>WBZL01000141.1_pt1 | contig 75722 bp, 64 predicted proteins | sample 5204291 | NCBI WGS metagenome assembly WBZL01 (sample SAMN12344345, study PRJNA552823) | activated sludge metagenome | biome: Activated sludge suspended growth; feature: Nitrification reactor; material: Wastewater; isolation source: activated sludge from nitrification reactor of wastewater...
GCACATGATCAAGAATTTTTTTTAGACACAGAGAATACGGAGTTGACACAGAGTTCACGGAGGATTTGTCTGGTAATGAGGATGAATCCGAAACTCATACTCTGCGTCCTTTGCGGAAACTCTGCGCCCTCTGCGGTTAGCTCTTCGTTTCATAGTACATGATCAAGAAATTGTTTTGGACACAGAGAACATTGAATTGACACAGAGTTTACGGAGGATTTAGCTGGTAATGTGGATGAATCCGAAACTCATACTCTGCGTCCTTTGCGGAAACTTTGCGCCCTCTGTGGTTTAGCTCTTCGCTTCATAGCACATGATCAAGAAATTGTATTAGACACAGAGAACACGGAGTTGACACAGAGTTCACGGAGGATTTGTCTGGTAATGAGGATGAATCCGAAACTCATACTCTGCGTCCTTTGCGGAAACTTTGCGCCCTCAGCGGTTAGCTCTTCGCTTCATAGCACATGATCAAGAATTTTTTTTGGACACAGAGAACACGGAGTTGACACAGAGTTCACGGAGGATTTAGCTGGTAATGTGGATGAATCCGAAACTCATACTCTGCGTCCTTTGCGGAAACTTTGCGCCCTCTGCGGTTAGCTCTTCGTTTCATAGCACATGATCAAGAAATTGTATTAGACACAGAGAACACGGAGTTGACACAGAGTTCACGGAGGTTGTAACGGGGAATGAAGATTAATCTTCGTCTAACGCTATATGTAATTTGTTGTTTTGCTCTTGTAGTCATCCAAAAAATGCATTAAAGTATTCAGCATACTTTATTAAATTTGATTGAACGATTCACACTCCACCAACTCTGCCACAAAACTATGAAGATCACAATACGCAGGGCAACAAAGGACGATCTCATTCAGATTATCAGAATTCTTGCAAGTGACAAACTCGGAAAACTTCGTGAGGATTTAAGCAGTGAAGTATCAGAGAATTATTATGCAGCTTTCGGAAAGATTGATAAAGATTCATCACAGATGTTGGTTGTTGCTGAGAATGAGAATGAAGAAATAGTCGGCACCATGCAGTTGAGCTTCATACAGTATCTCTCATACAGAGGAGGGTTGCGCGCACAGGCAGAGACAGTCTTTGTCCGTGAAGACTGCAGAGGCAAAGGCGTTGGAAGCAAGTTGATGATGTTCGCACTTGATGAAGCAAAGCAAAGAGGAGCACATCTGATTCAGCTAACAACAGACAAACAAAGACCGGAAGCCGTCAGATTCTATGAGAAACTTGGATTCAACGCATCTCACGAAGGAATGAAATTGCATTTCAATCTGAAATCAGAAGAAGACAAATGAAAGCAGAGATCAGAATCATGAATCTTATTGAAAACAGGTTACCGTTTTTGTTGCCTGTGTTATCATTGCTTCTCATTTGTACTTATCCACTGCCTGGAAAGGGGATGGATGATGACACAAAAGTAAAATTTCTTTGGCGTGAAAATATATACAGCGAAGAATTGAATGACACCGTCAGCACAATTGTAATAGATACTGCTTACTGCAGTTCAATTTCTGATCCTCAAAGAGCTGCGCTGGCTTACGTGGCAACATTTGTAGGCAATGAATGCTGGTGGGATGGAAATGCAACAAGAGACAGAAGCAATCTGAAATGTAAAATTCTGACTGCACTGAGACTTGGGTACCAGTGTTCTGATTTACATCTTGGATTCTTAAGACGATGGTTCAGAGATGACTCAAAGGTACTGGTGAAACTTGAAGACTGCCCGACTACTCCGTTTACCGCAACTGTTCAGGAGACCTTTGACAACATAAATATTTCCGTATCTGATGATGTAATAATAGTTGAGTTTTCAGTAACAGGATTTAATATCCGTGAGGATCTTGACTGGCATAGGAAAGAAGAAATCACTTTCAGACGTTATACTGACAAGCTGATAATAGAAAAGGAGTTTACTGAAGACTGAAGTTCCAATAAGTTTCCATTAAGTGTATTGTTTGAATTGGCAAATAAATGAAGAACATCCGGATTTAATTACGCAGGACGTCTCTTCTACCGAGCTTTATTTATTGTTGATGGTGAGAGATTCTAAACAATTACAGTTGGTGAAAAGGAAAAGTTTGAAATTGAAAAATTCCTGGGGATTTGTAAATCCGGCTCCCTGAAAATCTTTCTAAAGGTGCGTTTATTTTTCTTTAGAAAAGAGGACTTTATTTGCTAATTTTGAAATCTAATCTAAGGAACGACAAATTTCGGGAATCGGAGACTATATGGTATTTCATAAATTCCAACCACCCGGAGAGAATTCATGAACATAAAAAGGTAATTAACAATTGAAACGGGAATTAGAAATTTCAAAAATTCGGATCATCAATTTGTTTGACAACTTTCTATTTTGGAACAATTTCATTAACCCATAATCATATTACATATGAAGAATGCAATAATGCTTTTCATTTTGACTGCTCTTGTATTGCAATTCAATAATGCAAATGCACAAAACGTTTTCAGGTCAAGAGTTACAGGAAGCTGGAACGTACCCGGTACATGGGAGTTCTCAACAAACAGCGGTTCGACATGGAACACTTCAACTTTGGCATATCCTACCGCAGATTCTGCCGGCGCAGTATCCATCCGGTCAGGTCATACTGTAACAGTACCCGCAACAGTTACAATTCGGATTGATCAACTTACTGTAGAAAGCGGAGGGAGAATCACCGTCAGTTCAACTGGTACGCTAAGCGTTGTAAACGGTACAGGAGATGATCTTGATGTTCAGAATACCGGACAGATTGACGGAGCAGGCAGCTTGTGGGCAAATGCATCAGGCGCTTCTATTGTGCTTCGCAGCGGCTCAAGCATAACTGCTAATTTCACGGCTAAGGCCAATGTTTCTTTTCTGAACCCAAATTCACCTTTCACATCGGAGCTTTTCGGAAATGTAACGGTTGATGCAGGAGCCGTAATGAACACTGCTGCGGGTAGTTATACGACAAAGATGTACGGAAATGTTGTTAACAATGGCACCTTGTCAACAGGTAATTCTGCCGGCGCTTACAATTTTGCCGGAACTTCCGTTACAAACAACGGAACAATAAATGCTGCCACTGTGAACTTTAGCGATACAACCAACATCATCGGAACAGGTAGCTGGATTGGAAACGATATCATTGTACTTGCCAACGGCCTGGCGAAACTAATGAATAACATATTTGTCAACAGTTCATCAGTCGCAACTGCCATACAGGTAAACAATGGCGGATATCTGGATTTCAACGGGTTTACGTTAACTCTTGGCTCTGCAACCTCTTCAAAGAGTTTTGTTGTAAACAACGGTGGAATTGTTGCTGCTTTGGGCAATCTGCATACTGTCGGAACAGTCAGCATTAACTTGGTAACGGGAGCTGTTTTTGGAGCAAAACTAAAGATAATTTCCGGAATAACTTCAGCAAGCAACACCTCGAGCCCGTTTGAAGCGGTTTTTAGTAACGACATCACAGTTGATCCGGGCGCAAACCTGAGAGTCATTGCCGGAGGATATTTTATCAAGGCAAATGCCGCGGTTATAAATAACGGGATAATTTCCACAGGCAACTCTTCAGGAACTTTCAGAATGAACGGACCTGCATTCACAAACAACAGCACAATCAGCGCTTCAAATTTTGAATTCACAAATGACTGTAATGTTTCAGGCACGGGCAACTGGACAACATCCAATTTACAGATCAATTCAGGTGTTATTGTCACACTACTTAATGACATGAACTTCGGAGGAACTGCGGCACAGAACATCTTGCTCAAAACCAATTCAAGATTTGACCTGAGCGGAAGAAAACTGACACTTAATGGAGCTGTTGGTTCAATTGGATACACTCAGGAAAATGGATCTATAACATTGGAGACGGGTAAGATTGATTGTTTCGGAACAGTTAACTTCAACATACAGACAGGCGGCAGCTTAAGGACTTCAGTTTATACAAAGACTGGAATAGCACAAATGTACAGCTCAACCAGTCCATTTGTAGCCACTCTTGAAAACTCTTTATTTATTGATGCCGGAGCCATATTCAGAGTGATTGCCGGCGGTTACACTCTCATACTTAAGGACTCGATTGTAAACAACGGAACTCTCGCTACAGGAAATGCTTCAGGAGTAATTCGTTACTTTGGAAACATAATTTCAAACAACGGCACAATCTCTGCAGATGAATTCAGGTTTGAATCCGACCAGGTTGCAGCAGCGGGACAGGTTAGAAATGTAAGCGGTACCGGTGCCTTTACTTCGAATGTCTGTGCAATCTATGATGCAACGTATCTGCTGATGTCATCATCTCACAGCTTCAAGGTGATGACAATAAATCAGGGAGCAACACTCGACATAGGTTCAAACACTCTGAAACTTACTGGCGCAGGGAGCCCGATATCCGTAAGCGGCGGATTCATCAATACTGCAGGTACGATAGAGTACGGAGGAACAACTGCACAGTCAATGGTTCACTCTAACATCAATTATGTAAATCTTAACATCAACAATCCGGCAGGCGTAACGGTTGGCCAAAATTTCACGATTTACGGAATGCTTAACATCAACTCCGGTGATTTGAATCTGAACGGCAAAGTAATAAATTTCGCGGCGTCTGCATCTTTAATGGAGACACCGGGAAATACTGTAACAGGAACTACGGGATACATTACTACAACTCGAAGTATTAATGCGCCAAACAATCTGAATGTAGCCGGCTTTGGTGTTGTGCTTACTTCAACGGAAAATTTCGGACTTACTGAAATCAGGCGAGGGCATGGATTCTATCTTGTTTCAGGCGATACTTCAATAAGAAGATACTACGTGATTAGGCCTGACAATAACAATGGATTGAATGCTACCTGTTCATTCAGGTATGATGATACCGAGCTGAACGGAAATGTCGAGTCTTCCCTTAAGATGCTGAAATCAACAAATGTAGGAGTTTCATTCTTTGTCGGAGGGCTGAGTATTGTTGACACTGTGAACAACACGGTTACAGTAAATTCTATCAATGACTTTGCAAGGCACACACTGGGACCCGGTTCGGCGTTCTCGAGCATTACAGTTGCGCCGGAAGGTTTCTACAATACATCCACGCAAAAGCTCAACATGAAAGACACAATGAAAATAGAGCTTAGAAATTCTACCAATCCTTATGCTGTCGTTGATTCCGCTTACGGTGTTGTTGATTCGGTCACTTTATCAGTTCAGATACTTTTTCAAAATGCTCCCAGCGGATCTTATTATATTGCAGTGAAGCACAGGAACAGTATTGAAACCTGGAGCGCAACACCACAACCATACTCGGTCGGACAGTCGCTGATCTACAACTTTACAAACGCGCAGAACAAGGCGTTTGGCAACAACCTGACACTGAAAGGAACCAAGTGGCTTATTTACAGCGGAGACGTGAATCAGGATGGAGCCGTAGATGCAACGGATGTTCAGACGATTGACAATGATGCTTCGAATTTTGTTTCGGGATATGTTATATCAGATATAAACGGAGACGGATTTGTTGACGGAACGGATTTCACAATCAGTGATAACAACGCCTCAAACTTTGTTGGCAAACTAGTTCCGTAATACTTACGACTGTAATGGCTCTGCGAAAACTTGCATTGTAGTTCAATGAGTTTTTCGCGGAGCCACAGTTTTTATATGATACTCCCAAAACATTCCTTTGCAATAACCTGCAATGTTGATTAAGTTTGTTGCGAATCAATTCTTTCCAATGAACTCAATCAAACTCTTACTCCTGTTTGTTATTTTTGCGCTCTCCAAGACAGCATATTCACAGGGCTGGATCACAATTAACTCCGGGACTGGAAATACACTCACAGAAGTTTACTTTGTTGACACAAACACCGGCTGGATAAGCGGCAGCGGAGGTTTGATCATGAAATCAACCGACGGCGGATCCACATGGAATAATCAAACAAGCAATACTTTTCAGACTCTCTGGGCTCTATTCTTTGTTGATCACAATACAGGATGGGTTGTCGGTGACGGAGGACAAATCAGGAAGACAACAAACGGAGGAATCAACTGGACAAATCAGGCAAGCGGCACAGGTGCGTCTCTTTGGTATGTTCACTTTACTGATCCGTTAAAAGGATGGATCTCATGCAGCGGAGGACAAATTCTCGCAACTTCTGACAGCGGTGCAAATTGGCTTCAGCAAACAAGTGGTACCGGGAATACTCTTTACTCTGTTTACTTTGTGAATCAGCAGACCGGCTGGGTTGCAGGAGACGGAGGAACAATTAGAAAAACTTCAAACGGAGGAGCAAACTGGTCCCTGCAATCATCCGGAACAGGATTGCTTCTTCATTGTGCAAACTTCACGAATTCTCTTACCGGATGGATTACCGGATTCAACGGCATAATCCTTTCAACAACTAACGGTGGAACGAACTGGATTACTCAAACAACAAATGTTAACGTATTCATACGTTCAGTAGATTTCACAAATCCGGGAAATGGTTTTGCAGCCGGTGACGGAGGTACTATTCTTGCCACTACAAACCTGGGAGCAAATTGGACAATACAACCGAGCGGCACTACATCCAATTTTTATTCGGTGTGTACCGTCAATCCATTTACAGCATGGGCTGTGGGAGAGAATGGTGTTATAAGGAAAACAACTACAGGCGGCATTGATCCCAAAACTCTTTCGCTTACTGCTTTGCTTGAGGGATTTTATGATCCAAATACAAATACGACTATATCAGATACAATTATTGCCTACCTGAAAAATTTCTCTCCGCCTTATTCGCAGGTCGATTCAGCAACTGCAGTAATTGACTCATCAGGAAATGCGTCAATCAAATTTCTTAATGCAGAAAACGGCGCGGGATATTTTCTTATAATCAAACACAGAAATTCTATTGAGACATGGAGTTCTGAGTCTGTAACTTTCAGCTCAAACATGACGAGTTATAACTTCACGGATTCTTCATCAAGAGCTTACGGAAATAATCTTCAGCTAAAAGGTTCAAGGTGGACTATTTACTCCGGTGATGTTGATCAGGACGGAGTTGTTGATGCTACGGACACCGGGCTGATTGACAATGATGCATTCGGATTTGCTTCCGGATATATTGATACGGATCTCAACGGAGATAACTTCACAGATGCAGGTGATCTCAGCTTGGCTGAAAACAATGCCTTGGCATTTGTGGGAATAATCCGTCCATAGAAGGCAAGAGAATTCTCGTGCTCATTTATTATTTCCCACTAATGCCATTGCAACTCACTGATGCAGAATTCAGGAATATTCTATCTGAGCAGAATCTATTTGGAAATTCTTGTACCTGACCAGTTACCGTCAAAATTTTCTCCCGCTTCAAATCCATACTTCCATTTTCCTGTAAATGTGCTTGCATCTTCACTGAAGGTGAACTCAAAAATTCCGGCATCATTTGGCGGAGTCATTGTTGGTTTTTCAAACCACTTTCCTTTAAGTATGAGTCCTTCAAGAGTACCTTCGAGACTTCCTTCGTCGTATGAATAAGTTCCTTTAACAATATTTCCATTTTGCGAAAGTATTAAAGTACCCCATTCACTCTCAAAAGTCCCGGCAATTTGAATGTAAGCATCAGGAATTCTGGTACCGGTCCATTGTCCGTCCCATGCACCATCCGAATAATCGTATTTCCAAAAACCTGTCAAGCTGTTACCGTCATCTGCAAATTCGAATCTGAAAATTCCGGCATCTGTTGGTGGTTGCGATGTCGGTTCTTCATACCAGTTGCCGGTTATCACATTGTTGTCAATTTTACCTTCAAGCCGTCCGTTGTCATGCTCATATGTTCCGGTAACAGTATTGCCAGATTGCACCAATACCATTTTGCCCCACTCTGTCTGAAAATGTCCGGAAATATTATTGGTTGTCTTTTGTGAAAACGAAAAAGAAGGAATGGATACAATCAGGATTAAAACAATCAAACTGCATAGACCCAAATTTATTTTACTTTTCATGGCTAAATAAAATCAGGTTATGAAAAAAATGATGTGAATAAAAAAAATGCCGAATGATAGTTCTATCATTCGACAAAAATTGTATCAATAATCTTGCAGAAAAAATGCAAATTTCCGGTTCCCTTCAGATTATATAATGTAAAGAGAATCAGATAAAAAATTGTTTTGCCTCTGAGCTGATTTGAGTGCTGTTTTTATAAGAACTTTGGTTGAAGATAATTCAGTTAAATCTTTTGTTCATTGCTTCAGCCAGTCATCCTGAAGATACCATTTGCCGTTCTTCATCTTGAATACAATCGGAACGGGCAATCCGGTACCAAAGTAAGACATTTGTTTTCCTGCCGGATTATAAGTTGGTTCAGTTTGTTTTGCTATTCGCAATGCCGCCTGCAACGCTCTCGAGCGGTCGTTTGTAAATGGAATCATTGCACTGTTTATTCCACCCATTTTCTGAATGTATGATGGATCAACATACTTTTCCATAAACTCGGTATTATGTCCGCCAAAAAGAACATTGATCATTTCCTGCATTTGAATGTCCAGATCATATTTGTACTGAGAATACTCTGGTGAAGTACCTGAACATCCGGAGAGAAAAGCAAATATTGAAACCACGAAAATTGAAACCGTTACATTCCTTAAGAGCTTCATCAACAACCCCCTTATGTTAGTTTTTTGGAATGATTCAAAATAGAAAGACTCGTTTTGTAATTCAACTAAGCTTTGAATCATTCCCAAACGTTTCAACAATCATGGGTAAATCAGTTGCTTCTTTCACGAGTCAGTTTTTTCCAAGCCATGATTTCATCAGTAATTCCTGATCTGCTGTCTTATCCTTTGTTTCGGTAACAGAGAATTCATACTCTGTTTTTGTATCCTTTATTGTTGACTTGAGCGTTACTTGTTCTGACTTTCCGCCGCTTTCCCTTGCTACTACAAGTTCAAACTTGTCACCGGGCTTTATAATATTGTTCGGCGAACCGAACATATCCCTTGCATTCATGTAGTTTATCTGTTTACCGTTGAATGAAACCAACTCGTCTCCCTCTTTAAGTCCGAGACTCTTAATAAACTCATTGTCAGGATTCATCAGCTTGTTTATTTTAAGTCTGAAAGTGGTTGAATTAAATCCCATCTGCACACCGCCAATATCGGCAACCTGATACGGAGTACTTTCTACTTTGAATCCTATCATGGAAAGGTATTTATCATATGGGATCCGGTTGTTTCCGTCAACATAAGTATCTAAGAATTCCCTGACCTTCGGTGAAGTCAATGCTTCAATATCTCCGAAGAGCTCATCATCTTTGAATGATCTGTCTTTCCCGTATTTCTGAAGAAGCTTGTTTATGACATCCTGCCAACCCTGCCGACCTCCGGATTCTGATCTGATCATTATATCAAGGCAAAGTCCGATCAAAGCACCCTTCTGATAAACATTCCTGTATTCATCTTTGTGTTCATCAAGCGCTCCGGCGCTCATGGCAGTAAATGCAAGTGAATCATTGTGATTCATTGATCCGTTCAGTTTCTCAACGATCTTCTCCTTGTATTCATCCATGCTTATCAAACCTTCTTTCAGTTGAATGTAATCAGCAAAATACTCTGTGGTACCTTCATAGAGCCAGAGATGCTTGCTCATTTTGGGATTGTTGTAATCGAAGTTGCCGATTTCTTCTGAATGAAGATTGAGCGGAGTTACAATATGATAAAACTCATGGGCGTTTGTTGATTGCATCTGCTTCAGCATGAACGACTTTGCCTGCGCGGGAACATCAGGCATATAATAGAATGAGGAATAATTATGTTCAAGAGCTCCGAAATCACCGGTGCCCTCTGATTTCATATCGGCAAAGTAATATAAGAAAGTATATCTGTCAGCAGGCAAAGTTCCTCCGAGATGTTTTCTGATCGCTTCAAGCAATTTCTTGTTCGGTTCCTGAAAATCCTTTGCCGTCAATCCCTTGCCGGGTGAATACACGGAGATAAGCACGTTCATTTCTTCGAATCTTATGGTTACAGTATCAGGCACCGAGAACATGATCGGATTGTCAACAACTGTATGGTAATCGGGTGCAGTGAAGATTTCTTCTGCATCATCCCTTAAAACTGGTATCATGCTTGTTGCTCCATAAAAGCCCTGCGGCTTTTTGAATTTCAGCTCAAACTCATTCCTCAGGAGACCATCGAAATAACCGAAGAACCCCTGATTGTTGAACACAAATACTTCACCTTCTGATATGGCAGTTCCCACCGGCTCGAAAATTTTCGGCTCTTCCTTGTCGCCGAATGTCTGTCTCACGTTGTATGTTATCCTGTAAAGAGCAGCCCCATCTGCGATCTCCCAGGAGTTAATATCCGGCTTCGTAACAGCAAGCTCGTTCCCGTTTTTGTCAAATGCCTTGAGATCGGATACAAATCTTCCGAAGTTATATACGGAATACGTTCCCGGAACCATTGCCGGCAACATGAATCTGACAACGGAAGCATCTGTCTTTGGAGTTATAAGCTCAACGGTTAATTTGTTATCTGAAACATTGTTCAGGTCAACTGAGTATCTGTATTTGTCATCCTGTGCTGTCTGTGAGAATGAAATTGACGATGCAAACAGAATTATCAGAAGCGCTATTCTTCTTGTCATGAATTGGATTGTTGTTATAAGGTTTACTAAAATACGCATTGGAGCTTAAAAAAGTTTCTCCTAAAATTATTCCTACTGATAATGAACATTGAAACAAATGATGTGTTTCTGCGGAAATTTGTACTTGATGACCTGCCTGCGATGAGCAGAATGTATGCCGATGAAGATGTCATGAGGTATATCGGACTCGGCGGGCCGGTTGATGAGAATGCTACCAGGCAAATGATAAGCGCATTTATGAGAAGCTATGACACTAAGGGATTCGGAATTTGGGGTTGCGTTGAAAAATCAACCGGTGAACTGATCGGGCATTGCGGGTTCAATACATTGCCGGACGGAAATATTGAGATAGCTTACCTGCTTGATAAACCATATTGGGGCAAAGGAATTGCAACATCAATTGCGCTGGAAACTCTGAGATACGGAACGGAAAATCTCGGACTTGAAAAGATTGTTGCTCTAGCATATCCTCAGAACATTGCTTCGATAAGAGTCATTGAAAAAATCGGTTTGATCTACCTGGGAGAAAAAGAATACTTTGGCAGGAAGTTTTCCTTCTTCTGTAATGATCACACTTCCGGAAAAGATTGAACTTAGATTGAACTTGCAGACTTAATACACTGACTTCATGAACTGCTGTTCAAATTTCTTCTTTAAGCACGTTCACTTTACAAATTTGTATCCGGCAGAATGTATAGTCTGTATATGTTTTGGAATTGCCGGATTTGTTTCTATTTTTTTTCGCAGCATGAGTATGTAGTTGTCAACTGTCCTTGTTGTAGGAAATACATCATATCCCCAGACCTCATCCAGCAGCATATTCCTGGTAACTACTTCATCAATATGCCTTATGAAATATTTCAACAGTTCATATTCTTTAAGGGACATCTTCACGGGCTTATCAGCTTTGGACGTTTCCATGTTTTTGAAGTTCACCTTCACATCCTCAAACTCATAAAAATCAAAACTGTCTTCAATAGCAACACGTCTTTTCAGGATCGCCTTTATCCTCGCAATCAGCTCTTTCATGCTGAACGGTTTAGTGACATAATCATCCGCACCGAGTTCAAATCCCAGGAGCTTGTCAGCTTCATCTCCTCTGGCAGTAAGCATAATGACAGGCGTAACAACACCCTGCTTTCTGAGTTTCATGCAGATCTCAAGTCCGCTCATTGAAGGCAGCATTATATCAAGCAGAATGAGAGTTGGATTCTCATTCAATGCCGAATTGAGTCCGTCCTCTCCGTCATTTCTGACGATAATCTTGTAGCCCTCGTTTTCGAGGCTCTCTTTTAGTCCTGTCGAAATTGCAGGATCATCTTCTATGACTAATATCCTGATCATAACTTGATTTTTTGGTTAGTGTTTACGATTCGACCACATAGATATTTAAGGGTTCTTTTATGTTTTTCAAACTCTTCTCGCCTGTGAAGACAATATTGAAATGCACCTTGTTCTTGATTGCCGAATATACGCTTTCAGACATTGTCACTCCTCCGGGCACCGCATTCTCCTGAATTCGTGCAGCTATGTTCACAGCATCTCCAATGATCTTGTTTTCATATTCAATTACATCACCGAGATGAATGCCAATCCTTATTACAATTTTTTCATCGTCGCCTGTCTGATCATTATATGTTTTGAATCTCTTCTGAATCTCGCATGCACATTCAACGCTCTCAAGCGCGCTCTCAAATGAAACCACGAATGCATCGCCTATGACTTCCTTTATTTTCCCGTCATAAAATCTTACAACTTCTTTCACAATGTCATTGTGAATACCGAGAAGCTTGATTGCAAGGTTCTCATCACTTCCCATTTTCTTTGAATAGTCTTTTATGTCAGTGAACATTATTGCAAGAAGCTTTCTGACGGAATGTTCACTGTCAATTGCCTCATCCTTGTAAAACCTTCTGTTTGAAATTTCCTGGCTCCGCAATTGTGCGTGAATACGCGCCAGAAGTTCACGTGAATCGAATGGCTTTGTCACATAATCATTTGCGCCGAGTTCGAGTCCGAGCACCTTGTCAACTTGCTCGCTCCTTGATGTCAGCATTATCACGGGGTTATGAAAATTCTTCTCGCGGAGTTTTCTGCAAACGTCGAAGCCGTTCATTGATGGAAGACTGATATCAAGAAGCACAAGATCCGGAAGTTCTTTCAACGCAGTTTCAAGGCCTTCCTTTCCGTCAGAGCAAAGAATTGTCTTATAGTTCTCAAGTTGAAGCATTTCTTTCATTCCTGTCTGAATTGCAGGATCGTCTTCAATTATCAGTATTGTTGTTTCCATTTTTGTATTCGGGAAAAATTATGTGGAACTTACTTCCATGTCCGATTTCGCTTTGCACTTCGATGTTTCCACTATGCGCATCAACAATGTTTTTTACAATTGCTAGACCAAGTCCTGCTCCTTTTACACTGGATTTTTCGGCGCTGACTTCTCTGTAAAAAGGATCAAAGATATTCCTGAGGTTGCTCTCCGAAATTCCTCTTCCGGCATCTTCAATTATCACTTCTGCATTTCCGTTGAGACGCTTCGTACTGACCCTGAGGTACTTATTTTTTTCTGAATACTTGATGGAGTTGGAAATCAGATTCTCAAGTATTGATGTGATTGCATCAGGATCCCCGTTGATGTAAATGGGTTCTGAGGAAATAGACTTGTCAATTTTGAATTTCTGCATGTTCAGTTCGTAATTCATCCTTTCCATGACAACATTTGTGGCTTCATTCAGATTGAGCTTGCTGAAGTTAAATTGTTTGAGACCTTTCTCTATCTTTGAAAAGTTCAGAACATTGTCGATCATTCGTTTGAGTCTCTCCGTTTCACCTTCTATAATGGAAAGATATTCCCTGGACTTTTCTTTTGTGATGTTTTCGTTCTGAAGAAGTTCCGAGAAGATCTTGATCGCCGAAAGAGGAGTCTTCAGATCATGTGATACGCTTGCAACAAAATATGACTTGAGTTCACTTAACTCATTTGCCTTTTCAAGTTCTATCTCTTCCATGAAAAGTTTTTCCTGAAGCTCCATTCTCTTTATAGCTAATGCTGCCGATGATGCGATCGTGTTCAATAGCTGAAGGTCAGACTGCGAGTATCTCATGCCGGATAACTTATCTCCCATGACAATTGCGCCCACCGTTTCACTCGAGTCAAATGAAAGAGGGATGATCAAAGCGATCTGCCATCTCTTGAGAATCGCCTCTAGTTTGTTATTGAAAAGAATCCCGGGTTCTACTTTCTGCGACAATGAAAAGGGAAGATCAACTCTCGAAAGCAGATTCTTTACGCGAAAAGCCCCGATGTTCTTCTGGAGCAAATCAAAATTGTTCTGTGAAAGAATTCTGATCCTGTCTCCGGTCAAAGTCTTGGAAACGATAGCTAATGATTTTACGGGGATCAGCAAGTTGATCTCTTCAAGCAGTGTTTTACCAATCTCTTCGTAAGTATGGCATTCTTTTGTGGCAGAAGTTACTTTTTGTATTGCCTTGTCGAATGCATATTTCTCCCTGTAGAAAACCTTGTCAACGAAGCTCTTGATCTTCAATCTTAAAGGATTGAGCAAAAGAGCAATTAGGATAGCGGCCAGAATATAGAAGACTTTCGATTCATAGCCGAGATGCTTCTCAAAATAATTGCTGGAGATGTATATAACTTCGAAGTAAATGAAGATCAGAATTCCAACGAGAGCAAAATATACTAAACTTCTCTTTATGATCACTTCGATGTCAAGAACATGATACTTCACAACAGCTATTGCAAATGAAACAGGAACTACCAACAGAAAAGTAAGTATGAATTCCTCTCTTATAATGTACTTCAGTTCGAAGATATTTGGTACCAGCCAGAATATTATGAATGGTCCAACACCAAGAGCCATACCCCAGAAGATCCATTCTATCTTTCGCTTTGTTTCGGCATCTGTGATCTTGAGGTATTTGATGATCAGTATCAGAGTTCCTGTGATCAGACTAGCAAAGAGTACCATCTCGCAGATCTTCCATATAATTTCATTGACCTCATGCCAGGGAGTGTTCAGATCGCGCAATGTAACATAGCAGGCGTATGAAGAAAAGATGGAGATTGCCGAGAATACTATATACATCATGTAAGTTGGAAGTCTTGCTTTCTCATGAGCTTTGTAAGGGAAATTCATCATGAAACTCAAAAAGAAAATGCTTCCCCAGAGGTAGCTAAGTACATGTGATATGCGGTCAACATAACCAATCCAGTCATTACCTCTCCCGTAGTATCCGGACGTTGAAAGGATGGCAACTGAAAAAGTAACAAGTGTCAGGAACAGGAGAACTGCAGCCCTGTCGTTTGGTTTTGAGCCGATGACAAATACTCCGAGTATCCAAAAGGCAAATCCCGTTATGGCAGTTACTATTATGAAGAGATTGTCATCATAGTAATTGACGAGTGTTGCCTGCAATGTTTTGGTTCCGGATGATTGATCAGCAAGTGAAACCGGTATGATATCGCCCGGTAACTTATTATCGATTATTAACTCAATCTCATACGCAGATTCAACAGGAATACCATCAACGGCTATGATCTGATCACCTTTGGAGAAATCAGCGAAATCGCTTTCAACAAATGATTCGTGTCGGGAGGAGCCGTAATCAAAAGGCAGGTCGGCTTTGATAAACAAACGGCTTACGGCGGAAACTCCAATTGCAAGAGCCGTTAAGGCAAAGACAAAATAAATAATATATTTGTGACGTCTAACCATAACAAGTATCGGATATTAATATTACTTGAATGGCAACAATCTATGTTGTCGGGATGAAGCCCTGTCATATCTTATGTAAATGTATGCTTAAGTTATTTCTTATGAAATGCAGAAGATTGTCTTAGTTCAGACCTTTGTCAAGTTCCCATTCCGGACTGCATAATTTGGACAACACCGATTGTAAATTCCTTGTCTCCGCAGTGTCTCCCGGTGATCTTCCGGGGACGCTGCGGGGAGTAGATTTTCAAATAATCAAAATTGTCATTCCTTTTAAACTTGTCATTCCCTTTAAAGCTTGTCACTCCTGCGTATGCCTGCCCGCAACAAGTGTACTTGTTTCAATGTTGCAGGCGGGCCTGCCCGAAGAATACTGAACTCGAACACTTTTCGCAGGCGGGCAGGAGTCTACGAGTAGAGAAGACACTGTTCCGTAGATTCGCTCTTCCTCATTGTCCGCTCTGAGTCTCCCGCATTGAACAAAGTAAATCTAAGCAGCCTATTATGCGGGGACTCAAAGCCTTAATATTGGTATAGTCATCCCGCTGAGTCAGGTGAAGCTGAGACTCAGCGGGGACAGAAAATTTCCCCCTCCCTGGAGGGGGTCAGGGGGTGGGTCGAGCACACGACAAGAATTTTGAGACCGACTTTTTCCCTCATTGTCCGCTCTGAGTCTCCCGCATTGAAAAAAGCAAATCTCAGCAGCCTATTCTGCGGGGACTCAGAGCCTTAATATTGGTATAGTCATCCCGCTGAGTCAGGTGAAGCTGAGACTCAGCGGGGACAGAAAGAAGCTCCAGGGACCGGTGAGGAATCTTGAAAACATTAGATCAAAGCCCGAAGGGCCGACATGATTATAGCATCGAGCATATCAAGTAATCTAACCCCGAAGGGCTGAAATTATTTTTCTGCATAAAACAATGTCACCCCTTCGGGGTTATTTACATTTCAATCATCATTCTATAATCATTACACCCCTTCGGGGTTTTTGTGTTTCTCCCGCGGCGCGTCTCTATACTCTTTTGTTGTGGTGTTGGAACTTCCGCCCCGATACAAACCGTATGAGTACGTCAGAGCGAAAGTCCTGATATCACAAAGAACAAGAAGATCAAAGCCCGAAGGGCTGACATGATTATAGCGTCGAGCATATCAAGTAATCTAACCCCGAAGGGGTGAAATTATTTTTCTGCATAATGCAATGTCACCCCTTCGGGGTTTTTGTGTTTCTCCCGCGGCGGCGGCTCAACACTATTTCGTTGTTGTGTCGGTTCTTCCGTCCCGATACAAATCTTATGAATGCGGCTAGACGCCTGTCTGACGCCAGGCAGGACTGCCTGCATTCGCAAGGAATCTTCCACAAGAGAGGACACTTTTCGGGAGTTCCTAAAAATCATTGTCCGCTCTGAATCCCCCGCATTGAACAAAGTAAATCTAAAAATTGTCTGCAAATATCATCTGCATTCGATCCAATTCTTTTAATTCCTGCCGATAGTTGTTGGTAGATCATTGTATTCCCGAAATCAATGAGTTTGGATTTTGCCAGGCCATGCACGGCCTGGCGTTCTTTTCTTGACGTTGCAATGTCGCTTAACGTTTTGCAGCTACAAGAAGTTGGCGATTTTGGAGCACTACACTGTCAACCAGCACTAAAGTTTAATAGTAGCACTCAGCTTCAATTTTGCACGTCACCGCCAATTGAGGCAACACGCTGTTGTATGGCGTTATTTTACCAGTTCAAAGTCACCGGGCTTCCAGGTTTTATCAAACCATGGTTCCAAAGGTCCGTAAAGCCTTAGCAAAACATTGTAGCTTTTTCCGGGCATGGTTTGTATCCAATTGCCCTCTTTTCCTTCGGGCGCCTTCGGGCCAAACCACATGGTGTAAGAGCCATCTTTATTTGGTTTAACTGAAGGATTGAGGTTGTCGAGTCCTGCCAGTTTTTGGTCTGTCTCCAGCATGGAGCGGGTTTGACCAGAATATACCATGAAGGACCAGAAATCCTTGGCTGGAACCGGTCCAGGCAGTGTGACCGAGTAGGTTTTGCCGCCATCAAGATATTCACCATCCTTGTCTTGCGCTGCAATTGCGTAAACAGAACCTAAACCAACCTGAGGGGCCGTCATTGCTGGCGTGATACCCGTTGCATAATAGTGCATGAAAATTCGATCATCCAACATGCGTTCTCCATTATCATAAAAGGCATAGTTGCCGCCACCGGCAAACATTGAATTCCATTTGCGGTCAGGATAGAAGTAATAGCGTGGGTTACGTGGCGCGAAGGTTATGGCACGTGCCGTGGCGTTACCAATAGCAACCGCTTCTGTTAAGATTTTCTTCATGCGCGCATCCGGCTCGAACGGCTTTCCTTTTTTTATACCGATCGATGCAAATAGACCGACCAATTCCGGATCCCATGAGTCGGCAGGCTCATATTGTACAACAGCGTTCAGCTCTTCATAGAAATGAAAATTATTGGCGTGTACAGTGTTCATCTGCTTACCCGAAAGATTTACAAAACGTTGCTCTGGTGGATTTGAGGCCTGTGATAATTTATAAGTGCGGAACCCGGTCTTCACATTGTCAGCAGCTGCTTTCAGATCGCCATCTTTTACGAATGCGCGGAAGAAAGAAAGATTGCGATAGCTGGGTGTTCGCACAACAAAATAACCGTCAGGTATGGCTACCTCGTAATCGCGATGCACGAACAGGTATTTACCACCTTTACCCTGATCAGGCCCGGTGAAACCAAAGTCTGTGAGGTAACGGAAAAAGGCATCATCCACCGGTCCTAAAATACCTGGCGGAACTTCTACGACCACAGGCTCATCTTTCACATTTATTTCGAACATGTTATAAATGGTTGTGGAGTTGGGTGTCAGGTAAAGAGACCGGGCATCCATAAGTTCTTCGAATATGGCTAAATCCCCCGGATTAACTCCGGCCTCCTTAATGCCTTCAAGTACCGCATATACGGAGGCTGCAGGAATTCCATTTAAGAAAGCTTCTGAGCCCCGAGACAAATCAAGGAAGTCATAGGCCTTTTTTACTGTTTCTTTGCTGGGCATACCATCAAAAAAATCAAGATCACCAAGCAAATCAGTATGAAGTTTGTCCGGAGTGGTTACAGATTCCGGAACATCTGCTTTGTAAACAGGACTTTGTGCAAATCCTGAATTCTTACTCAATAAAGGGTCTGATGTTATTAACGCACTTGCAATTTGTTGTTCATTAATCTTCTTCATGTCTTTTGCCTAATTTTTAAATTGATTTTAATGTCATACAACGGTTTCGGGCTTGGCGAAGTTGGCGATTTTCAACACAAATGTTGGTGCAGAGAACCAAACTTTGATTAACAATAAATGTGTCCGTGGAGCACTGAACCGCCACTTTTGCCAAACCCGTGTTAGCGGTAGTTTTTCTTCGACCAAATATATGCTCGCTTGCTTTCATATTCTCTGTTTTTGTATGGTTCACGTTCAATTAAGTCAATGATTTCAAAACCAGTCTGCAATAAAATTTCCTTTACTTTTTCTGTCTGTAAAGCATAGAAGTCAATGTTCACTTTTTCGTCAAAAAAGTCGTCCATGTGAACAGTATAGTCTCCAATGTGAAATGAAAATAAAAACTCTCCGCCTTCAATAAGTATTTTGTTGATTTCTTGAAAAGCTGTTTTTACTTCTTCATAGTCAAAGTGAACAATGGCATAAAAAGCAATAGCAGATCCAAAGGAATTTGTAGGATAATTTAGTTGCAACATGTCTGCTACAGCAAATTTTATGTTTGGATTTAGTTTACTTGCTACATTAACCATTTCTGGAGAAAGGTCTGTCCCCAAAATACTGGCAACTCCGTTGTCATAAAGAAATTTTGTTGTCTGTCCCGGTCCACAACCAAGGTCTATGAGTTGCCCTTTAGTTTTATTTTTTTCAGAAAATGCTTTAAGAATTAATGCGTCAAAATGTTTCCATTCAAGTTCACTTTTAAACTTGTCTGCATACTTTTCAGCAGTTTTGTCGTAACACTCTATTACATTCTTTTTGTCTTGCATACTTTTTAATATTTAAAGTCAAGTTTTATTTATCGTTTTGCCATGGTGTTGTTATTCAAAATTACCGCTAACAATTAAATATACGCAACTCACCCAACTGAAATTGCGCAAATCTTACACCCGTGGCGGGGATTATCGCAAGTTTGAATTGCGCATATTTACAGAAGCTTGTCAAGCGGCGATTGCATTTTGCTTAAATGCTCCTTGCTGAGATGCGTATAGATCACGGTTGTTCTCAAACTCTGATGTCCAAGAAGTTTCTTTATGTAAAGTATGTCAGTTCCGCCCTCAAGCAAGTGTGTCGCAAACGAATGACGAAGTGCATGTACGCTTCCATTCTTTGTTACTTCGGCTTTCCGTTTGATGCTCTTCATTAGTTCCTGAATGCTCCCCGTGCTGTATCTCTTTCCGTGCCGGTTATTGAAAAGATTATCATTTAGTCTGTAAGTGTTGTAGCATTCTCTCATTACCGCAATAAGTTACTTGCTTAACTTCTCCGCTCTGTTCATTCCTGCCTTCGCCTTAAAAATATCCCCCCGGAGTATGATATTCAATTTCATTACTTCACTTACTTAGAGATCGTGAACCGATCCGAAGCAACTGCCGGTCATCCGCGAAATTCTCTGCGCTTTCTCATTTCATCCCTTCACATACGAAAGCTTCTCCGCCACTTTGCCGCCTGTTACCCTGAACACATCCACGCCTCTGAGATGCAAGGCTTGCCTTCTTTCGTCTTACGGTAGATCCACCTCACCGTGCACCTGTCGCCGGCGGCAAAGATGTCCTCAGCTTCAAAGTATGCATCGGGATTGGAGACAAAAAACTTTTCCCAGAATGATCTTTCTGCATCCGCACCTTCAATTCTCATCCCGTCAGGCGGGGGATTTGTGTTCTCAAAGATGCAGTCATCCGTCATCGCGTTCATTACTCCTTCAACGTCATGCCGGTTGAATGCTTCGTTGAATCTTTCTATCGCGGCGAGTGTGGTTTCTGAAGAGTTGACGGTCGAGTGATCCGTCATATAGTTCCTTCACTTTTTTGAATATGACAAAATTACCTTTGCACAAAATCAATGTCAATGAAGCCGCAGTGTTCCGGTAGATTGACGAGGTCTTAATTGTTGTATCGGGATTACTCTGTTGCATCCGGACTTTCGTCCTGACGCTTACTATAATAATTACCATATGTCGGGAGGAAATTGCCGACACTCCACATAGCAGATTGATTGAAGTTAGTCTAATCGTTGATTCAACAGACAATACTTCGTCCGGTCAGGCAGAGGATGAAACTGCGAGATTAGTCAATAAGGGTAAGTTGCCGGTGACCCTGTCTTTGTTTGGGAACACCTGTAACGGGGAATGTCTAAATGTCTTCATTTTCACGTATTAGTTAGTCTTATGTGTGTCCCAATGGACTTGGAGGTAAATGTTTGGTTATTCAAAGTATCTCCAAAGGGCATTGCGTTTAGGTGTTGTTGGCCACAGTATTTCTCATTTTTCGTATCCAAGTTTGAGATACCCCAACTCGGCTAATCCTTCATACTCCTTTGGAATCTCTCTAATCGCCTGGTCAGAAAGCAGTTCTGATGTTGTTGCCTCATAGACTTTATAAGATCCGGAGTTTCCGCAGATCCTTACTCTTAGATTAGCGTCTCTTAATTTATAGATCTTGTCCCATTCACTTGGGGTTAGCAACAAGGATTTGTAAAAATTTACCAGGCTCGAATCTCTTTCCTGTGAGATAAATTGTTGGTTTGCATAGTTTACAAATATAAGTGCGTCAGCAGCATACATTCGAGTCTGAACGTTTGGGTAATCTAAGAGTCGAATAAGAATTTCCTTTTCTAATCTAAGTTGAATCACTGCATCTCTTCGTCCAGGAGTTGTTCCTACGGTTGAATACTCACAAATCCATCCGTATTCGTCTCTTGTTCCCACTCCAAGTAGCTGGTAGTATGAAATCAGTTTTTCCTTTCTTACGTCAACTGTCATTTTCAGGCTGTCGGGAAGATTTGGTAAGTAGGTATGAGCATATTCAAGCCAAACGTCTTTATCAAAGTATTCTGTATAGGTTGGACGGTTTGTTTCGCTATTTTTACTTTCAAACGAGAGCACCTTTCCATTATAGTCTTCCAGTCGGAAATACGAGTTGCCCCCTTGTTTTGTATAGCGAAATTCTGTAATAAGGCTGTCCTTCAGTATCCATGCATAATGACCTTCAGTTGTGTCGCAAAACGATTTTATTTGTTCCCAATTCAAATCTTTCAAAAGATCAGCAGTTAGTATTGGTCGACTGCTTTGCTTGTTGACAGGAAATTCGCCATACAGAGATTGTCCAATGACGCTGGAATTGGTTAGTCCAATGAGAAATAGTGTTATCAGAAGAGTTTCTTTCATATTGTGGCTTTAAGGTTCCGGACTTTGCGTGCGTGCGGGTTTCGGAGCACAAAGTTTCAGTTCATTATTAAACTCCACTAAAGCACAAATTTCAAGTCTGCAACTCAGCCCGCCTGACACAAAACCCGTGTTACCTGCAGGCGTTCTGTCTTCCGTTACTGTCATTAGTTAGATTTTACTGTCATTAAAAGTTCGCTGTCAAAAATTGCGACTGGTGAAATTACTATTTCGTCCATTGGGATTTTGTCACCATAACGCTCTTTCATTATTTTCTTGACTGCTTCGTTTGTTAAGTCAAAGTCTCTAAGTTTTTCAAGTTTTCCTATTTCAAGTCCTGTCGCACGTTGATAGACTTTCCAAATGAGTTCCGAGCAATAAATCTTGTCGTCTGACCACTCAAAAGTTAGGTCGTAGTTTTTGCCGTTAAACTGGTCGCCAACTTGTTTCATTTTTGTAAGTGTCGAAGGAGTCAAAACTTGGTCTGCGTTTTTAAGTCTTTTGATTACATATTTTCCATCTTGTCCCCGAGCCATCCATTTGTCAAGTGGTGTCCGCTTAATTGGTTGAACCGCTTCAAGAACATAATATTGATTGCCGTCTTTGTAAATAAGTCCGCAATGAGAATACTTTGATTTTGTAGCAAGTTGTATGGCTTTGCTTTGTCCAGAAAGTGAGGTCTGAAAAATCAGGTCGCCATTCTTTATTTCGTCATTGTCGGCAAGTTGTTTTACTTCTGTTTTCGCATTGTCAAGTTGGTGTTTCGGGTCGTAAAATTTTCGTTTGGCGTAAAGTCCACCAAAAATTGTCAGCCCTAAAAGTCCAAGTATGATTATTCCTTTTTTCATTGTCATTTGTCGTTGCTGTGTCGTCTGCTACGTTTGCAGGTAATGGCTCAGATATTGCCGATGGCAGGGGTTTGGCATTGCTGAAGTTGAGATAAGTTTTATTGTTTTCATATTATTCGTCAGCCAGATAGTATTGCTTCTGCCCTGCTTTTGGCAATACCATGTTGGCGGTTCGTGTTTTACTTTGTCAGCTTATTATTTGAAACACAAACTGTCGAGCGGGTTCTAGTTCTTTGTCGTTCTTCAAATCTTTTGAAAGTACTTCACTCACCCATTTTGGTCCATGATTGCCAATACTTTTTACAAAGCTTTCTAACTCCCCAACTTCAGGAATTAGCAAACCTCTCTCAATAAATTTTAGTTGGATTCTTTCGAAAGCTTGAGTTGCACCTCCACTTGGGATAAATGCTTTGCCAACTTCTTTGGCCTCTGTCCAAGCCGATGCTTTCTTCAAAGCTTTTTGGATTTGAGAAACTTTTGGCTTCGGAAAAATCCTTTCTGTTGTAGTACTTAAGATTTCTTCAATTTCTTTCCTCACATCCTCGGTTAAAAATTCTGGTCTTTTTTGTTCAATTTCGCTTTTAACTAATTTCCAGTCTGCTTCAACATCTAACCATACTCCTCCTAAATCCTCAAAAATTTCCTTTAATGGATTTGTATCATTGAGTACATCAAAATCTGCAACTACCTTAATCGGAACATTTAATTTTTTCAATGCCTTAATAGCTATTGGTATTCGATGTTTTCCTCCACAGTTTATAAAAAGCACATCAGGTGCAATGCTATTGGTATTATCAAATTGAGCAGAGAGAATTGCAGAAAAAAATCTTGAATCTGAGTCACTTTCACAAATCACAACTTTTGAATGAAAAAGACCATCAAGTACATTTGAATTTCTTAATAAGGAATCATTCCAAATACTATTGATGTCCGAGCTATTTAGAACACTAACCTTGTTAACTGCATTTTCTCTTTGAATGCGTATGATTTTCAAGTTTGTTACGTTAGCGTCTAACAATCCTTTAAGAAAGTTTTCGCTATGAGTTGCTAAAAATAATTGTCTTTTTGAAGGCAAATCTTTAGCAAGCATTTTTCCTAATAAGCGGGCTTGAGGTGGATGAAGAAATGCTTCAGGTTCATCAATAAAAAGAATAGAATGATTAGATATAAATGCATTCAATAAAACACCGACAAAGCTTCTCATTCCATCGCCTTGTTGATGTAATAAATCCAGCTTCTCCAATTCAGATAAATAACTCTGTGATACTCTGTCTTCACCAGCTTTTAGAGTAGGCTTAGTTCCAACATGTAAAGGAACTTCATCACCTGCATTCCTATGGACAATTAAATCAGTACCAAAAGCTTGCCTAAAGTATTCACTAAACTTCATTTCCAAACTGTCATTCTTTTGCAAAAAATGGATAGGATGCTGTGGTGCTTGTGAAGTTAATTTGATATTCTTTGGCGGGTTTGCGGCTTTTAATCTTTCTTCTGTAGTTAAGGTGTTTACAAAAACAGAAACTAACTCAGAAAGTCCGTTTTGGTAATTTGACCAATAATTTTTTGCATGTTGTTCGTATACGTTGAACTTGTATCCTTTATAAGTAGGTAAGGGATTGCTTGAATATTCCTTTTGCGAAAATGATTCGATGAAAGCAATTAACTCTTGGTCAGTTCCTTCTTTTTGTAGTGTTACGTTTTTTACAACTTTAGTATTATTATTCTTTGTTTTCAGAAGCCTTTCTGCTTCTTTTAAAGATGCACTTTTTCCGGCATTATTGGGTCCAACAAAAACGACAATTTCATCTTTTGTAATAGGAATTGTTGTTCCGTCACTGAAAGTAATATCATTTATCCAAACTCTAGTTGTCATAACCTTTCATTGCTGTTTTGGTGTCTGATAGCATGACCTCCAACAAATAAATATCCACAACTCACCCCACTGAAATTGCGCAAATCTTACACCCGCGGAGGGGATTATCGCAAGTTTGAACTGCGTATATCTACAGCAGTTTATCAAGAGGCGATAGTATCTTGCTGAGATGTTCCTTGCTTACATGTGTGTAGATCATTGTCGTCCTTAAGCTCTGATGTCCAAGAAGTTTCTTTATGGAAAGAATGTCAGTTCCGCCCTCAAGCAAATGCGTTGCAAACGAATGACGCAGAGCATAAACGCTTCCTTTCTTCGTTACTCCGGCTTTCCGCATAATGTTCTTCAAGAGTTCCTGAATGTTCCCCGTGCTGTAATTTGCTCCGTTCCTGTTCTTGAAAAGATTACTACTTAGTCTGTAAGTGTTGTAACATTCTCACATTACCGCAATAAGTTACTTGCTTAACTTCTCCGCTCTGTTCATTCTTGCCTTCGCCTTAAAAATATCCCCCCGGAGTGTGATATTCAATTTCATTACTTCGCTTATATAGAGATCGTTATTCAATCTGAAGTAATTGCCGGGCATCCGCAATTCTCTGCGGCATATCAATTCATCCCTTCACATACAAAAGCTTCTCCGCCACTTTGCCGCCTGTTACCCTGAACACATCCACGCCTCTGAGATGCCAGGGCTTGCCTTCCTTTGTCTTTCGGTAGATCCACCTTACCGTGCATCTGTCGCCGGCGGCAAAGATGTCCTCAACTTCAAAGAATGCATCGGGATTGGATGCGAAGAATTTTTCCCAGAATGACCTCACTGCTTCTGTACCTTCAATGCGAAGTCCGTCAGGCGAAGGGTACGTGTTCTCAAAGATGCAGTCATCCGTCATTGCATTCATCACTCCGTCAACGTCGTGACGGTTGAACGCTTCGTTGAATCTTTCTATCGCGGCGAGTGTGGTTTCTGAAGAGTTGACGGTCGAGTGATCCGTCATATAGTTCCTTCACTTTTTTGAATATGACAAAATTACCTTTGCACAAAATCAATGTCAATGAAGCCGCAGTGTTCCGGCGACTTGGCGCAACGTTCCGGCGATTTGACGCAACGTTCCGGCGACTTGACGCAACGTTCCGGCGACTTGACGCAACGTTCCGGCGACTTGACGCAACGATTTAGCAACTTGACGCGACGATTTAACGACTTGACGCGACGATTTAACGACTTGACGCGACGATTTAACGAGTTGACGCAACGATTTAACGACTTGACGTGACGATTTAACGACTTGACGCGACGATTTAACGAGTTGACGCAACGATCTAACGAGTTGACGCAACGATTTAACGAGTTGACGCGACGATCTAACGACTTGACGCGACGATTTAACGAGTTGACGCGACGATCTAACGAGTTGACGCGACGATTTAACGAGTTGACGCGACGATTTAACGAGTTGACGCAACGATTTAACGACTTGACGTGACGATTTAACGACTTGACGTGACGATCTAACGAGTTAACGCAACGATCTAACGAGTTAACGCAACGATCTAACGAGTTGACGCAACGATCTAACGAGTTGACGCGACGATTTTAGCCGTTGTTGGTGTTCCCGAGCAAACAGGCTGTCCGAAAACAAATAAAGTTTGTCATTCCCGCGTGCTCCTAGCGGGAATCTGCACCGAAATTTGACCATATCAAATGCGTCCCCGATAGAAACACTCGGGGACGACATGTTTTCGGACAAACTGAAAGCGAGGGCCACCAACAACCTACCCCCTCTTGTCCGCACCTGAGTCTCCGGTGATTTGCAGGGACTCAGGCGCATCTGTGAGAAGATCAAAGCCCGAAGGGCTGACATTACTTTCTGCATTTAACAATGTCACCCCTTCGGGGTTTTGGGATTCAACGCCGGCAAGAAAAAAGCCCACGACTGAGGCCGTGGGCTAAAGAAGTATGAACACCACAAATATTTCTAATTTCTAATTCTTAATTTCTAATTGCACCTCACGGCCGTATCACACTCACAAAGTTACCTGCATTATTGTCCGCTATCGCAAAGTCAGTTCCGTCAACAAAGCTGTCGCCTGTAAGATCGGTCACAATGTAACCGCCGTTGAAATTGGCGGCGTCGTTGTCTATCAGGGCAACATCAGTCGCGTCAACTGTTCCGTCCTGGTTCACATCGCCGCCGAATATTGCAAACTTTACCGGCGAGGCATCAACCTGTATCTGATTGCTTCCGTAAGCCTGTGCCGTTGAATTTGTAAAATCGTAGTTAACGGAACCTCCGCCTGTCATCGAAATACCGTTTGCACTCCAGGTCTCAATACTGTTTCGATGAGTAATAACAATATAGTAATTTCCGGATGGAGCATTTCCGAAATTCAGCACAGCGCTTCCGTCTGAAGATACAACTGCCGCTGCATTATCAACGATCGCAAAAGGTGAAGTCTGATTTCTTAAGTAACAGGTGACCGTATCACTCATCTGAGAATCGTTTGATGAATCATAAAATCCCTGAATGAGCATTGTAAGATTAAGTGTCTTGATGCTGAAAGGTATTTCCTTTGGTTTAAATCCGCCAAACGATACCGGAAAGTTATTCTGATAATATCTCCACGGACCGAACTTCTGATACGGATTGCTTACAGGGTCATACTGAATCCTCGCTCTCCATTTATATTCATTTGCAACAGGGATGCCCGATAATTCACTGCTCAGCTGAACTCCGGAAATTCCGAGATCTGTGAACGGTCCCGAGCCGGTGGAAGAAACACTGTTTGTGATAACCGCCCCGCTGAACGGAAATCCGTTCGCCATGTATTCATAAACAAGTTTACCCTTTGCCCTTCCGTATGTACTTCTGCCCGGCATGTTAATCTTCACCTGACCGCTTGTTCCCGTAAGACCTCCTGAGGAAACTACAGAAGCCGTACCGGGTTTATACTGCCGAAGAGTTTGGTTCTTACCTGAGACTTCATTACCAAGAAAAACATCAATGCGTCCTTCATAAGTCTGACTATTTTCAAACAAATCAGCTCCAATCACTATATCACTGTATCCATCTCCGTTCAGATCACCTGCTGAAGATACACTCTGTCCGAAATTTTCGCCGGATTGGATTCCGTCTGCATACCAGCTCTGATTTATGGGTAATCCGGCTGATGAACCATACATTGCCACAACTCTGCCTTGATCTGTTATATTGTTGTCAAAATCTTTCATGGATATCAGAACATCGCTGTATCCGTCACTATTTACATCACCGGCAGAAGATACACTCCACCCCATATAAGCATTCACCTGATTGCTTTCGTAAGTGCGGTTTGGAGTATTTAATAGTCCTGAAGATGTTCCGTGAAATATGTATGCGCGGCCTTCTCCAATCTGACCATTGTTAAAATTACGGGCTCCGATGATCACATCACCAAATCCGTCCGCGTTTACATCGCCGGCAGAAGATACACTCCACCCGAAATAAGAATTAACAATATTGGTTTCATAAGTCCAGTTGGCTGAAACCGGTAATCCGGAAGTTGAGCCATGAAAAACAAAAGTTCTCCCTTCGGCAACCTGCCCGTTTGAGAAGGTATAAGCTCCTATAAGTATGTCACTGAATCCGTCTCCGTTCACATCACCGGCGGAAGAAGTGCTGAGTCCTAAATTAGCATTTGCATTATTTGATTCATAAGTCCATGCCGGAACTGACAAGAGCCCTGAAGCGGATCCGTAATAAAGGCAAGCTCTTCCTTCGTCAAACTGACCATTGGCATATTTATTTTCACCAATGAGAACATCTCCGTATCCGTCTCCGTTTACATCTCCCGCAGCGGAAACACTGTTTCCAAAAAATGAATGCGTTGTTTGGGATCCTGTAACATTCCATCCGGCCGTACCTGACAGACCTGAAGCCGAACCATAATAAACAAATACTTTTCCGTAGGTATTTGAAGGACTGTTAATGAATAAAGGAGCGCCAACTATCACATCCCCAAAACCGTCACCGTTCACATCACCTGCTCCGGCTACGCAAGTTCCGAACAAAGCGTTGATTTGATTAGATTCGGCAGTCCAGCTTGCAGTTGAAGATAATCCTGTTTCTGTACCATTGAATACAAATGCTCTGCCCTCCTGATATTGACCAGCAGATAGTTTTGGTGCACCTGCAATTATATCACCATAGCCGTCACCGTTTATGTCACCGGCTGTCGATACGGAATATCCAAGCTGAGCATTATTTGAATTAGATTCCCTTGAATCTCCGGCATCTGCTAAACCATCTGCCGACCCGTGATATACAAAGCTCTTTCCTTCGTTTGTCTGACCGTTATCAAAACTATGAGCTCCAACAATCACATCAGAATATCCGTCACCGTTCACATCACCGGCAGTGGCTACACTAGTTCCGTATCCTGCATTTGGCTGATTTCCATAGGTAACCCATTCAAGAGATGATGATATACCACCTGCTGCACCTTTAAAAAGATATGCTGCTCCTCCAGTTGTACTTTCGTTATAATCGCTAGCTCCAACAATAATATCACTGTATCCGTCACCGTCAACATCACCCGCACAGGAAACACTAGAACCAAATCTATCTCCGGTATTTTCTCCGCTGATTATCCAGTTAAATGACGATACACCGGATCCTGAACCACGGTGAACATGTATTCTGCCAAGATAATTATTGTATCCAATCTGGCCAATAATTATGTCACTGTAGCCGTCCCCATCTATGTCACCGGCAGTCGAAACACTATATCCAAAAAATGAACCTGCCACATCGCTTGCTTTTGTCCAGTCGGCTGTCATTGATAAACCTGAAACAGATCCATAGTAAACAAATACTTTTCCTTCATATGTCTGTCCTTCATCAAAATTTGGACATCCTATGATTACATCACTATAACCGTCTCCGTTTACATCACCGGCTGCAGCAACACTCCAACCGAAATTTGCAAATGCCTGATCACTTTCTGCTGTCCAGTTCGATGAAGCGCTAAGTCCATTTGCAGAACCGTAATAGACAAAAGCCCTTCCTTCATTTGAATGTCCGTTAGAAAATTGATAAGCTCCAACAATCACATCTGAATAGCCGTCCCCATTCACATCGCCGGCTGCAGCGACACTCCAACCGAAATTTGCAGATGCCTGATCACTTTCTGAAGTCCAGTTTGCAGCAGCAGATAATCCCGTTGCAGAGCCGTGATATACATATGCCCTTCCTTCATTGCTTTGACCATTGTCATAATAATATGATCCAATTATCACATCAGAATATCCGTCGCCGTTCACATCACCGGCAGCTGAAACCGATCCTCCAAAAAAAGCACCTGCCTGATTACTTCCGGCAAACCAGTTTGGCGTAAGAGATAATCCATTTGAAGAGCCGTAATATACAAAAGCTCTGCCTTCATCTGTCTGACCGTTGTCAAATTGTGGCGCTCCAACAATCACATCTGAATATCCGTCCCCATTCACATCACCGGCTGTTGCAACACTCCAACCTAAAACGGCACCTGCCTGATTACTTTCTGCTGTCCAGTTTGCTGTGGAAGAAAGAGGATCGATCGTGATGGGATAGACTGCATCTTCGTCATTTACCACAATAGAGAAACAATTGCAAATTTCTAATTTCAAATTACAAACATTGCCGCAGGGATTTTCTCTCTTTTCTATGGATTGTAATTTGTCATTTGTCATTTGTAATTTGTCTGTCTTTTCAAAGTTAGCTTTTAGTTCACGGCCATCAGCGTCCCAGACTTTCAGAGATGAGTACTTCATTTTTTCATCTCCGTTTATATCTTTGAATTTTACCTCATCCGCTCCGACTGACATTTTAAGTTTTGTGTTTGCACTAATAGTTAATCTCAGCTTTCCTTCTCCCAATGGCTTATTCTTTACAATAAAATCCTGACGCATACCTTCTTCATTATTTGTGTAATCTATTCTTATGTTCTCATTTTCACTATGTGCTTTATTCCCAGATGCTTTAAGCTCACTACTGAACATTGAACAAAGATCATTGATATCTTCCTTCTTGTCAGTCCTGCCGAGATCCCGCAATCGAAAGTCAATACTCCATTCATCTGATACATTTGATAATCTTTTCCCATCTGATGTCTCGCGTTTTACCTCACGCGTGTGAGCAGTGAATCCGTCTTTATGATAAATGAAACGAAGGTTGTTTGACCTGTTTGGTGACTGGTAAGTCCCAAGCTCATCCGAATAGCTGATATTGTATTCATCTTTCCTGAGTTTTTCTATTAAACTGCTGGTTTCCCCGTTTACATTTCCCGGTTCAGAATTATTAAATGCATATCCGAAATCCGAACCCTTAACATTTGAGTTAAGAACTTCCCTTAACCCCGCCGGATTAGGACAATACAATTTTATAATAGATTCAATAGATTCAATCCGGCTTTCCGCGCATTGCTTTTTAATGTCTGAAGAATTTATTGACACAAGAAGCAAAATAAACACTGTAACATTCAGTGTCAGGCTTTTTAAAGTAATCAGATCTTTCATTTTGGTTTTAATTAATGTTAAAAAACATAGATTAGAAAACTACATAAACTTCATGAACTTTGTGAATTTTATGGACTAACTCAACTCTTTCTCCAAATCGGCTAAAATCTCATCTAATTTCTCTTTATCATCTGTTCTTAAATACTTTTCCGACATTGCCGAAAGCGTTATCAGTCTAACCATTACTGAGCTTGATTCTGTTTTTACTTTCTTCTTTATGATCTTATTGAAGGTATCCATTTTATGTTTTGCATTTTCACGGTTCATCATTTTTTAAAAAATTTTAGTGTAAACTACGATTTGCTATTCGATGTTGCAAAGAAAGTTTTCCCTGTTTCTAACAGTTTTTGGATAGCGCAGTTAGCAGATTTATTCGAATAAGTGCATAAAGTACACTTTTTAATGGGAAGATTTCTAACGATATTTTGCCGAAATATTTCTAATCCAGAGTATAAACAGGACTCAAAGTGAAGGATTCAAAATTGATTGCGATGCTGAAAACTTTTACAGCTTCAGAGCTGAAAGAGTTTGATGCTTTTCTACGCTCTCCGTATTTCAGCATTGGAAGAGACCTGACAGAATTCTTTAACTGCCTGAAACAATTTCATCCCGGATTTGACAATCCGAAATTTACACCCGATAATTTATACAAGAAACTCTATCCTCAGAAAAAATTTGACCTGAACATTTCAACCGCTAATCTATATACACTTTCTTCTGAACTTTATAAACTGTGTAAGGAATATCTGATCCAGTCGGGATTTAATGAAGATGAGCACAGAAGGAAGTTTTACCTACTGAATAAGCTCAGAGAAAAAAAACTTTATAAAGAATTTGACAGGGAATACAGGGATCAGGAATTTGACAGGGACTATAGCAACAAGGGAGGCGCAAATGATTTTTTCAATAAATATTATCTTACTCACAGTTATCTCGAATATTGCGTGGAGTCAGGAAAACCGCGAGAAGCTTTTGATTCTATTTATGGCCTCGGTGATTATTCCGCTCTGGCTGCTTTGAATTTCGGATACAGAAATCCTGATCTGCAAAATTCGGCTAAAAATTATAAACTGGAAGATCATTACAACTTTATAGATAACATGATTAAAAATCTCGATTCGGATAAAATGCTGGAAAGCATGAAGGAGAATAATGACAGGTTCTATCCTTATGTTGCAATAAATTACGGAATTTTCCAGATGTCAAAGAATCCAAAAAAGGAAGAACATTACTACAGTTTAAAAACTTTAATAAGTGAAAATTTAACTCTCTTTGGAAAATCCGAACAATATATTTTATTCAGCATTCTCTGTTCTTATTGCGTGCAGAGAATTAAGGAATGCAGTTCAGAAGTTTTTCTAAATGAAGAATTCGGGCTGATTAAGATGACATTTGAGCTGGATATTTATAAATATAATAAAAAAGATAAGATCAATATTGTCCGGTTCAGAAACATCGTTCGATCTGCGTATTTTGTAAATGAAATTGCATGGCTGGAAAACTTTGCGGAAAACTATTTAAACGAACTGGAATCTGTTCATTTGGATAACATGAGACACTATTGCAATACTTACATTTATTTGGGTAAGAGGAACTATGAAAAAGCTCTTGAAAACATTATGCAAATAAAATTCGATCATTTCATCTTCAAGCTGGAATTAAAATACATTATGATCAGAATTTTTTATGAACTTGATTACACAGAGCAGGCATTTGCGATGATTGATACTACAAAGCATTACTTAAAATCAAATAAGAATCCGGATGATTTAAGTAATCAGGAAAAAGTTTTTTTAAAATATATAACTTCACTCTTAAAAATTAAAAATTCTGCCAATAAACAAGATTTAAATCTATTAGAAGAAAATCTTAAAAAAGAAACATATCTGTCTTCTCAAAAATGGCTTCTCGAAAAGATCGATGAATTGAAAAAATAAAAGCCGGAGATTACAATCCGGCTTTTAGCACACTCGCAGTTCTAAAGATGTCGCATGCTTAAGCAAGCTGTGTAATATTATCAGATTTTAAAATATTCATACAGCCCCCGGACTTTGAATTAGATTAAAGACAGCAGTGATTTATAATTATTAACTTGCATCGTTGTAATTCCTAATTCTCACCTCAAAGTGTTACTTTCGAAACAAATACGCTCGCATTATTGTTTGTAAGCACAAGTGTAAGTACCCCCTTTTTCCTACAGAGCTAAAGTAGACATTCATTGTCCGCTCTGAGTCTCCCGCATTGAACAAAGTAAATCTAAGCAGCCTATTCTGCGGGGACTCAGAGCCTCAATATTGGTATAGTCATCCCGCTGAGTCCGGTGAAGCTGTGACTCAGCGGGGACGGAAGATTCCTGCTTTTCCCGAGGGGACGACTTTGCCGCGCAGGATGACATGGCTTTGTTGTGGTGTCGGAACAAAGTGCGTCATGCTGAGCTTGTCGAAGTATGACATGTTTAACAAACAGTCACCTTCGACCCCTCCTTCCGGGCAAGCAAGCTCAGGGTGACACACCATTTTAAAAATTACGATTGTCACTCCTGCGCATGCAGGAGTCTACCACAAATGAATCCGCTATTTCGTAGATCCCTGCATTCGCAATGAATCTGCCACAAGTGAAGATACTTTTCGGGAGTTCCATAAAATTAGGATTGTCATTCCTGCGTATGCCTGCCCGAAGAATACTGAACTTGAACACTCTTCGCAGGCGGGCAGGAATCTACCACAAATGAAGACACTATTCCGTAGATCCCTGCATTCGCAGGGATGACACAAAGTGGAGATGATAGAAATAGCATAAATCTCCATGCTATGAAAACACTATTCAATGGACTCTTCGCTTCCTGCCCGCAGCGATGTATCATGAGCACTCTATGCGGGCAGGCCTGCATGCCTGCCCGTCAAGGACGGGCGCAGGGATGACATTCTTGGTTGTGTGAATGTTCCAGTTCGTTCACAAGCTCCTAAAGCAAAAAACAGGCAAGCGCATCTCTCCCCGCAAATAATCCTCTCTTGAAAATCCAATCTCATTCGTTTAGCTTTGGCAACTGTATTATATCCCTTAGCATGATGTATAAAGACACAGCTTATGTGTCTTAGGTCTCAAATCTTAACTCACTGGAATTATCCGATAATGTCATTTAACGAAAACACAAGAGTCAAAATACCGGCTATACTGCATCTGTGCCGGCTCGGGTATGACTACTTGCCGCTTTCAGCCGCTTCACGTGACGAAAGCACCAACATCTTTACTGACATATTCGAAAAAAGCATTCTGCGGATAAATCCGGAAATGGATTCCTCTGATGTCAAGAAAACCTTAGAAAACATTTCTCTTGCGCTGGATAATGAAGACCTCGGCAAATCATTTTCCGAAATGCTGAATGCAACTTCGGGAATCAGACTGATTGACTATGAAAACTTCAGCAACAATTCTTTCCATGTAGTAACTGAACTGACCTGCAAGAACGGCGATGATGAGTTCCGTCCGGATATTACTCTGCTCATAAACGGTATGCCATTGGCATTCATCGAAGTCAAGAAACCCAATAATCAGGAAGGGATTCTTGCTGAAAGGGACCGCATAAATTCGCGGTTCAGGAATAAGAAGTTCAGAAAGTTTATCAACATCTCGCAGCTGCTGGTCTTTTCCAATAATATGGAGTATGATCACGAATCAATTGAACCGATTCAGGGCGCGTTCTATTCTTCCTGCTCATATTCTAACGCAACGTTCAGCTGCTTCAGAGAAGAGGAAACTCTTGATCTTAACACTCTGCTTAAGCCGGAAGACGATGAAACCGAGAACCTTGTTCTGAAAGACAACAATCTTTTATCCATTAAGCATTCTCCGGAGTTCATTACAAACAAGAATCCTGATTCTCCAACTAACAGGATTCTTACTTCTTTGTTCAGCAAGCAAAGATTTGCCATGATCCTCAAGTACTGCTTCGCTTATGTGAACAGTGAAGCCGGCATTGAGAAACACGTCATGCGCTATCCGCAATTCTTTGCAACAAAGGCAATTGAAAGAACAATTGACAAAGGCGTTAAGAAAGGAATCATCTGGCATACGCAGGGAAGCGGGAAGACTGCCCTGGCATTCTATAATGTAAAATATCTCACCGATTACTTTCATAAGAATGGCATTGTTCCGAAGTTCTATTTCATTGTTGACCGCATTGACCTGCTGAAGCAGGCTCACCGCGAGTTCACTGCCCGCGGACTGAATGTCCATACTGTCAACTCTAAAGAAGAACTGCAGAATGACTTCAGACTGAATCAGGCAATTCATAATCAGTCCGGAAATCGTGAAATGGCTGTTGTGAACATACAGAAGTTTAAGGATGATACGGATGTGCTTAAGGCAAATGATTATGACATCAGTACTCAGCGCGTTTATTTTCTCGATGAGATTCACCGCAGCTATGATCCAAAGGGCAGTTTTCTGGCCAATCTTATCAGCTCAGACCGCAAGGCAATTGTTATCGGCCTGACCGGAACGCCCCTCATAGGCAACGACAGAAATTCCCGCGAAACATTCGGTAATTACATTCATAAATATTATTACAATTCCTCCATTGCCGACGGCTACACTCTGAAACTCATCCGCGAAGATATTGAAACATCATACAAGATGCAGTTGAAGGATGCTCTCAAAGATATTGAGATCATTAAGGGAGATGCGGACAGAAGATATATTTATTCTCACGAGAAGTTTACCGCGCCGATGCTTGAATACATTGTAAATGATTTTCAGAAAAGCCGGATACGTTTCGGCGATCACAGTATTGGTGCAATGGTGGTATGCGACAGTTCCGATCAGGCAAAGAAACTGTTTGAACTCTTTAACAGCACATTCAATGCACCGGATGTTGTAACTGAAAACATACAGAATTACTCTGCCGCCGCCGAGCCCTCCGGCGAATATCTCGCTGCTGATAACGGGAATCAAAAAAAACTGACTGCCGCACTCATCCTGCATGATGTTGACGATAAGCAGATACGCGACAGAAATGTGAATGATTTTAAAGACGGCAAAATAGACTTTCTGTTTGTTTACAATATGCTCCTTACCGGATTTGATGCAAGGCGATTGAAGAAGCTGTATATAGGAAGATTGATCAGAGATCACAATCTCCTGCAGACACTTACAAGAGTTAACCGCCCGTACAAGAATTTCCGTTACGGTTATGTGGTTGATTTTGCCGATATCAGCAAGGAGTTTGATAAGACTAACAAGGCATACTTCGAAGAACTTCAGGGCGAACTTGGTGATGAATTCCAGCATTACACAAACCTCTTTAAATCAAAGGAAGAGATTGAAGCCGAGATAAGCGAAATAAAGGAGAAGCTGTTTCACTATGATCTCACTAATGCGGAGATATTCTCTCAGCAGATAAGTCAGATTGAAGACCGCAAAGAAATATTGGAAATAAAGAAGGCATTGGAAAATGCAAGCAATCTGTACAACGTCATCCGACTTTACGGACACTATGAAATGCTTGAAAGAGTGGACTTCAGGAAACTCAATCAGCTATACTATGAAGCTGCAAGGCATCTTGAACTGCTGAATCTTAAAGAGTCAGTGCAGAACAATGTTGATACCACCAACCTGCTTAATGTTGCCTTGGAGAATATCGTCTTCATGTTCCGCAAAGTATCCGAAGAAGAACTCGTGATTGCAGACAAACTCAAAGACTCTCTCCGCAAGACGCGCGAAGCATTGGGCGGAAACTTTGATCCGCGCGATCCGGAATTTATTTCACTGTACGATGAACTGAAGCGCCTCTTTGATAAGAAGAATCTTGATGAGGTCACACAGGATGAAATGAATGAGAACATTCAGTCTCTTGAAAGTCTTTTTGAAAAAGTGAATAAACTCAATCGCAAAAATAATCTGCTCAAGGCAAAGTATGAAAATGATGCAAAGTATGCGCGGATGCATAAACGCATTCTTGAGAAAGGCGACATATCCAATCGCGAGAGTCAGATCCACGAAACGCTTCTCGACATTAAACAACATGTTGACGACAGAATCTTAAATAATATGAATATGCTGAACAACGAAAATTACTTTGCAGGGCTTATGATGCAAACGGTTATGGAAAGCTTTGAGCGTAAGCATCTCACACTTGAACCTGAATCGGCAAAGTATTTGAATAATTTACTCGTGAAAGAATACATGGACGAATATAAAGGAGTGCAGGCATGGTAGCACAGGAATTTACCGCAAAGACAAAGGAACTGATTGACAGTCTTAAAGCCATCTGCGCATCTCACGGACTCGGGAATGACGGCAATGAATTCAAGATCATTACGCAGGTGTTCCTGTACAAATTCATGAACGACAAGTTCGGTTATGAAATCAAACAGCTTGATCCTAAACTGGAGAAAGCCGAAAACTGGGAAAAGGAAATTGCAGAATACTCCGACAAGCAATACGAAATGCTCCTGATGCGCATGAACCCCGACAGCGCGAAGCTGAAGAGGGAGCATTACTTGACTAACCTGTTCAACAATCAGAACACTGAAAACTTTGCGAAACTCTTTGACGACACATTGCGCGACATTGCAATTTACAACAACGACATCTTTGCGGTTAAGACCGGCACGGGCGCGAGGATAATTCTGTTTGACGAACTAAGCAATTACATTACCGACAGCTCTAAGCGCGATGACTTTTGCAGGGCGATTGTGAACAGACTGGTAAATTTCAGCTTTGAGAAGATCTTCACTCTCAAGTTTGATTTCTTCTCGACGATCTTTGAATACCTTATAAAGGATTACAACAAAGACGGCGGCGGCAAGTATGCAGAGTATTACACGCCGCATGCAGTTGCAAAGATCATGGCTTCGATACTTGTTGACAAGCCCGTGAAGAATGTAACCTGTTACGATCCCGCCGCAGGTTCCGGCACATTGCTGATGAACCTTGCGCATGCAATAGGCGAAGACAAATGCACGATCTTCTCGCAGGACATTTCACAGAAATCATCAGGCATGCTGAGACTGAATCTCATCCTCAACAATCTCGTGCACTCCATTCAGAACATCATACAGGGAAACACGATGCTTACGCCGTTTCATAAAGACGGCGACAAGCTTAAGACATTTGACTACATCGTTTCCAATCCGCCGTTCAAGCTTGACTTCAGCGATTACGTAGCCGACCTTGACACCAAGCATAATCACGAGCGCTTCTTTGCCGGATTGCCAAATGTGCCGAAGAAGGACAAGGACAAGATGGCGATCTATCTGCTTTTCATACAGCACATAATGTTTTCCTTATCCGCAAAGGGCAGAGCGGCGATTGTAGTGCCGACAGGATTCATCACTGCGCAGAGCGGGATAGAGAAGAAGATCCGCGAGCGGCTCGTTGAGGACCGAATGCTCCGCGGCGTTGTAAGCATGCCGAGCAACATTTTTGCAACCACCGGCACAAACGTTTCCATACTGTTCTTAGACAAGGCAAACACAAAAGGCGACATTGTTCTGATGGATGCATCCAAGCTCGGAACAAAAGTGAAGGAAGGAAAGAATCAAAAAACTCTTCTCTCGCCTGAAGAGGAAGACCTGATCATAAGCACATTCAACAAGCATGAAGCCGTGGAAGACTTTACCGTAGTAGTTTCTTATGAGCAGATAAAGGAGAAGAACTACTCACTCAGCGCGGGGCAGTATTTTGAGGTGAAGATTGAGTATGTGGATATTACGAATGACGAGTTTGAGGAGAAGATGGGGGGGTTTAGGAAGAACCTGGATTTATATTTTGCTAAAAGCAAGGCACTGGAAAAGCAGATTCTAAAACAATTAAGTAAGCTGTCACTTGAACATAATTAAGTATAAGATTAGAGATATAGCCACTGTTAAGAATGGTTCAACACCCTCGACTTCTGTTCCTGAATTCTATGATGGTGAAATCACTTGGATTACTCCAAAAGATTTATCTAATCAAAACAGCCGTTATACTTTGAGAGGAGAAAGAACAATATCCAAGGCAGGATTTGATAGCTGTTCTGCAACAATGGTTCCAGCAGGTACAATTCTACTTTCAAGCAGGGCACCAATTGGTTTACTGTCAATTGCAAGAGCGGAGCTTTGTACTAATCAAGGATTCAAAAATATCGTACCAAACAAGGAAAAAATTGACAGCGAATTTTTATACTACTATCTTAAAATCAAGATTGAAGATATTAGCAAGTTGGGAAGTGGTACCACGTTTATAGAGCTTTCTAAGAATAGCATTGAAGATTTTCAGATATTGATACCAGAAGAAGTAAAAGACCAACAAGAAATCGCCTCAGTCCTTTCCTCCTTAGACTCCAAGATCGAGCTCAACAACCGCATCAACGCCGAGCTGGAGGCGATGGCAAAGACTTTATACGATTACTGGTTTGTGCAGTTTGATTTTCCCGATGCCAACGGCAAGCCTTACAAATCAAGCGGCGGCAAGATGGTGTGGAATGAGGAATTGAAGAGGGAGATTCCGGAGGGGTGGGGGGTGGGAAAACTTGGCGATATTGCTGAACTCATTCGTGGTGTAACTTATGATTCCAGTGAGATTAGAAGTCAAGACGAAAGTGGAGTTATTCCAATATTAAGGGCTACCAATATTTCCGGCAATGTAATTGATTTAGATGAAATGGTTTATGTTTCAAGGGAGAATGTTTCAGATGTTCAAGTACTTCGTAAGTACGACATCTTAATAACTATGTCAAGTGGCAGCAAAGAGCATATTGGTAAGAATGGTTTTTTCTATTATGAAACGGAAGTTGCATTTGGAGCATTTTGTGCAAAGATCATTGCAAAGAGTGAATACAGATTTTATCTATACTCTTACACCCAATCAGATTTTATGTTTACCACAATAAAAAACGAATGCTTAGGGACGAACATAAACAATTTGAACGGCAGCCTTGTAAAGGGTTTCAAGATTATTATTCCACCAATAGAATTGATAAAATCCTTTAATGAGAAAGTATCTTCTGCATATGAGAAGATTGGCAACAACATGATCGAAAACCAAAAACTCTCCCATCTCCGCGACTGGCTCATACCGATGCTGATGAACGGGCAGGTGCGGGTGGGGGATTATGTATGATTGATTTAGCTTGCACTAGAACAAGAGTGTCTGTACTAGCGGTTTTCGAATTCTCAAGAACTTGCAATACAAACAAACCGGAAAATCGAACCTGATGATAAAGGAATATTTTAGAATTTTTTTTGAAAATTCCAAAACTGCATTATGGACTTCCTTTCGCCTGCGGCGGAGTCTCCGTGCCCTAAGGGATTCCCATGGGGAAAAGGAATTAAGTCGTACTTATCAAAATTTGAGATTGGAACATTATCACTTTGAATTGTAATTCCTTTACTAATTCTAGATACTTAGAATCGACTCTAGATTTCTTTTTAGAATTCTAAGCTTCGAATTCCAAGAATTCACTTTTGATTCTTCTTTTGTCCAATTGTATGCGTTTTTCAGATATTCTTCAGAAATTTCATCGTGATATCTATTGTCATAATCAATAGATTGCTCGCCAAATCTGATACAATGATATAGCTTTCTTTTGTCATCTCTATAACACTTCATCAGAATTTCCATACTTCTGTCTAATGTCTCTCTCACTCCTGAGTCTTCTTTCGTGCTATTAATGTTGGCATTAAAGAGTATTATCGCATGAGTGTTTCTTATAGAAAAATAGAAGTCATCGGTCATGTTAAGTGCTCGATCAATATAGTGGAATGCTTCTTGATATTGTTTCTTAGAATCTAAATATAGAGATGCTTGCTGTAAGATGAAGGGATTTCGATAATCGTATGTAAACGCAGCATCATAAAATTCCTTGCCTTGATGCCATTCTCTGAATGCTCTTCCAATCAGATTTGCATCATAAGCTCGACGTCTGAAAATATCGTAATTACTAATTCTGAATGGAGGAACATTTTTGACAAATCGGGTTAACACTCTACTCAAAGTATTATGATTGGTTTGGTTCAGTATAGCTTCTGAGACAAACACTGAGCGCGGTTGATAGTAGTCCTGGTCATCTTCTACCAAACTACCTGAATAATCTGTAATCAAATCACCCAATGATTCCTTGATCCCGAGAACTTGCGAGTAATCATTAATGCTATCGCTTAGAAACGCTAAAGCCATATCCAATGAAACTGGTGTCCTGCATGAATGCACATAACAACACATAATGAAAAAATCTGCCATATCCACATTGTTTTTTTCAACTTCCAATATGACACTCCTAAATCTCTCATTAATTGTAGGGTAATTAATGTTCAAGTTCACAAACTCAAATAAAGATTCCTTTTGTTCAATTCCATCCACTCTAAACTTTTTCATTTCAAATTTTCGAATGGAATCGGGAATTGATGAATAAATTCCTTGGATATCAGTCTCAGATAATTTAGTTACGTTTATGAACTCAAAATTGCTTTTGTCAATCAAGTGAGACACAATCTCAAAGTTATGTTCTCTATCAAATCCTACCACTCTAAGGTTACTGCAATTTGTGAACTGAGAGAATGCATCTATCGAATCACTAAAATTATCCATAAATAATAAAGTTTTCATATTGTTCAATTTTCTTATGAGAAGAATTGCCTTATTCTCGCTACACTCACTTAGAATTAACTTCTGACCATCATAGGGAACACCTGCTGATAACTGCATCATCAGAGTAGTCTTTCCACTAGCTGGTGTGCCTAGAACAATCAAATTCTTTCCAGACAATATTTTATCTTTAATCTCTGGATAGAAATGTGTTACATAAATTGATTTGCTATAGATATCTGACCAAATTGGAGGTGCACCCAAAAAGAAGTGCTTGATTGGCCTAACTGGAAGACCTTGGGATGATGTTGGTACGGTGTCTTCAGTAATTGGAGGTGAACCGACACTTGATTTTGACCCATGAATAGAAACTGTGGAACTTTTGCTAGCCACTTTTCCACTTATGTAAGCTAGCAACTCCAATGTATCGCCCTCAATCAAATAGAAGCCCATAGCCTTGAAAAATTCTCTTTGCCCCGGATCCAAGCCCTGAACCAAAATCCACTTTTCCTTTTGACCAATTGTAGTAGAATCTGAAAGATTAAGAGCTTGGAGTACACTGGAATCAGAAAATGAATATCCCCAAAATAGAGTAGGATGTCTCTTAAGTCCTTCACTCAAATAACTCCAAATTTTAGCCGAATCGTTGAATGCAGTAGCTATCGCCATTGAATCAAAGATTAGTGGTCTGGATTGATTTGTGATGTTTCCATGAAGAGGCACAAAATCTATTCCGTACTTATCATTCAAAACTGGACCACTTTGAGTTATGTCTTGTAAATAAGAGCGAAAACTTCGCTCAAAAATCTTACCCACTAAATTATCAACGTTCGTAGTGTAGATTGCCTTTATATTTAGTTCAGTCAAGCTGTAATATGACTTGTCAAATTCCTCTACTTGGAATCTCCGTAACAGATATTCATAGAATTCATTCTTGCTCTTGGAATTAAGTATCGTCGACATCTGTGGTAATGTAATGTTCGATGATAAGTTAAACTTCTTCGCCAACTCTTCACCAAGCTGAGAACCAGTGGGAAGATTTTCACCTGATTTATCTTTTGAATGTACTGAGAAGCCAGAACCTAGAAAAAGGTTTATCCCTCTTTCGAGTGAATGTAAAAATGTTTGTTCTAGTTCGATATTCATAATAGTAGTTGTTAGATTTGGCTATCGAAAAAAATTTAATTTCTGACACTGTAATATCAATTTTGTAGTAGAGATTTTTCATTTTAATTTCTTTGGAAAACTCTTGCCGAAAATTATGACAAATTGAGATATAATGAAAGGCAGGTAATTTTTCGCCGTTGTTGGAGCTTGCCCGGCTCAGTAGGGTTCCCGAACGAAGAAAAGGTCGTCAACGCAGCAAGCTGTTGTAAGGAAATCCAATGAGACCCGACTCGTTCTAATAGCAATACCATATTGGCATTTACTACTGTGCAATAAGATATAACTGAGTTCCGTATGTTTCCGGCGAATCAATACAAATCCACTTTAACTACTTGTCCTAATTTTTGGGAGCAGCATACTCCTTATTCTTACTTATTAATGAAGACTAGCTGTTAATTTTATTGCACAATTTGGAAATATTTTTACAACGATTCATAATTTATATTGATTACGTATCCCTGTACCATTAATTCTAAAGTTCACCATCTGTAAACTTGCTAAATAGTATTTTGAAACTGACTCCTTGCTCATTTTGTTCTTGATAGCCCATTCGAGTGCTTTTCGCGGAATATGTAGACAACCTCCTAACCATTCGGCCTCTTCTTCTTGCTGGACGTCATATTCCCGAAAAACCATACCGTGTAACGCTTTAAAGCCTTTCATCTCATGTTCACACAGTAAATGTGAAAGTTCATGAAATATATTACTTTCAATACGATTGGCTGAATGTGAGGAATTGAGGATAACGACAGTATTGCCTTTAATATCTAAAGTTACTGCCGACCATCGAGCATCGACTCCGCTAAGTTTTCTTAGAAGTGAGCTAGTCATACCTGGAATATCTTTTGCTGAAATTATTAAAACATCTAAATGCTTGGCCAATTCTTTTGCAGGTAGGCGTTCAAAATCTTTTTTTTGATTTAGTCTTCTCAGTTCAAGAGATTTGTTCTCCGCTTTATTCTTAAAACCACGAATGAGATTACTTTTTTTTAACATTTTTCCGGGAAAGAGATTTTTCGAGAGATTCATATGCTAAATTTATCATTTGAAGCAGAGCTGCTGCTGTGTCTGGGGGCAAATCTTTGTCGGCTCTCAAATGTGAAAGAATCTTTTGCTGTGAAGAAAATTCTTCTTTATAATCTCCCGTAAAAAAACTTGTTGGTACTTCTAACCACTTACAAATTGTAATATATGTTTCTATGTCTGGAAGATTTCCTTGTTCAATTCGAGATAATGTAGAAGAACTGACTTCTCCTACATTGTCGCTTATTTCTTTTGCAACGTCACGTAGTCCACGTGAACCTCGTTTCTTTTTTAGCATCTTTGCCAATTTGGAAGTCTCAAGTTTTGCCGACATGATTGTTTTATTGTTTCACCAAAGATACAAACTTATTACTTGCGGCACAATTCAAATATGTGTATCTTGTGTGCAACGTTTGTCCTGCGAGTGAGACGCCTAAATGTTGACAAACAAATTAAAGCTCATCAAGCTAAGAAAATGAAATCAAAAAAGAGACCGAACAGAAAAATTCCTGAACTTGAGCAGATTAAATTATGGACTAAGTCAGGCGGTAGGTGTGCAATCTGCAATGAATACTTGTTGAAGGATTCGCTAACGGGAAGGATTTTTAATTTCGGAGAGAAAGCTCACAACATTGGAGTCGGATCCGGCAAGAGCCCACGAAGTAATAGCCACCTGACTGCTGAAGAAAGAAACCTGGAAGAAAATCTACTTTTGCTGTGTCCAAAACATCATACGATGATTGATGCTAAGAATTTTACTAAAGAATTTGACCCGGAGAAGCTACGAGTTATAAAGGACAATCATGAAAGAAGAATATTCAATGCTACCAGACACGGAAACGACAATATGTCGGTTGTTCTTCGATTGACAAATCGAATAAAGAAACACTCTATCGCTATTTCCGATGAAGAGGTACGACAAGCATTAGATCTATGTGAAAATAAATTTCCGCAGTTTTTGCTCACAACCGACAATAACGTTGAAATTAATTTAGCTGCATTGGCAGAACCAATCAATAGAGCATATTGGAAGGCCGGCTGCCAAATAATTGACGAAAAAATTTCCAGGCAGATTGAACCGAAAGCCGATGAGAAAGAAATAAAACATATCTCTATATTTGCGTTGGCTCGCATTCCGTTGCTAATATACTTAGGATATCGCTTGGGTGACAAGATCCCCATTTCTGTATACCAAAAACAACGCAACGACAATGAGGATTGGATTTGGTGTAAGGATAAGAAGGCTGTTACGTTTACACACACATTTCTTCAGAAGGGCAGTAATACCTTGAAGGTTGTTGTTCTTGCCTCTCTCAGTGGGAAAATTCACATCTCACATCTTCCAAAATCAATAACATCAGAGTACAGCATTTACGAAATTGTCCCGAACAATGAGGAGCCAAACCGGGATATTATAAATAGTAAAGAGACCTTAAACAATTTCAAGAATTCCTATCAACGGTTAATGAGGCTTATTGAAAAAAATAATCCAAGCGCTAAAGAGATACTATTGTTCCCGGCGCTTCCAGTCTCATCCGCAGTCTATGTCGGCAGGGAGTTACTACTTGACACAAGTCCAAACCTGACAATTTATGACAGAGACGGCAACAACTATATCAAAACATTTTCTATTAACACTAAAAAAAGAGGTACAGTATGAGCGCCAAAACGTATTTAGAAAAAATTCTTGCCAGGCAGACCCTAAAGGCTGACGGACAGGAAATGAAAGCTCTAAATGAAGAAAAGATTCGAGTTGAAAATCTGATTCAAAAAGAGTTCAAGGATTCAAATCCGACAATCAAGATTGCCGGTTCGATCGCAAAAGGTTCCGCACTCAAGGATAGCTACGATTTAGATATCTGTGTCTATTTTCCCAGGGAAGATTCAGATGATTGTGGCGAAACCTTGAAAGAAATTTATGAGAAAGCAAAAGCATGCTTGGAGAAGGAATATTATGTTGTAATTAAGCCAGTGGCTCTTCGCTTGCAGAGTAACTCCCCGAACACAAAAGGAGTTGATTGTCATATTGATGTAGTCCCAGGGAGATTTGTTGACGGAACTGAAGGAGACTGCTATCTGCATATCACCACCGGAGACAAGAACTATTTCAAGACTAATTTGAAAGTACACTTGAATCATATTAAAAACAGTGGACTGATTGATCAGATTAAGTTGCTGAAGCTGTGGAGAAATCGATCTGGACTATCCGTACGCACCTTTATACTGGAACTGTTAGTGATAAAGATTTTGAAGGGTTCTAAGGCAACATCATTACAAGAATACCTGATTGAATTTTGGATGGGACTCCGAGACAACATAGATAATGTCACAATTGAAGATCCCGCAAATCCTTACGGCAATGATTTGTCAGAGATATTTGATGAAAACATCAAATCACAGTTACAGTCTGCTGCTCACCGCACCCTGCAATTAGTAGATCTTGACAGGTGGGAAGATATTTACGGCCCGGTTGAGGATCGTGATACAGCAAATCGCGTTGCCTCAGTAGTTTCAGTTGCCTCAACTTATAGAACTCCTCCAAGACCATATTGCGATGACGTGGTATGAGTCAGACCCAGCGTATTTTGAAGAGTTCAAACGATTGATACAGCAATGGTATCCGTCATTATTATTGTCTATTGATGATGGCAAGGTTACTCTGACCGGCATATTGTTCTTGCGTGACCTTGAGGGGAAGGAAATTGATCACTACAGAATAAGAATTGTCTGTCCGGATAATTATCCCGAAGTTGAGCCAATTGTTTTTGAGATTGACGGACGAATCCCTAAGGTTGCAGACCGGCATTTTTATCCGATAGATACAAATGCCTGTCTATTTTTGATTGATGAAAGATACAAGTATTATACGTCATCAACGACTATCGCGAATTTTATTCAGCAGATTGTCGAGCCGTTTTTTCTGTCACAGACTCATTATGAGCTGACAGGTAAATGGTTATTCGGAGATCGAAGTCATGGAGTATTTGGTATTATTGAATTCTATGAAGAAGTGTTGAAAACAAATGATTTATCTGTTGTAACGAGATTTTTGTATTCATTATCGGAGGATAAGGTAAAGGGTCATTGGAGTTGTTTTTGTGGAAGTAAACGAAAGATGAGAACATGTCACTATGATTTAGTTAAAGAATTTAGGAATAACATTCCTAAAGGAGTGGCCCAAAGATCATTAAGGAAAGTTTATGAATATGCTGAAAGTTTAAGAAAGAGATAAAGCGCGATTAGATAGTTAAATTGATGATAGTAAGCAGTTTGTCTAATCATATTTTCATCCCACGGCGGAGTCTCTGCGTTTTCCAGGACTCCACCGGAAAACGAGATTATGCCTAACCGCTACAGACGGGTAACTTAGCCAAGCCCCAGCCCGCCAATGTATATAATCAAAGCAATGTTTGCCGAAGTTTGCGCCCACCTGGCGCTGACGGGTTCTCGAACGAAACGCGGGTCACCAACTCCACAGGCTGTTGTAAGGAAATCCAATGAAACCCGGCTTGTTCTTAAAAGCATACCACAGTGGCATTTACTACTGTGCAATAAAATTTAGGTGAGTTCCGTATATTTGTAAGTGAAATACTAGCCTGTCAAATACAACTTCATCGGCAGGAAACCAATCAGATAATATCAGATATCTCAAAAATGATAACAGGCTTCTTGAAATTGAACAATGTAACTTGCGGAAGAGATCTAGAATTCTTTGATAACTTTGCTGACGTTTGAACTAACCGGCTCAATGCCGGGTTTTCCATCCATTTCCTGATTTTCCGCAAGAGTGAAACTGCTTGTAGTCTCTTAATGTAACTTGCATGTCATTGCCACAAATTTTGAATTCATATTATTACAAATGTGTATTATACTCACACTGAACTTGTCATAAATTATTCTCATGTTTTACAGAAGAAAGATACTTTTCTCTTTGCTCCAGTTGTTTGACGGAAAACTGGAAAGAACAAGGCTGCAGAAATTACTATTTCTGTTTTCTCAGCGGCAGATCAGGCCGCAATATTTCTTTGTTCCTTTTCGTTTTGGCTGTTATTCATTCTCAGCTAGCGCTGACCTGTCAAAGATGGTGTCGCACGGTATGATAAGGGAATCCAAAAGCGGTTTTGAAAAAGTTGACAATACTGATTACATAAAACAGTTGACACCTGAAGATTCGGTTCTGTTGCACGAAATCAAGACTTTATTTGGAAAGATGGGTAAGAACGTACTGGTAAAGCATACTTATCTTAATTATCCCTACTATGCAACTAAGAGTGAAATACTTGATGAGATTCTAAGTCATGAGGAAAGAAAAATGATTTACAGCGTCAATTCGGTCGAAGAAGAATCGGTATTATTCACTATCGGATATGAAGGGATTTCTCTTGAAGAGTATCTCATGCGACTCCTTAAAAACAATGTTAAGATGCTTATTGATGTAAGAAGAAATCCGTTAAGCATGAAATTTGGATTCAGCAAAAGCCAGCTCAAAAGATTTTGTGAAAATCTTGGAATCATGTACTTTCATATTCCTGAAGTTGGAATTCAATCTTCATCAAGACAGGAGCTTAATACTCAAGGAGATTATGATTTGCTCTTTAATTCATATATAAGAGATAGCTTGCCAAACACTGTGCAATCACAATTCCAAATATTGACTCTTTTGAAAGAACATAAACGCGTTGCTTTGACTTGCTTTGAATCTGACATTTGCCGTTGCCACAGGAAATATTTGGCAGAGGCTATTGAAAAACTATCCGAATTCAATTTTGAAATCAGACACATCTGATAATGGCAAAAGTGAAAGTATTGATAGCTGTAAAAACGTATCCGACAATTTCTTCAAAATATGATGAGTTGGTTTGCACTGCAGGTTTCAAAGAAGACGGGTCATGGGTAAGAATTTACCCTATCCAATTTAGGAAAAAGAAATATAGCGAGCAGTACCGGAAATATGATTGGATCGAAATTGATCTGATCAGGAAGAAGGATGATTTCCGACCCGAGACATACAGCCCTTACAGTCTGGAAACAGCAATAACAAATTGCGGTCACCTGGATACGAAACAAAATTAAGCCATCCAGAGCCCGAACTCAGAAAGAAATAATACTAACTATCATCCGACCGCATTTTGTCAGTCAAGAAAATACACTATGAAGTGGATACGTTTTATTTCATAACATTTACCTGTCTCAATTGGAATGAACTGTTTGAGATCACAAGCCTTTATGATAACATCTACTCGTGGTTTGAAAAACTGGAGAAGGAAGGTGTATATAATTGTGGCTATGTGATTATACCTAACCACATTCACTTGCTTGTTTACTTATCGAGAATCAACAAGATCATTGGCAACGGCAAGAGATTCATGGCATATGAGATTGTTGCAAGATTGAATCATTTGGGAAGAGAAGACTTGGTGGAGCTATTGAAAAATTCTGTCAAAGCATCATCTAAGGTAAAGAACAAAAAGCACGAAGTCTTTGAGCCATCTTTTGACTGCAAAGAAGTTGTAACGGAAAATTTCATCAGACAGAAACTAAATTACATGCATAAGAATCCGGTATCAGGCAAGTGGAAATTGGTTGAAGATTATCTTGATTATCAATACTCAAGCGTTCGCTTTTATGACTTGGGGGATGCGCCAGGCTGCAAGTTATTTCATTACACAGACATGAGATCCGCTGAGTCCCCTCTGAAATATTAGAATGTGATTCATAGTAATTAAGCGGGAGACTCAGCGGGGACAAAAGCTGTATTTGAGAAATGGCAGTCCGCCAATTCCTAATGAAACTTATCAGAACACAGCTTTTACGTAAAATCTTATGAGCATTGAAACGCCATCTCTTGTGTACAAAGCCCTGATCTCTTTGTTTTTTGGATCAAAAGCATATATGTACTTGTTACCCACATCGCTGGTAACAGAATACAGCCATAATTCCGCTTCGGAATCATAATTCCTTTCATTTACATAATATGTGGATTTGATTGATTCGGTTGTATGAGTAAACATTGTTTCATCAGCATTCAAAACAAACATAGATGGATCTTCATATCGGTCGCAATCATCAAATTCTTCAGTTGTAACATTCCACTTGCAATTTTCTCTGTGAGAGCAAGTAAAAGACGTTTGGGCGTTTAGATCTATGAAAGACAGTAATACAAAAAGAAAGATGCAGATTGACTTTTCCATCTTATGATGTTTAGGTTAAGGATGCATTATGAAATTTTATCCGGAACACTCAAATTGGGCGCACCGAATTTTGAAGTTTGAATCATTTGATTCATTAAAACATTTTTGCACAGTATTCATAGTTCTGCTACATACTCTATTGCTGAACTAATCGCCTCCTCAAGAGTCAAATACTCACTTCTAATGCTATAACTTTGTGCGAGTTCATAACCTGCTTTCAGGCAATCATATCTTTGTTCCGGCGTTCCGTGATGTGCCGGGCTGTTAAATAAATAGTCTCCTTTTTTGAAAAATGACAATGCAGCTTCTTGAACAAAAGTAATTTTGAACTCAACAGATCTAAAGTACATATAGCAACCTGCGAGATAATCCGCAAAAAGTTCTTTGTGCTTGCCTTCCAATCCAGTACCATATTTGAAGTCAACAATGTGTGCAAATTCATGAGCCATAACTATTGGAATTGAGCTACATGTACCGGAGGGCGATTCCAGACATTCTTGATTGATAAGCGAGAATCCCAGAAGAACTGTTCCATCAGGATATTGTGGATTGGAGATCTGGGGGGTTGCATATGCATTTGGTTGGCTCCCGTCTACCAGGTAATACATGTCCGGAGAAACACCAAATTTCCTAACCAGGTAATAATATTCCTGAGTGTTAATTTCGTCCAAACCTGTATTGCCGGAATACTTGGTTATTTTTCCGAGGTCAGAAGTGCCGCTCAAGAAACACCCTTGCCCCGAAACTTCAGTGAAACATGCCGTCAGAAAAACAGCAAACAGAATGGTTATTCTCTTTTTCATAAATTGAAATTGGATTGTTATTTTAAACAACATTTAAAAAAAGGTAATCCGAACGAAAGGATTCTTTATCATCTCAAAATTGAAACATCTATTATAGTCCATAAAAATAAACCTTACTCACATCGAGTGTTAATAAGCGATGAATTTCTCCATACTTATTCTTCCATTCAATCTTAAATGTGCCGCCTCACAAAACATATAATCTGTAGTGAATTTATTTGCGGAAACATTTTAGACTTATAGCAAAACTAAAAATTATACATGAAACATGCAAATTGTATTTTAGCCGGCATCTTCATGTATATATTTGTAATTCATCGTCAATATTTGTGCCAATTAAAGAAAGCGTCACTGTCGAAATTACTATATCATGTTAGCCACTTTCGAGTATGTTAATTTTTTACTCCATAGAAACACTATTGTAGAGGTTAAAACAGTTCCAGCATGTTTCATGCAAAAGATCTCATCCGTCAAGGATTAATATTCATCAACCAAATTCTTAAAATGTAAAACTCGTTGCACCTTAGAGGTAATTATTGACTTCAGCTCAGTAAGAAAATATGTTAAAGAAACTCTCTTGCCATACAAGTCCGGATACGAAATTGACGTATGGTACTCTATATCTTCCATTGTTATAGCTGTATCCTCCAGCCCTTAAGTATGGATTTCCTGTTAGGTTGTACGGATAAACATGAAACGGAAAGGGATCATTTATATACAAATAGAAATTTTGATTTTCTTCAAAGTAACCTGTTATCATTGCAACATGCGCAGAAGTATTACCCGAATAGCCAGATGGGGAAATTCCGGCTATAATCGGCCTGTGACTGTCGATTTCATTTTTGACTTCTTGTTTTGACAAAACACGGTGCTCATAGAAAGCATTTATACTAGGAATGTTCTGCTGAAAGAATGGCCGAATTACAATCGGATACCTAATCAGCATATCTAAGACTACAGCAGCGCTTCCGGCAGGGACTACACAACTGAAGCAATTATTCCAGCATGATGTGCCCGGTCCAAAGTATGCTCCTATTATCCCACATTGATAAACTCCGGCTGGATTTACATTTGGCAGGCCGAAATATCTGAACACCATTTCACCGTTAGCAACCCAGCACCAAACTGCTGTTTGTTGTATTACGGGCTCGATCTGCAACAGGTTTGACGGTAGCGGAGGAGGCTGGATTGTATCTTCGTTACAGCAGCATGGCGGCTTGTCCTTATTTTCTTCGCAATCGCAATTGTCTTTTGAAAAATCATATACAATCGCGTCACAACAGCAGGAATTAAATGCAAATGTAAGAACAATAAGGTACATTGCATTTAGAAAACCTTTGTAAATTTTCACATTCAATCTTTTTTATAATCCTATAAAAAATGTCTTCTGTAACCAGTTTTTAAATCCTTTTTCAAGTAACACTCATAAGTTGATAGTGGTAAAAATCAGATACAATCGTCTCTATGATTCGAAACAATTTAGAGAAGACGCGAATTTTTTTTGTATCCGAATTTTTCTTACTGTCACTTCTTTTATCCTGTGAGTAAGAATTTCTTGGCGTTGCAAACAACCACTAACATAGCTGTTACAAAAAATAAGTTCTTCAATCGAGTTTTATTCAATTTTGCTTACTCTATTTTTACAACTCGCAGCTGTGTCTGTGTTCATTAAAGTGTCCTGAGGATTAATGCTGTATCCGATGCTACTCGTATCTGATTGCCAGCTGGGTTCTCCAATTGAAACAATGAACTGCCACAGAATAAACACAAACAGTTCAATTCATTCAGCCTCTTTCTTAGTCTTGGCAAAATAACATCTCCCTCTTATTCCCCCCAAAGAAAAATTTCCCAAAAGGGGTATGTTAAATTTTTTCAATCTCCTCTCCTATTATTGTATTCCCAAAAAAGAATACATATTTTTGCTAAGAAAGATGCTGGGTTGGGGGTGTGAACTTAGTGATTCATCATAAATGAATTCAACACTGCCGCAACTCTTACATCTGACTTTAACAACCTGTGGATGTGCATCATTCGCAGACAGGCAAATAAGGGAAGTTACAAATGTGAGAGATTGAATATCGAAGATTAGTAAGTATTATTTTTATATTGCTATACGGATAGTATGTAATCTCCTTTAGTCGCCGAAAAACCCCATACAGTAAGTGTTATTTATTAGACCACCACCAAAATTTATTTGTATGGATTACAAAGCCATTGCCATTCTGAAGGCATTAGGGAAGGAAGAACTCAGGGAGTTCGGTAAGTTTGTGAACTCTCCTTATTTTGTCGGCAATTCGAGCGCTGCCCGGCTTTATGAAGAATTGCTTAAGTTTCATCCGGAATACTCGAAGGAAGAACTTACGGAAGCGTTTCTTTACTGCAAGGTATTTCCCGGGATGAACTTTAAGAAGGAAACTGTAAGAAAACTTTTCCATGCTCTGAACTCCGCACTGGAAAAATTCATTGCGCAGAAAAATTTCGAGAGCAAGAAATTTGATTTTTATGACAATCTATTTGACGGCTACGTTAAACTCAACCTGCACAACCTCGGAGAGAAGTGCCTCGAAGAATGCAATTCACTCCTGCAGGAAAGCAATGCACTGAACAGCGATTACTTCCTCAACGGCTTCAAACATTCAACTAACAAAGCCTCTCTGTTCATATCTTCCCGACCTCACAGTAACGGATCAGCCGTGAATGATATGGCAACGGCGCTCACCGAGAGAGCGCATAATCTTGCCTGCTTCTTTGTAAAGGAACTCTCACGCAGTCTCGATAATCTGCTTTCGATTGACAGGAACTTTAACCTCCGGAATGAAAAGAAACGTTTAGACAGTCTATTTGATGCAGTGAATATGCGGGAACTGATCTCATATCTTCAGAAGGAATGCAGAAACTCTACCGATGCCGCAATGTGCGAAGTGTATTCGGCTATGTATATTGCATTCATCGAGTTTGATAATGAATCACATTACAATACCTACAGGAAGTCGATAGAAAAGAATGCCGATCTGCTCAGCCATAATGAAGCAAGGTTCCACGTGCTTCGGCTTGTAAGATATTGCCTCCTGAAATGTGCCGGAGAAAACCGCAGTGCTAAGTTTGAACGTGAGTTGTTTGAGGTCTATAAACTCTTCATAGAAAAGAAGTATTACCGCACATCCGCCACTGACTATATAACTGTAGATGCATTCAGATCAATTGTAAAGCATTGTCTGAGGCTGAATGAATTTAAGTGGACATTGGAATTCATTAACAGTTTCAAGTTGAAGCTCCCTCCGGAAAGAAGAAAGAACATGTTTCATTACGCGAGCGCTTTATATTTCTTTCATACCGGCAAACATGAACAGTCGCTGAAGCACACTCACCTTGTCAAGTATGATCATTTTCTCTTCCGGCTTGATCTTCGTGCAATCAAACTGATGAACCTGTATGAACTCCATGCATATGAATGTGCTTACTCGTGTGTAGATTCTTACAGGCACTTTCTTAAGAATGACAAAACACTGTCAGAATCACAGATCAAAAGGCACAGGAACTTTGTCGGCATTGTGAACAGACTTATTAGATATGCGCTAAAGAAAGATGACGGATTGCTGATCAACATTAAGCCGGATATGAAACGGAATGTTGCCAACAGGCGGTGGATAGAGGAGAAGCTGGATGAGCTGAAGATCAAAAACCCGAAGGGCTGACATGATTATAGCGTCGAGCATATCAAGTAATCTAACCCCGAAGGGGTGAAATTATTTTTTTGTATAAAGCAATGTCACCCCTTCGGGGTTATTCACATTTCAATCATCATTCTATAATCATTACACCCCTTCGGGGTTTTTGTATTTCTCCCGCGGCGGCGGCTCAACACTATTTTGTTGTGGTGTCGGTTCTTCCGTCCCGATACAAATCTTATGAATGCATCAGAACGAAAGCCATTACGCCATAATGGACTTTATGTTGGTCATTCCCTTTATGTTTGTCACTCCTGCGTATGCCTGCCCGAAGAATATTGAACTTGAACACTTTTCGCAGGCGGGCAGGAGTCTACCACAAATGAATCCACCATTCCGTAGATCCCTGCATTCGCAGGGATGACATTCTTGGTTGTGTGAATGTTCCCGCTGGTTCACAAGCTCCGTTTGTGAACGCACTTGCACATGAAACTCTGCTTCATGTCCTTTGATGTATCACTACTCATTTCCCGCGGCGTCTCCACGCTATTTCGTTGTTGTGTCGGTTCTTCCGTCCCGATACAAATCTTATGAATGCGCGGGTCGCCTGTCTGACGCCAGGCAGGCATGCCTGCATTTCAAGGAATCTTCCACATGTGAAGACACTTTTCGGGAGTTGCTAAAAATTACGATTGTCATTCCTGCGTATGCCTGCCCGCAAAGAGTGCGACTGCTGAAGCGCTGCAGGCGGGCCTGCCCGAAGAATATTGAACTTGAACACTTTTCGCAGGCGGGCAGGAATCTACCACAAATGAATCCGCTATTCCGTAGATCCCTGCCCGTGGCGAGTGTTCCTGTTTTAATGTCGCAGGTGGTCCGCCTGCAGCGATGTATCATGAACACTCTCTGCGGGCAGGCCTGCATTCGCAATGAATCTGCCACAAGTGAAGACACTTTTCGGGAGTTCCTAAAAATTACGATTGTCATTCCTGCGCATGCAGGAATCGACCACAAATGAAGACACTATTCCGTAGATCCCTGCATTCGCAGGGATGACATTCTTGGTTGTGTGAATGTTCCCGCTCGTTCACAAACTCCGTTTGTGAACGCACTTGCACATGAAACTCTGTTTCATGTCCTTTGATGTATCACTACTAATTTCCCGCGGCGGCGGCTCCACGCTCTCCGTCCGTGCACTGTCACCCGCAATATTTGCTTTTCATATCTCGCAACAACTCACGCGGGGACTCTGCGGCAGGAAAAAATCGTTTTGGACGGATGTGGATCAACGAGACTTCGTTTACATTTTTCTCATTTTAAAAAAACCTTCACAATTGCTATATTGCCGCGCAATCAGAACAATATCGGGATGTGGCGCAGCTTGGTAGCGCGCTTCGTTCGGGACGAAGAGGCCGCTGGTTCGAATCCAGTCATCCCGACTATCAATTGATTCATTCTCGTCAATCAGCCGGGTATTTCATCACCCTTCACCCGCATAATAAAAATCAAATGCCATTATGAAATACTGCTTTAAAGTAATAATCTTACTGTTCTTTATTTTGCCGGTCCTAGCAATTGCGCAGGAAGAAACTATGCGGGAGTTAACGATACTTCACTGGAATGATCTTCACGCAAGGAATCAGATGCTGAAAGGCTCAAAGAAAGATTCGGCTACCGGAGAAAAAATTGAATACACATACGGCGGAACTTCCAACATGCTTGGATATCTGAACAAGTACCGTGACAGCAAATCTCTCGTGCTCAATGGCGGAGATGATTATCAGGGAACTCCCATCTCAACATTGACGAGAGGCAATTCGCAGATAGAACTTCTGAACCTTTATGACATAGATGCATTCGTCATTGGCAACCATGAATTTGACTACGGACAATACACGCTGGATTCCGGCCTTGCAAAAGCGGAATTTGATGTACTCTCGGCAAACGTATTTCTGAAATCCATGAACAAAACAATGGGTAAGCCGTTCACCATTAAGGAGATAAACGGCGTGAAGTGCGGCATAATCGGTATCACAGCGCCTGACCTGCTGACGCTTACTCTTCCGAAGAATATGACAGAGATCAGAATGCTGGATGTTGATTCTGTGGTTGCCGCTGCAATTACAGTTCTGAAAATGGAGAAGTGTGACGTGATAATCCTCCTTACCCACATCGGAGTTGATAATGATAAAGCACTTGCACAGACTTTTCACGGAGATGTTGACATAATCATCGGAGGACATTCTCATACGCCTTTGTTTAAACCGGTTATCGAGAACGGCGTAGTGATTGCGCAAGCGGGTTCATACTCGAGATGGCTTGGCAAACTTGATCTCATGATTGATACTGAAAAGGACACTGTTATATCACATAGCGGAGTTCTGATTGAGACTGTACTCGATTCAGCGATCTATGACCGGAATGCTCAGGCAAGAGTGGACGAGATGCTTTCATCTATTTCCGGTGAATTGCAGAGAGTAATCGGTACGCTGGAAGTTGATTGGGTAAGATCATACTCCGAGGAAAGCAATCTCGGTCAATGGGAAACAGAAGCAATCAGAAAGAAACTGAACACGGACATTGGGTTCATGAACGGAGGCGGATTGCGGAAGGACCTGCAGAAGGGACCGATTACGGTCGGAGATATATGGGAGATCAATCCGTTCGGCAATACTATCGTAACATTCGAAGTAAAGGGAAGCACGCTTAAGCAAATGATGAAGAACAACATCGGCAACTATATCAAGGAAATGAAGGAAGGCGGAAGCAGTGATATGATCGTAGCTTCAGGCATTACCGTTGAATATGATTCAAAGAGAGCCGAAGCCGGTGACGAAGGATTTCTTCTGAGTGTAAAGGTAGAAGGTGAAGAAGTAGCTGATGATAAGGTGTACAGCATTGCCACCAACAATTACGTAGGAACTCAGTTCAATAAATACTTTGGCAAGGTGGATGAAGATTTTATAATTCGTGATTCCAACATAATTGACAGGGATCTTCTAATAGAAGCGGTGGAAGAGCAAAAAGTTATCAATCAGCCGCTCGTGAAAAGGATCATTGACGTTTCAGCAAATTCAAAATAACAACAAATGGCAGAACAAAGAATAGTGAGATGTATTAAGCTTCATCAGGACTTGCCCGGACTCGACAGGCCGCCGCTACCGGGAGAGCTCGGAGAACAGATCTATGAGAATGTTTCAAAGCAGGCATTCAAGATGTTTGCCGAACATTTTAAGATGATTGTAAACGAATACAGGCTCGATCTTTCATCACCGGCAACAGACAAAGTTTACGAGGACCAGTTAAGAGACTATTTCTTTGGAGAGGGCATGAAACTTCCAGATGAATATGTTCCGCCGAAAGAATAATTGCGAAACACACTTGCAATCTGTGCGTTAAATGAAGTGAAACATCTTCATTTCAAAATCACATAAGCCGCATTACGTATGAAAATAGAATTTCTCGAGTCGTTTGACCATTACCTGACTCTGCCCAGGGAACAGGCGTATAATGAATTCATGGACGGGAAAAATCTCCGGATCCTCCGTGTGATGACAGTCATTATGGCTTCGATCTTCCTCATAACTTTTATTGTAAATGTTGCCGTTCATCAGACTCTGAATCTTTCTCTCTTAATCACAATCGTCAATCTCCTTCTGCTCTTCATCATTTGGGCGTTCGGGAAGAAGATCTTTAACCTCTTAAATATCCGGAAGTCTGTTATCATTTTCATACTCGTACAGATGTTGATGATCACGGCAATTAAGATGACGTTTCCAGATGATCCGGATGAAACGGAAGAAGTCTCGGAAAAGAAGAGTGAAAAGAATAATGACAAGGATAAAGCAGAAAGGGATTTAAAGAAAGACACACTTAAGAAAGATGCGGAGAAGAAAAAAACAGATGATGAAGGAGTCAGCTTTTCTGTGTCAACAAGTAACGATAAGTCTTATGAAGAACTTATTGTATTCTTTGCCATAATGCTTCTGATATTCAGATTATCGAGACAGCAAATGATGCAGATATTTGCAATCGGTTTATGTTTTCCGCTCATACTGACCTTCTTTGCCAATGATGATTTTTCATGGACATCAATTCTGCCAAATACATTCATCGGGATTTTGATGTTCGTTGTAGCATTGAGTAACGAGCGCGGGAGACAGAAGAAATTTTATGAGCACTATGATTTTCAGTACAGGAAGAATTTCGAAAGCATACGAATGAAGCGCGAGCTGAATTATGCCCGTGATATCCAGCTATCAATGCTTCCAAAGGGCGAGGCGGTTATCAATGACATTGGCATAGCGGGAATCTCCTTACCGGCGAGTGAAGTTGGTGGAGATTACTTTGATTATTTCAAAATTTCAGAGCATGAAACAGGAGTCTTTATCTGTGATGTTTCGGGACACGGAGTTGCAAGCGGTCTGATGCTTTCTGCCTTAAGAAGTTCAATGCACCTGATACTCGATGATACGACGAACCCAAAGACCGTAGTTGAGAAGCTCAACAAGATGATCCGCAAAACACAGAGCCGCAAGATGTTTGTAACAGCAGTCCTTGCGATCATAGATACTTCGGATAACAAATGCCGGCTTTATAATGCAGGACATCTGCCGCCGTACAGAATCTCCGGAGACACGGGAGAAATTTTCAGAATAAAGAAGCACGGAATTGCGCTTGGAGCAATGGGCACCGTGGATAAGGACGAAACAGATAACCTTGTTACATTTGATTTCAAGAAGAACGATAAGATCATTCTCTATACTGACGGAGTGAACGAAGCAATGAACAATGTGAAGGATGAGTACGGGCTCGAGAATCTTGAATTTTTCCTGAATGCAAATTCAACAAAGAGCGCAAAGGAATTGCTAGACGGCATTGTAAAAGATGTTAAAAAGTTTTGCGGTTCAAGCGATCAGCGTGATGATCTGACATTATTAATCATAGAGAGACTATGAAAACCAAGGACAAACCTCTTGTAGGAATCATAATGGGATCTGATTCAGACTTGACCGTCATGAAACAGGCTGCAGACGTGCTCGATGAGTTTGGGATTCCTTATGAATTGAAGATCACATCGGCGCACAGAACTCCGGACTTAATGGCGCAATATTCTAAGAACGCATACAAACGCGGAATCAAAGTGATAATAGCCGGAGCAGGCGGCGCAGCGCATCTCCCGGGTATGAGCGCAGCTTATTCACCGATACCGGTGATAGGTGTGCCTGTTGAGACGAAAGCACTTGAGGGACTTGATTCACTATTGTCAATCGTTCAAATGCCATATGGTGTGCCAGTTGCAACAGTCGCCATTAATAACGCAAGGAACGCTGCACTTCTTGCTGCACAGATCATCGCCACTTCTGATGAGAAGATCTTGCGTAAAGTAATTGCGTTCAAAGAAAAGATCAGAGATGAGTCGAAAGCTAAGAATCTCTCATTGAAAAAGCTTTTGAAATAATCTCAAAGTTCTATTTTGTTTCACAGAGGTCCACTGAGATTTCACAGAGTTCCACTGAGAGTAAAGAGAATTTGTAATGTGATATAAAGTTTTGTGAATTAATTTCTATATCATCTAATTAATTCTCCGTGAACTCAGTGTAACTCCGTGTATCTCTGTGTAAATGCTTTTAAATCAAAATGCTCTTTCTCATTCATACAGAGATCCACTGAGATTAAAGAGGAATTGTAATGTGATATGGGGTTTTGTGATTTAATTTCTATTTCATCTTTTTAATTCTCCGTGAACTCAGTGTAACTCCGTGTAGCTCAGTGTAAATGCTTTTAAATCAAAATGCTCTTTCTCAGTCACACAGAGATCCACTGAGATTTCACAGAGTTCCACTGAGATACACTGAGTTACACAGAGTTACTCAGAAGATTCATGCTTAAGTTTTTGTTTAAGGAATTCTTTCCCTATTTACTCTCAGTGGAACTCAGTGTAACTCCGTGTATCTCTGTGTAACTGCTTTTAAAATTACTGAAGAAAAAATGAAAAGAATTTCAAGACTGATTTTTCTCGTTCTCTTAATCATCGCAACTTGCGATGCAAAATCTCAGCAAGTTCCGCTCATCAAGCAACCCGACATAAATGCACTTGTTGCATTGATGCAAGGTTCATTCAGCAGTGAGGAACAATCACTGAATGATTCCGACTACTTTGACATCCGGCTTCACATGAAAAAAATATGGAATGACAGAACAGACGGCATTTGGCTCTATGTTGAACAGGCGGTTGCGCAGATGGAAGAAAAACCATACAGGCAAAGGGTTTACAGAGTTGATCAATTGAAGGACGGAAGTTTCATCAGTGAAGTTTATGAAATGGAAGATCCTCTAAGATTCGCGGGAGAGTGGAAGAGTGACAATCCTTTGTCACAACTATCACCCGATTCTCTGAAGAAGAAAGACGGATGCGCAGTCTATCTTGCTCTTGCAGATGACGGTTCATTCACCGGCGGTACCCGCGGAACAGATTGCCCAAGCGAGCTGCGCGGAGCGACTTATGCAACCTCTGAAGTCAGAATTGATACGGAAGGTTTAAAGACCTGGGACAGGGGTTACGACAAAGACGGAAAGCAAGTATGGGGAGCAGAGAAAGGCGGATACATTTTTAAGAGAATTGGAGAGTAGAACAGTTAAGAATACTTGTATCTGTATTTTCAAAGCTGTCTAAAATTTTGGAGGTCTCTTTCTCATTCTCTTCGGACCGTACCACAACCAGAATCCTGAAACTGTAAAGGTCAGCAATGCAAGTCCCATTATGCTTGTATAGACAAGTTTGATCTGCTCTTTGCTCGTGTTGAAGTAATTGTCAAGTATTGAACCTTCGTGAATATTTTCTATAAAGTCAGATCTTCTGCTTTCTATGTGTAACAGTTCCCCGGTAGCTCCGTCAAGTTGTATGCCCCAATAGTGATCGCTGAAAACAAACTTTACCATTCCTTTATCCTTTCGAATATCAATACGCTCAAGCTCAAGAGACAGGTCCGGTGAAACAGAATCATGCAGTATCCTGCAGGCGGTTTTATGCAGACTGTCAATGGGAAGCCAGTCCTTCAGATCGGTTGATGTTCCTTTATATGATTCAGGTAAGATCAATCCGTTGCTGTGTTTCTTCCATCCGAGCATCAATCCGGTTATCGATATGAACAGAAAGAATATGAACAACAACGCACCGGTTGTTCTGTGAATTTTTCTGAATATGCGCAAAAGTCTTGCCTGTTGCTTTCTATGGGTTGGTTCCGTCAACTTATGTTGGATTTAAAATGTAATGACCGCAGGAGATAAGTTCTTCTTCACTCCGCCAGATACTCGGCTTTGTAGTAGCCAATATGAATCTTGCTCTTGTTGATAAGAATCTTCTGTCTGATGAAATTGAAAATTCCAAATATCAGAAGGAGAACTGAAATTATATAGAACGAATATTCAAAAATGAAATTGCCTTCCGCCTTAAGCAGACTCCTTATACTCAAACCTGCGACGAGAAAGTACATAGAGGTTCTTAAGAATGCAAGAAATGTTGTTTGGTTTGCGAGGACAGTTCTTTGCAAGGCAAGCTTCTCCCTTAGGATAAGATCTTTGTTTACACTTTGCTCAATACTCACTTTCTCATTTGTAATATTTTGACTGAGGCTTCAACAGAGGAATCTGTAACACTCTGATTCTGAATAAATTTTTGAAGTGCAAGCTACCTAAATATGCGGCTTTCTTCAATCCACAGAATATGATATGAAATTGTGAAGTGCCAGTTCGGAAAAATTCCTGAATACCTGGGGATAAATTACAGAATCATAGCTTCACTCTGAGTTGCATTATTACATTATCGGTGTACTCATCATCGTTAATTTTTATGAAACCATTTTGTCTGCCGATGACTTCAAATCCCATCTTCTCATACAAGGAGATCCCGGCAACATTGTTGGCAAACACCTGCAGCCATAGAATCTCGATTACTGCATTTTCTCTCGCCCAATTGATAGCGCAATCCATTAAGAAAGTACCGAGTCCAATGTTTCTCCATTCCTTGAGCATTCCCATTCCGATAACAGCAGTATGCCGGATCTTTTTCTGATGCCCGCCCCTGAGATCAAGATTGCCGATTATCTGTTCATCATGAGTTGCTATTAGCAGCAAACTGTTTTCACTTTCCGTGAACGATAGAATCCATTTTATCTCTTGCTCAATAGTGGGATCAAAATTCTCGTTCGTAATAAGAACATGTTCGCTGTCTTTGATATAGGTTTTGGCAGTATGTAAGATCCCTTCAGCATCATCCGGGAGACATTCTCTTACCTTGACAAGTTCCCCGCTCTTAAGTCTCTTGCTGACCGGCTGAAGTTTCATCTTAAGTCTTTTGAATTCTTTGTAATTCGTAAACAATCCGAAGTTTTATTCCGAGAGAAAACACAATTGCCGGAATCTACCAAAATCACTCTGGCTTACCTGATCATAATTCTGCCAATGGAATTCAATCAGTCTGTTTAGATAGCATCTTCTCAAAACAAATGCTTTCCTTCACATTCTCATATTGTCCAAAGTTTGGAATTCGCCTGTATTCATTCTTTTCATAAAGTCTTAATGCTTCCGGCTGCTTCTCACCTGTTTCCAGAATGCATCTTGAAAACTTCATTTCGATTGTCCATTCTTCAAGCTCTTTCAGAATATATGTTGCTATACCGCTTCCGCGTTTACTTGGCGGCACATACATTCTCTTCACTTCCATAGTATCTTTTGAATATTCCTTGATCGCACCGCATCCAACCGGCAACCGGTCTTTAAAGGCTACTATCACATGTTTTATCTTGTCAATCTTATTGAACTGTGCATAGAATGAATGATCATCACCGTCTCTTATCTTTAGCTCGGCATCAAGCTCCTTCACAAGTTTTTGGAAGTCACTGTTTGCTGAGTTTGTTCTGATGCAGGTCAGCATGCGGAGTAGTATCTATTGATCTGAAAAAGAAGTTTTTACTTACAATATTTGAAAAGGTTTTATCATTCGGCAAATCTCATAGCATTCAGCACACGTCCGAACAATCTAATAAACTCTGTTTTACCTGTTCGTTTTCTGAATGTGTTAAATTTGTTATCAGGTTTTGAAAGTCTTACACATGTCAAATAATGAAGACAAACCAATCTCAAGTTTATCATTAGTAACAATCTATTAACACATTTTAGAATTGTTGCAGGTGTTTTCCCAATCAATCCTTATGACTATTTTACATTCAGTATTATTTTCGTGGTCTGTGCTTATCCCAATATTCTTTCGGTGTCAAGATTCTCGTGTTGCCATAGATTTGCATAGTGAAGTCCTTTGTGTTTCCGGTAATCAAGAATTCAGCATTACTATCTTTGCATAGTTCCAAAAGCTTGTTATCGTCCTTATCTGAAATGATTGATAATTTTTCCTTTGGAAAGTATTTTCTTGACCTGTCTTCAATTTCAGAAATGAGTAATTGTGAGTTACTTACAAAATCAGGATATCTCGAGAACTTTCTTCGATTCAGAACCGCGTAATATTCTTCCAGAAGTTCATCCGAAATACACAACTCAATCTTTCCTTCCACAAAAAGATCACGTATTATCAAGTGAGGGTAGCTCTTTTGGATGAGTGCAGAGACAAAAACATTTGTATCAATTATGACTTTCTGCATTCTTTCTCACAGCCTTAACCTCTTTGGAAATTTCTTTCAACGTCATTTTGGCTAATCCATGTTTTTCCGCTAATCTGACAGAATTGCTTAGTGTCTGCTTCATAAGTTCGTTACTAATAATTTCCAATAGCTCTGAAAATGGAATGTTTTCATTCTTTATTCCGTATTTGTTCATTTCCTTATCCGAGATTGAGATGCTTAAGACTTTCAATTTTCTTGAATTTCATATTTTATAATTGCAGCAATCAAATTCACTTTTGTCATTCTATGTTTAGCAGGATTGCTGATTGAATTCTATATGAAACTACCCAAAACACTGAACATCCGCAATACATATGTATGTTTCTGCAGCATAATCGTTTTCATGCCACCCTTACATCCTTTGCCAAAGTCAAAACAGTTATCTCTGATCTCGTGCCGAGCCGCACGGGCGGTCCCCAGTAGCCTGTTCCGCGACTGACATAGATCCATGTTCCTTTGTGATCATGAAGTCCCGCCAAATACGGCTGCCCGATTGCTGCGGCAAAGTTCCAGGGAAAGAACTGCCCGCCGTGAGTGTGACCGGAGATCTGAAGATCAAATCCAAAAGGCAGAGCTGCGTAAATACTTTTCGGCTGATGTGCGAGAAGTATCTTCACATTGCTCTGCGGTGCATTTGCAACTGATGCAGCCGGATCAGAAACATGGTTCTGAAGAAATCCGCCGCCGGTAACATCTGTCACGCCCGCTATGAGCATACTGCTGTCACCGAGCTGCAAGATATCGTGCGAGTTAAGCAATACTTTCATGCCTAGTCGCGCAGCTTCTTCAACCCATTGCTCAACTCCTGAATAATATTCATGATTTCCTGTAACGAAATATGTTCCGTACTTTGCTCTCAATCTCTTCAACGGTTCAACATCTTTCTTGAGATGAGCAACGGAGCCGTCTGCAAGATCACCGGTAAATGCAATTATGTCGGGACTGAGTTCATTCACCATTTCAACAATCGTTTCTATGAAATCTCTTTTGACTGTGAGTCCGGCATGAATATCTGTTATCTGAACAATCCTGAATCCGCTGAATGCTTCGGGAAGATCAACAACCGGAACAGTAATTTCTTTGATCGCAGGACGTCTCCTCGCTTCAAAAACTCCATAGGCAGTCAAACTTGCAGCTGCCCCAATTACAGCAAGATTCATTGACTGAACCAGCATTGTTCTTCTTCCGGGATCGGGCGGATCTTCAGACAGAGTTCCGGACTTTTCATCTCTGCGAAAATAAGAAATTATTTTTCTTACAACTTTCGTAATGACCCAAACAATATCTCTTGCAATTAGCAGTGTGAAAAGGAAGGACATGAATCCGACACTTATATAACTTAACCATGCAAGATTGTCACTCAGCTTTTCATGTCCTGATATTTCCAGTCCGATGGTTAGCGGCGGAAGCATTGCAAGAATAATCAGCACTGTCCATGCGAGTCTATTCCACGGCTTTCGCAATTTCGATGCTGTTATGAGCCGTCTTCCTACATACGTATAGCCGACGGTAAGAACAATGAATACGATGAGGAAGAAAATGATAAACTGCATTTCCAATTCTCTTCTACTTCCTCAGTAATTTGAAAGCATGCATCCACTGATTGCTCAGAAAACCCGGGATACACCAGAGGATACACAGCGGCTCGATCGCGCGAGCTGCCTCGGCTTTGCCCATGTCCTCTGTCTCCCAACCGAACTGATCCAATATCGCTTTGACTTCTGCTTTTGCCGCGTCATTGTTGCCGGCAATGAACATAGACGGCTTCACTCCGTTGAAATCAGGATTCACCATGAGTGCATTTCCAACGCAACTGAAACATTTTACGAAGTTCACATTAGGTGCAAGCTTCTGTAATCTCTCCATGAGTGAATCATCAAGCGATGTGAAGAATCCCAGCACGCCATTCACGGGAGGTGTTTCTGCGATCGGATTAGTTGCGTCCAACACGGTCTTGCCATTCAGATTTCCGATGCCTGCAGATTTCACGGCATCTTCTGCGGCTAATCCTTTGGTTGCAAGTACAATAATGTCACCAAACTTTGCAGTCTCCTCAAACGAACCGACACCGGCTTTGCCTCCGGTTTTCTCTTTCAGCTCAGCGTGCTTTGACGGACTGTTGGTTCCTATCATCACTTCATAACCGTGTTTGATAAAACCATTTGCAAGGACCTGCCCTACAACACCCGAGCCGATCACACCAATCTTCTTGCTCATTTTAGATTTCTCCTTGTTATAAATTTAATTATTTGATTAATTTTCAACTAGCAATGAAGAACATTACACAGAGTTCCACGGAATTCCACAGAGGTACACAGAGATCGGTTGCTTCAGACCTTCGAATGAACTAACAAACAGTACAAGTTACGATTTCAGTTCGGAGCAATTTTCAATTTTTAATTTTCAATTTTTAATTGTTCTTCACGCCATACTTTTCTCTGATTACACTGCAATGATGTGTGTTATGCCCGACAATTATCCATCCCAATATCCTTGGCGTAAAGTTTACCTTATTGGCAATGCCTTTGAAGTCGAGCATCTCATCATTCATATAACGATAAAGCTGTATGGTTGAATCACGAACTGTCACATATTCATCTCTTATGTCATTGAGATCCCGTCCGGATGCATTTGAATTCTCTGCATAGTCATTCTCTTCATAACCCGGAAGTTCGGTACTATCCCTTCTCGAGAATCTCAAGGCTCTGTAAGCAAATACTCTTTCTGAATCAATGATGTGCGACAAGACTTGCTTGATGCTCCACTTGCCATTGGCATAAGCAAAGTCCTGTTTGTCGGGCGGGATACTCTGAATCAGCCGGACTGATAGATCACGGCTGTCTGTGAGAGCTTTTAGCAAGTCATTGCCTTGCGCAAGTTTTGTGTAATTAAGATAATATTCCGGTAAGTCGCCTTCTGCAGGCCTTGTGATCAATGTCATGTGATAGTGAATTTTGTGTCAATTTGTTTGGCAATATAGTCAAAGATTCCGTGAAATTAATTGAGCAAAGAAGAGGCAACGATTTCATGAATCTGATTATGTGAAAAACCTGCCTCAATGGTAAGAAAGCAATCAGAACTCTGTGTCCTTTGCGGTTAGCTCTTTGTTCGTCTGAATACAAACATTTGGGTGTGTTAACCGCAAAGTGCGCGGAGTATTTTACTCACATTGATGGTAAACATTCAATGAAAACTCTGTGTCCTTTGCGGTTAGCTCTTTGTTCGTATGAATACAAACATTTGAGCGTGTTAACCGCGGAGTGCGCAGAGTATCTTACTCACATTGATGGTAAACATTCAATGAAAACTCTGTGTACTGGGCGGTTAGCTCTTCGTTCGTATGAATACAAACATTTGGGCGTGTTAACCGCAGAGTGCGCAGTGGCGGCGCAAAGTGCGCGGAGGATCTTACTCACGTCAATGGTAAACATACAATGAAAACTCTGTGTACTGTGCGGTTAGATCTTTGTTCGTATGAATACAAACATTTGGGCGTGTTAACCGCAGAGTGCGCGGAGGTGGCGCAAAGTGCGCGGAGGATCTTACTCACATTGATGGTAAACATACAATAAAAACTCTGCGACCTTTGCGAAAACTCTGTGTCCTTTGCGGTTAGCTCTTTGTTCGTCTGAATACAAACATTTGGGTGTGTTAACCGCGGAGTGCGCAGAGTATCTTACTCACATTGATGGTAAACATTCAATGAAAACTCTGTGACCTTTGCGAATACTCTGTGTCCTTTGCGGTTAGCTCTTTGTTCGGCGGAGGATTCGAATTTTGACCTTAGTTTCATGCTCAGTCCTTCATTTGCTCCAAAAGGCTTATGTTAGTTTGCTATTCAAAATCGATTTGGCTAATTTTATCAACGAAAAAATCAATTACACCGCCATGAAATATCCAGGAAGAGTTATCCTTAAAGGAGAAAAAGACAAGTCTATAGTAAGAGCCGTTCAGCAGCAGATCAACAAGCAAGGTTGCGGACCAATTGATGTTGACGGCGATTTCGGTCCGAAGACATTGGCCGCAGTAAAACTTTTTCAGAGCAGATTTCCGGATCAGAACGGCAACCCGCTTGTAATTGACGGCAAGCTTGGTCCGCTCAGCTGGGCAGCATTATTCGGCGAATCCACCGTTCCTGTTTCACCCGAAGCGCAATCCGCTTTGCTTAAGAAAGTTCTTGAGATAGCAAAGACACAGATAGGAGAACTTGAAAAGCCAAAGGGTTCAAACTGGGGTCACCCTGTTCAGGATTATCTCAAAAGTGTGGGGTTGAATTTTCCTGCGGCCTGGTGTGCAGCTTTTGTTTATTGGTGTTTTCAGAAGGCTTGTGATGAACTCGGCAAAAAGAATCCCGTTCATAAAACAGCCGGCGTTCTAAATCACTGGAGCAACACTTCCGGTAAAAAGATAACTACTGCTCAGGCATCTGCAAATCCTGCATTGGTTAAGCCGGGACAAATATTTATCCTGTCTTCGGGCGGAGGATTCGGGCATACAGGACTTGTGGAATCCGTCAGTGGCGGATTTCTTGTTACGATAGAAGGCAATACAAATGAAGGAGGCAGTCGTGAAGGTATTGGCGTTTTCAGAAGAAACCGAAGAAAGATCAAAGACATCAATCGCGGATTCATACATTATTGATAGCACAAACTTGTATCATTTAAATAACATAACTAACTAAAAAAATCTACGGATCATGGGAATCATCTGGTCAATTATCATCGGATTGATTGTGGGCGCAATAGCTAAACTGTTCATGCCCGGTAAGGACGGCGGTGGAATAATTACAACGATGCTTATCGGTATCGGCGGGTCATTGGTTTTCACTTATCTCGGAAGACTCCTGGGATTCTATGCCGAAGGTGAAAGCGCCGGATTCATTGCATCAATCCTCGGAGCTATGCTGATCCTCTTCATATACAGATTCATAAAGAAGAAATCGGCTCAGGGATAAGTTCCAATAGCAATTGGTTATGAGACGCTTTTAAACAGGATTATGAATGATTCTGTTTTCCGGTGCTCTTTCTGAAGACAAACCTGTCTGCTGCAGTGTACAGGAAGATTGACACAAGCAGTACGAGCAAGACCGATGCGCTTTGTGAACCAATCGAAAATCCCATGATCGAAGTCAGTTGAAAACTGATTGTTTCTATCACAGTTGTGAACCTGTCCAAGACATTCACCATTGTACTGTCTGATTCGGCACCGCTTTTGTTCAGAATAAGTCCGGCCAGAACTACTATTACAAGGAATGCAACAATACCGGACACAACAAATGATTTTGCGATCTTGTCTGTCTTCACATCCTGCCTTCTGAATTCGTTCTCAATGCTTATTCTCTTGAGAAGTTCCTCTTCAAACATTTGCGAGGGAACAGCGTTCAGACTGTTTCCTATCTGATCATTGATGAACGAATCAATATTTTTTCCATCTCCTGTCATGCCGTTGAAGATACCTGAAAAATTGCTGATGTTAAAATGAAATTTTTTCATACATATTGGAGGATCTCTTCCTCGCTGTATTTCTTCAAAATTATTTCCTTAAGTTTCGCCTTTGCCCTGAATATCCTGTTCTTCACCGTTCCTATGGGAAGTTTCAGGATTTCCGATATTTCCTCATGTGAGAGATCATTGATAAAGAACATCGTAAGGATCACTGAGTATTGCTCGGGCAATGATGTTACATAGTTTCTGATTATTGAACTTACTTCACTCTCTCCCATTGTCTTGCTTGTCGGATCCTTTGACTGAAGATTACCGGAACCTGTAAAATTCAGGATCAGATCGTCTCCTTCCTCATAATTATCGCCTTCAACATCGATCGAGATTATGCTGAATCTTTTGGCTTTCAGTTTCTTGTAATGATCAACCGCGGTATTGTAAACGATCGTATAGAAGTATGTCGAAAGTTTTGACCGCTCTTCAAACTGTCCGGAAACGATCGCTCTGTAGAGACGCATGAATGCTTCCTGAAGTGAATCCTCGGCATCTTCCTTGTTGCCCAGTATCCTTAGAGTCAGCGCAAAGGCCTTCCCGCTGAATTCTCTTACAATCTCCGAGAATTCTCCCGAGTCACCTTTTCTTATGCTCTCTGCTGTCTTCTTAGAAATTTCCAAGATCCGCCGCGCGATTGATTGTCTTCAAAAGATTCCTGTTACTGAAAGTTCTTTCCTTTGCCTTTGAGCGTGATCCTGCCGTTCACTGTGCTGACACTGACTGATGTTGAAGGATTAACCCCAATGTCGGCTTTGAGATATTTCTTCTCTCGCTTTATATCGGAGAGAGAAAGATTTTCATCAAGGATCTTACCGTTGGTTGTTTCAACTTTCAGTTTTGCAGACACGTTCTCTCCGAAAGTAAGATCAACTGATCCGTTAATAGACTCTATGTCAACTCCGGTAGTCGAATCAATTCCCATCGAGATCTCTCCGTTCGTTATTTCGGATTCGAACAACCCTGTGAACTTATCGATGTTAACATCACCGTTCACAAGTTCGATCTTTACATCACCGGTGAAACTGCCTGCCGTAATATCTCCATTTACATTCGACAATTCAATCTGAAATCCTGCCGGCACATAAAGCTCATAGTCAACTCTCGGACCCTTGATGCTTCCAAAGTTAAAGAACTTTGTCCTTGTCTTTGTGTTAATGTCCGCTTCGATCTTTATATCATTTCCTTCCGTCTCAATCCTTATCTTGATCTCATCAAACGGCTTGTCAAGATCCTTCTTTCTTACCGATATCTCTTTCTTTGCAATAAGCCTGATGGTTCCGCTGTCAGATGACTGATTGAGCTCAATCCTTCCGCTGATGTTCTCAAGAATGAGTTTCGACTTTCCGTTTACCGGAATGGTTCGGTCTTCCGTTTCTGATTTCTCATAACGCTCCGAAAAGATCCCGCAACCGAATATTAGCACCGCAAAAGCAGTCAGGGCAAACAAAAATACAAAACGCTGTTTCATCTTTATGCTGTTATCGTTAATGAATTAGACTTGCTGAATTCCTGTGTTCTTTGATTTCGCACTTGCAACCGCGAAATAGATCAGTAATCCCAAACCCGCACTGAACACGATGATCCCAAAAATGATCCCTTCGCTTACATCATACATTTCTTCGAGATAGTTGCCAAGAAATATTCCGGCCCCCACAAACGCAAGCAGGATTCCCCATTTCAAAGCAGCAAACGGGTTGTTTGGCTTCGTTTCATTTGCAAAGTATGCCTTAACTTCTTCCGGCGGCAATCCCTTTTCTATGAGTCTCATTCTTTCTCTGTGCTTTGTATAGATCGCCCAGAAAATGATCACACCCGGAATGCCGAATGTCGCTATTATTGCTACGAGCGGTATTAAAGCTTCAACTCCTGTCATGATTCTTTCTCCTTAAGTTTAGTTTCTGTAAAGTTTTGATTTTTTAAGAGCCATAAAGAGTATGATGAAGAATGTTACAACTATTATTACAAGATCCAGCATGCTCTGTTGCCTCCGTTTATGTGTTAAGACTTGTATTTCTGGAAAAGGTTTCACTATTCAATTAGAAATTAAAAATTAAAAATTAGAAATATGGGTGAGCATTAGTGTAGATGTTCGAAATAGTAGCGAAAAGAGGTCTATTTTCGTTTCTATGCCAAGGCTTTGGTGCAGGTTTGAGAATCGTACGGTATAACAATCAGCCTATAGTGAAGAAATATTCATTGAGTTTTTTGTAAACTGATCCTGTCGGTTGAAGAATGCTTTGATAAAGGCAGAAACTCTTTGCAGCAAAATCTATTGTATTGTCAATATTCAGATTCATATCTGTGAGACTAACTTTCGAATCTCTTCTTACCCGGGCAAGAGTAATGTGCGGGCGGAAGGGCTTGTCTTCCTTCAAACCAAACTCGAGCATTGCTGCACGAATCTCCTCAACAAGCTTAGTTAGTTTTCCTTCTTTCTCAATCATCTCAAGCACTACAACTCTCGGGTAACGTAAATTTGGAAATGCCTCCACCTTCCCCGTGCAAATCCTGATCTCGCCCAAGTCACGGTTGATAAGCGAAAGCCGCTCATCGATCTTTCTTGAAATGATCATCTCAGTTTCGCCTATGAAAAATAAGGTCATGTGAAATTTATCCGCGCTTTCCCATCTCAATGCTCTGAACTTGTGCTCACCTGATGATCTGACCTCGTCCTTAAATGATCTTTGTATCAAACTGATCTTTCCGATAATCTCTTCATCCGGATGAATGGAAATGAAAGCTCTCATTTGACTGAACCTGCGATCTTCCGTGAAACTCTGTCAAACACATCATCAACTCTTATGAGCTTCATGCATTCATGAGTTCCTTTGTAACAGATGAATTTATTTCCCTGCCAGTATTTTTTATTGCCCTTATCAATCGCATTGGCTGTGTTGTAACAGGGACTGCACTCAACACTTTTACTTATCACTTCGTGAATGTTTCGCCCGGGTGGATTCAGAGGCGCAAGCAGATAAGGATCGGTTGGTCCGAAGATTGTCATTGTCGGAATTCCAAAAGCTGCAGCAATGTGCATTGCACCGGTGTCGTTGCAGATCATCACATCACAGGCTGAGATCAGGCGGGTTTCTATCTTACGGATCTTCACATTATCTCTGAAGTTTCCGTCAGCAATTTTTTCAGAACTCTCCGAACCTTCCAAAAGCAATATCTCACACTCCGGATATGCTAATGAGATTCTGTTTGTCAGTTCAATGAACTTCTGAAGCTCCCATCTCTTAATGTTCATGTCAGTTCCCGGGTTGACTCCGCCAAACGGGAATATTGCAACGACTTTCTTCCGGTGGTCTATGCCTGATTCTGTCAGGATCTTCTGGCGCTCCTCAATTCTCTTCAGTTCCGGAATGCTTTCGTCATCTTCCATGCCAATTGATCTTAAGATGCGGAGATATCTTTTCGATTCATGTATGTCATCGCGGAAGTGCTCACAGTTTGTAAGAAACTTTGTCCCGCAGAATCCTAATCTGTATTTTATTCCGGCAAGTTTTGTAATGAGACCGAATATGTTATTGCGGTGCCCCAGGAAAACCAAATCAAACTTTCCCTTCTTCAGTTCATTTATCAAACTCATGGCGCCGGCAAGTTTACCTGCAATGCTCTTCTCATAAAGAGCATCGCTTATGATGACTGAATCAACATTGTTGAGATATCCGGTGATGCCTCTCACCCATGAATTTACTATGATCGTTATTCTCGCATCCGGAAAATTCTTTTTGAGTGCATTTATGGAGGGTGTCATCATCACAATGTCGCCAAGGCAACAAAGTTTGAAAACAAGAATGTTCTTAATATCTGAGCGGTCAATATTTTTCAATCTCTTTTCCCGTTAATCAGTTTCAGAATATCCGCATAGATCTTCTCCCTTGTCTTAAGATACTTCAATCTGAATTTCAATCTCAGATAGCTCTTAAGCATGAGATTCTGTAAAGAACTGCAATGCTTCTCATAATAATATATCTGCGATCTCTTCGCATGAAGATATGTTGATGCTGAGAAATCTTCTTTTGTATTCTCTCCTTTATAATGCAGAACGTCTGATTCGGGGTAAAAATAATTTTTGTATCCCGCATCTTTCAGCCTCTTGCACAACTCCGCATCTTCATAATAAAGAAAGAACTTTTCATCAAATCCACCTATCTCATCAAAAACATTTTTCCTCACTATCATTGCAGCGCCGCTCACCCAGTCAACTTCAGTTATTGCGGAATACTCTTTCTCAACCGCATTCATGTATGCAATATCTCTTGCCCTGAATTTGTCCTCGTCTTTTTTGTTCTTCATCTCGCCGGAGAAATCAATTTCTTTGCCGAACGAAAGCTGAAATGTATCGTCAGCATTGAAAAGCTTTAGACCGACTGCACCAAAATCCCGCTTACCGAATTCATTAAGAAAACCTGCGGTGAAATCCTTTCTCACGATCGCATCCGGATTTAGGAAGAACAGGTAATCACCGTTTGCAATCGCTGCTCCTTTATTATTGGCATGTGAAAATCCTCTGTTTTCATTTTGGATTATTCTAAGATGCTCAAATTCACCCGTTAGATAGATCAGATCTTCTTCCAGAGAGTTGTTTACTACTATGACTTCGAACGGAGTCTGAACTATGGTATCATAAACAGACCTGATACACTCCTGCAGGAGTTCTTTCTGTTTGAAATTTATTATGATAACAGAGATCATCTGTTCTCAAAAATTCTTATGAATGTGATCTTACAATAGAACAATGAAATGAAGTTGAATATTTTTTCGGGAACATTATTGCCGTTGAACAAACGGGATGTGAGATAACCCAGCACATATTTTTCATTTGCGATCTTGATTGAATCAAGCTCACTTCTTTTCTTCTTTATCCAGCCGATGTTAGCCGGAATCCATGCATAAGCTTTTACAAGTTGTCCCGCCGAGTACCTGTGTGAGAAAACTGATGCTATCAGCTTAATAACGAAATTCAAAAGAAGATACGGGACATACCTGATCACAAATCCTCCGGAAAAGAACAGAAGAAAATTCAACAGCCGGTTTCTTTCCTGATAGAAATACATTGCCGAAGGCTTTCTGCCTTCCGATGTTCCTCCGCCTTTGTGATGAACTACCGACTTTGATGTGTGCAATATTTTCAAACCATGGAATTTGACCTTGAAGCACAAGTAAGTATCTTCTGCATAAGCAAAATATTCATCGGGAAAAAGTCCTCCGATCTCATCAACAAGTTTGCTTCTGATAATAAGCGAACATCCGCTTGCAAGAAAGATCTCGCCAATGCCGTTTCTGTCGATCTCAAAGAATTCCATTATGTTATGGCCAAGCAGATTCACCGTGCCGTTCTTCTCGTAGTACTTTGCCGGTATGCCTTCGGTTATGACAAGCGATTGTGCCATACCGGTGTTTGGCTCTGACTCAATGCAGTCTATGAGATTCTTCAGCCAATCCTTATCCGCAACAGTATCATTATTGAGAAGCACGACATATTCGCCCGAGCAAAGTTTGTAACCGAGATTATTTCCTCCGGCAAAACCCAGATTCATCTCAGACCTCACGATCTTTATCTTCCCAACATCATAATTCTCCGAAACAAAACTGACGCTTTCATCTGCAGAGTTATTGTCAACGAAAATGATTTCGAAATTCTGATAAGTCTGTGCCATTATTGAATCAAGACAGTCTTTCAGAAATCTCAACCCGTTGTAGTTAACAATAATTATTGATGCCTTCTTAATGAAATGTCTTTATTGATTTTTTGGAATGCCCGCGAATGACTTTTAGCATAAATTCAAACATTGCCGCCCAAGACTTTTTGAATGGACGAAATTGTGACTAAGAACAGTTCAATATTAAAATCCTTTCCGAATATTGCAGAAACAGCCCGCCTCATCCTAATGCCGTTAAGAAATTGTGAGCTTTGGCGTAAACCTGCCCGAAGAATACTGAACTCCAGCACTTTTCGCAGGCGGGCGTGAATTTCCTGTTTGACGAACACGACAGTGCTCTTCTGTCGTGTGAGGAGTTGAAATTCACGTAGCCAAAGCGAGCAATTTTAGGCAATTAGGATGCAGCCTGCC
>WBZL01000143.1_pt1 | contig 75573 bp, 53 predicted proteins | sample 5204291 | NCBI WGS metagenome assembly WBZL01 (sample SAMN12344345, study PRJNA552823) | activated sludge metagenome | biome: Activated sludge suspended growth; feature: Nitrification reactor; material: Wastewater; isolation source: activated sludge from nitrification reactor of wastewater...
GGGCTGTCGCCACATAGACGTGAATGACTTCGTCGGCGAATCCCGGCGCGGTGAAAATGCTCGACAGTAACTCGAAGTGTCCGGCCTTGTACCCGATCTCCTCCTCCAGTTCACGCGCGGCACAGTCCAGCGGGTCTTCCTTGGCATGTAATTTCCCCGCCGGGATTTCGTAAATAAACCCGTTTGCGGCATGGCGAAACTGGCGAATCATCACGACCGTTCCATCGTCCTTCATGGGTACGACGGCGGCAGCCCCGGGGTGGCGAATGACCTCGATGTCGATGGTGTGGCCGTTAGGCAGGCGCACGGTATCCACGTTGAGTGTGACGACTTTGCCTTGATAGATCGGTTTGACCATGGTCTACGATGTGCCGGGCGTGCGTTTGTAAAACGGTGGTTTCACGACGACGGCTGGGCATGCCTTGCCCCGGATGTCGATCAGGATCGATGATCCGAGTTTGGCGGCTGCGGGGACGACATAGCCCATGCCGATTCCTTTCTGCAGCAGAGGCGACAGATTCCCGCTAGTGACTTCGCCGATCACGGCATGCGGTTCGTCCGGGGCGAGGATTCGAAATCCATGGCGAGGGACGCCTTTTTCCACCAGTTCAAATGCCACAAGTCGTCGTGCTGGTGCGTTGGTGTGTTGGGCCAACAACGCGGTACGGCCGATAAACTCACCCTTGTCAAATTTCACCACCCAATCCGCGCCGGCTTCCATGGGGGTCGTATCCTCATTCATGTCGTTGCCGTATAGGAGGTACGCCATCTCGAGCCGCAGCAAATCACGTGCACCGAGCCCCGCTGGTTTTATCCCGAACGGGCGACCCATCTCAAGCAGGCGGTCCCAGACTGCTGCAGCCCCCTCTGCCGGGAGGTAAAGTTCATAGCCTAGTTCGCCCGTGTACCCGGTTCGTGTGACCAGTGTCTGAAGGCCGCAGAATGTGGTATCCAGGCATTGGCGCACTTTCAGGCTGCTGATGTCAGCCATGCCGGCGGCGGCCAGAATGTCACGAGACGCAGGGCCTTGGATCGCAATCTGTGCAAGTGCCTCCGACCGGTCCTGGAGCGTACACCCCTGTGCCTGTGCGACTTTTTCCTTCAACCAGGCGACGATCTTTTCCCGATTCGACGCGTTCACGCAGACCAGGAACTCATAGGGTTTCACGTGGTAGATAAATACATCGTCTTTGATCCCGCCGTTCGGCGCGCAGATCATGGAGTAGTGCGATTGCCGAACGGAGAGTTTGGAGACGTCGTTCGTCGTGACTCGTTGCAGAAACGCCAGCGAGCCTGGGCCTGTGACATTGATTCGCCCCATGTGGCTGACGTCAAAGAGGCCTGCATAACGGCGCACGGTCTGGTACTCATCGACCACGCCGGAGTATTGGATGGGCATCTCCCACCCGGCAAAGTCGACCAGCTTGCCCTGCGCCTGCCGGTGCGCGTTGATCAGCGGTGTCTGTTTCATGGTGTGATATGGCCGTTCAGCATGACGCTCTGTGCGACTCCATGTCGCCGAGCCGGAATTATCGCACCTCGAGCAACTCCACGTCGAAGACCAGCGTGGCGTTGGGTGGAATTACGCCGCCCGCGCCACGGGCGCCATATCCCAGGTCCGGGGGAATGGTGAGTTTCCGCTTGCCGCCGACTTTCATTCCGGCAACCCCCTCATCCCAACCCCGAATGACCTGACCTGCTCCGATGGGAAACGAAAACGGATCCCGGCGGTCGACGGAACTATCAAACTTTTTCCCGTTTGTGAGACATCCGGTGTAGTGAACCGTGGCAAGGTTGCCGGCTGCGGCTTCCCGGCCGGTCCCCACGACCACATCGATGTACTTAAGGCCGGAAGCGGTGGTCACTTCGGCGGCCGAGCCGGTTGGTTCCCCTTGTGCCATGATTGGTCCTCCCATGCTGAGTGCGACGAACCCCACGATACTCCAAAATGTCCGCCGGAAGCGAGTGCTCATACGTATGTCTCCATGCTGCCTGTGATGCGGCATTACGCTGGTAGGCCTGCAAAGCGCAAGAGTGTGGCCGCGGGCGTCACTTCTGCGCCGGCGGCTCAGAAAACATTGCGATGCTGGCCGTATATCCATGCAGGAAATTCCGTCCCCCGACTGGGCCTACTTCTCCTTGGGCGAAAAATCCTGCAACGGGAATCGCGCCGAACTGTTCTCCCAACACTGCGGCATCATGGTTCGGCACGCCGAACAACCCCCTCCCGCGTCCACAACAACTGAATAACAAGGCACCAAGCGGGAGCGTGCCGGGATGGGAGGCGGCAAGTAACACGCGCAGGTCCTCGTCGGCGGACTGGGCGTCTCTGACCTGAAACTGTACGGTCTGTCCCTCCTGAACGACGTCTCCGATGACGATGGCTCCGGTCTGTTGGTCCGCCCCGAGAAGATTGCGGATCAGGAAGTCACCTCGTGTGAATTGGGCCCGCTGCTCATCCATCGCGATCCCGATATGCAGGGCGCGTTGAGCCTGGGCGCGTTCCTCGCCGCTGAGTTGACTGAAGACCATTTGTAGGCACTGGAGGGCAGGACGCCCGCCAAGTTCATGGATGACGTTATGCTCAGACTTCGTGACGATAAACCGTTCTCCGATCGGGCGACAACCTTGGGAGATCACGGTGTGCACGGCGATGCGCCCGGACAGGGCCACGCCGACCAGCCCATCGGTGTAGACTTCGTCATCCAGGAACAGCCGATTCTCTCCCAGGTCCTGCCCGCCCCCTGCCAGCCCCCCTAATGCGCGAGTTCCCGGAAATTGTTCCTCGAGGATGGCCAACACATCCTGCATCGGAGTGGAGAAGGGATCGGCAAATAACAGCATGGCTGGAGGAGGGACGCCGTCCGTGTCCATGTCTGGCCAGTCACGCAAGGAGAATCGGTCGTGGACGCTTGAAAACGAGAGTCGCAGCGGTTGAGTGACAACTCCCGGCAAATGGGCGGCCCAGAGCGTCGCCGCCGGTCCTGTTTCGACCTCCTGCCCCGTGGCAATGACACCTTCGCCGGTGCACCCGACAAACGTGGCTGGGTCGAGGGCGTTGCGTACTGCCAGGGCCAGGGCATCGGCCTGATCGGCATGTTGGATCGAGATAAACAAGAACGCGACATCAATGCGAGCGGCGCCCAGCTGTTCTCGAATGGCCTGGACTAATTCATCGGCTGCCGATTGAGCGGCACGTTGGCGCGTGAGGGCTGAGGCAAACCGAAGTGTCGATGACGGTGTGGTAATCACGGGACTGTCTTTGGTATCGGGGATCGGAGCGTCTCAGTCTGACGTAGTCAGACGCCTGGGTTCATGCGTTCAGGTCGTTCTGTCGAGAGCTTTTTGTAATAGCGCCACATGTACGAGTGATAATCGTCCAGCTGTGCCAGCAAATAGTGGAGTTCCGTTGGGTCCTGCGTTTCGAGGGCTTGGGTCATTCGGGTTTTGAGAAACTCTGCAAACCGGGTGTTCTTCTCGATTGCGTTCAGCAGCGAGAGGCTGCCTCCCAAAGCATAATCAGCCATAGCCCTCCGAATGACCTAGGAATGAGTCAGGAGAATAGCCGCGGGCCTGCCTAAAAGCAAGGTGCAGGAAGCCGTGCCAGGATGGCCTACCGGCTACCCGGGGCATCGGGGGTGAGCAGCGCGCGCAGGCGCGGAATCGAGATGGCTTCTGCGCGGAACCCATCACGTCCAGTGACAGTTGTCGCGCTGGTTAGCGCATTGAGAATCGCTTCCTCCGTGGCCTCTACCGTGGCCGTAATCATGGAATTCAGGTGTGTGTCGGCGAGATGCAGGAGTGAAAAGGTCGGCTCCGTGGGGTAATGGGGAATGACGTTGCCGGTGGAGAACGCCAGCATGAAATCGCCGCTCCCGTGGCGTGCCGTCGAGCCGGTTCGCGCGAGGCCGAGTGCGGCTCGCTTCCCGAGACGAGTCAGTTGTCGACTGTCGAGCGGGGCGTCGGTGGCGATGACGACGATAATCGACCCCTCGGCATTGCCACTCGTGCCCTCGCGATCGGCGTGCAGTCGCGAGGGCAGTTCCTCTCCCGGGTGACCGGATCTTGGCCCCGCCGCGTCATACTGACGTCCGACCGGGACCCCACCCATGGTCAGTTCAGGCCGCCGGCCATGGTTGGCGTTGACCAACACTCCGACGGTATAGCCACCGTCGGCCGCAGCGAGACGACGCGAGGCTGTGCCGATGCCGCCCTTGAACCCGTAGGAAACCATGCCGGTTCCGGCCCCGACACTTCCTTCCGCCACTGGGCCTGTTTCCGCGTCATCAAGGGCTCGCATGACATCGGCTTCGGACACATGGCGCCCTTGAATATCGTTTAATCGCCCGTCGTCGCATTCCGCGACGACCGGCGTGAGTGTGTCGTCGGTAATACCGATGCCCGGGTGCTGACGCAACATCCAGCTGATGACCCCGTTGGCGACACGAGGCACGTTCAAGGTGTTCGTAAGGGCAATCGGATATTCAAGAAAACCCGATTCTGCGACCCAGGCTAGGCCGGTCATTTCCCCGGTGCCGTTCAAGACGAAGGCTCCGGCCGGAACTTTCTTGTGCCACACATCATCGCGGGGCACGATGACGGTGACGCCGGTACGAACGGGTCCTTCGCCGGGGATCAATGCTCCCTCCCCGCGCACCAACGTCACGTGCCCGACTTTCACGCCGGGCACATCGGTAATGGCATTGAGGGGGCCGGGCTCCAGTTGCCCCAGGTGCAATCCGAGGTCGCGTGCCCGAAGACGATGGTGCTCGGCGGTGTCGGACGCGCTGTTCCCACTCCAAGCGGGTGCAGCGAAGAGGGTGATGAGGATCAGCGCGGGGGTGATCAGCGAGCCGGAAGCGGTTCTGGAATGGGTCATACCTCGGGAGATCCTCCGTGCGTCACGGCCGATGAGCGGCTACGCTAGATGCCATAACTCGTCTCTTTTGTAGGCACCACGACGGACATCTGCGGATGTTCCGATTGAATGGCGGCTCCAAGCGAGAGTGCTTGCTTTTCTTCCCCGTGGACGACGAACACCTGCTGCGGCGCCGGCGTAATAGCTCGCACATAGGCCAGCAGGTCGTTTCGGTCCGCGTGGGCGGAGAGTCCGTTAAAGACGACGACCTGTGCCCGGCGCGGTGTCGGAATGCCGAAGATCGGGACCACATCCCACCCTTCGACCAGCCTGCGTCCCAGCGTATGCTCGGCCTGGAATCCCACGATGGCGATGATGTTGGCTTCCTCTTGGATCGCGTGTTTCAGGTGGTGTACGACCCGCCCTCCCTCGCACATGCCTGAAGAGGCGATGATGATACAAGGACCTTTCAGCGAGTTCAGGCGTTTGCTTTCATCCGGTGATGATACGTACCTGATGTAGCGGGCGGCAAACGGATCCCCTTCCGATGTGAAGGTGCGATAGGTTTCCTCGTCGTAACATTCCGGGTGCTTCCGGAACACGTCTGTGACTCTCGATGCCAGCGGCGAGTCGATGTAAATCGGCAGCGGGTCGATTCGTCCCTCGGCTACCAATTGCTTGATCCGCATCACGAGCTCCTGCGTCCGTCCGAGAGCGAAGGCAGGCACGATGATCTTGCTGTTGTGGGCCTTTGCATGGGCGACCAGCTGTTGAGCCTTCCTCGTGAGCGCTTCGCCGACTTCTTCATGCACTCGGTCGCCGTAGGTGGATTCGATGATCAGCACATCGCAACTTGGCGGCGGCGTCGGGTCACGGAGGATCGGCATCTGGGCGCGCCCCAAGTCCCCGGAGAAGAGCACGGTGGTGCTGTTGCCGCGGGCCGAGTATTTCAGGCGAATCGCTGCGGATCCGAGAATGTGTCCCACATCATGGAAGGAGGCGGTCACGCGGGGCGTGACCTTGATCGTATCGCCGTAGCGGGCACCGACAAAGCGGTGGATGATGGCGCGTGCATCGCTGGGTTCGTAGAATGGTTGAAGGCAGCGCTTTCCACGCCGGTTTTCTTTTCGGTTCAGATAGGCGCAATCGTTCTTTTGCAGGCGGGCTGAATCTTCGAGCATCACGGCGGCAAGATCGGCGGTTGCGCGGGTCATGTGGACGTTCCCTCGAAACTGGTGTTTGCTTAGGACGGGCAGCGCGCCGGAGTGATCGATATGGGCATGCGAGAGTAGGACGGCGTTGATCGCGCGCGGCTCGAACCCAAGAAACCGGTTTTGTCGATCCGCTTCCTGTCGCTGTCCCTGAAAGAGTCCGCAATCCAGGAGAATTTTGCTGCCGGGCATTTCCAGCAGATGACGACTGCCGGTCACCGATCGAGCGGCCCCGTGAAATGAGAGGTTCATCGTGCGGAGGGGCCTCCATGGGTTCGACTGATGAGGTCCCAGGCTTGCTGGGCTGTTTCGGCGAAATGGAACAACGATAGGTCATCCGCCCCGATCAGGCCCTCCTCGACCAGGAGCGTCCAGTTAATGAGACGCTCCCAGTAGGCTCGGCCCATCAGTACAACGGTGATATTGCGGGTCTTGCCGGTCTGCAGCAGCGTCAGTGTTTCGAAAAGTTCGTCGAGTGTGCCGAACCCGCCGGGGAACACGACCAGTGCCCGGGCGCGAAGGAGGAAGTGCATCTTGCGCAGAGCGAAGTAGCGAAATTGAAAGCAGAGGTCCGGCGTGATGTAGGGGTTGGGTTGTTGTTCGTGGGGCAGGGTGATGTTCAGCCCCATCGATTTGGCGCCGGCATCCGCCGCGCCTCGATTGGCGGCTTCCATAATGCCGGGGCCGCCGCCGGTGACGATGACATAGTCGCACTGTCCGTCGATCTGACAGGTGGACGAGACCAGGTGGCCGAACTCGCGAGCGATGTCGTAGTAGTGGGCGAGGGCCAGTCGTCGTTCGGCGACCGCGACGCGTTGCTGTCGTTTTCGATCATGAGGGGCGGCCGTCAGCGCTGCGGTGGCTTCCTCAAGGGCCTGTCGAGCACGCGACGGTTCGAGGAGGCGCGCACTGCCGAAGACGACGATCGTCGAGCGGATGCCCTGCTCGGTTTGAATCAATTCCGGCTTGAGTAACTCCAGCCCGAGACGCAGCGGACGCAACTCATCGCGCTGCAGAAAGTCGGTATCTCGATCAGCCGGGACATAGGAGGATGACGTGGCAGGGGCGTGATGGTTTGGTGACTCGTCGGACAGCCCTGCACCCATGGGGGCATTATAGCGAGATGCCCGGCAGGCGGCAATTCGGATGTCGTGAACGCGGCGTTAAAACGGATACGGAGTAAAGGGCAATTCCGGGCGATGCCGCACGAAGGCTCGGTGCGTCACAATCCAGTTGTGGTCGCAGACAAGCTCGAAGGCGTCGGTACCAAGGCCTGAGCGAGAGAAGACGAGGTCAGGATCCACCGGAGACCAGGGTTTGACGAGCCAGCCGAAATTGACACGGGAGTACTTGGCGTCAAGAAATCGGTAGGTCACGACGGTGCCTGAGTCGGCCTCGGTGATCGTGTCTGGAGCACCCAAGGTCGCGATCACTTCCGGGAGTGTGGTGCGCCCCTCGGTTATGAAGGCGACCGATTCGGGTGTCAGGGGGGTGTTGATGGTGAGCCGGGCGACGTTACAGCCGGACAGCGTCAGCACCAGGGTGGTTGCGGCCAGAAGTCTGAGGCAACCTTTCCTGCTGATCATGGCGTCAGTCTCCGAAGGGCCAGAAGCGAAAATCGAGGCGATCGGTATGTTTTGACGCAATGACTTCTTCCACGATGCCCTCACGATTGATGATGACGAAGAGGTCGTCGCTCTTGACGGAGACGCGGGAAAAGTTGGCGATGATCAGGAGCAAACTGCCGACTTTGGCATCGTACCGGTAGTACTGGAACAGATCGCGACCGTTGAGTTGCAGGAGACGGTCGGGTGCCCCAAGCTGCGCCAGAATTTCCGTCCTGGTCGTCACCCCCTTCTTGATGGCATTGATGGTGTCTGTTTTGATCTCCTCACCGAGGGTGCCGCGGCTGAATGCGCAGGCATTCAGCGTGAGCATCATAATGGTGAGGAGTAGGGTTGATCGTCGCATGTTCGTCTCTCCTTCCGCGGGGGACCACGAGCTCGTCAGGGCTTTTGGCCATGGGCATGGTGGCCGGGTAGCACGAAGTCCGATTCATAGATCCTATAGGTCGACGAGAAGAGTCCGACGCGTTCATACACCTGTTTGGCGATGGCGTTGTCCCCCTCCACGTACAGACGGACGCCGCACACATCGGTTCGCGAGCGGGCGAGTTCGACGATGGTGCGATGCATAGCTCGATAGACGCCATGCCGTCGCCAGTGAGGCGTCACATAGACGCTTTGGATCCACCAAAATTGGGCATTCCGCCAGTCGCTCCATTCGTAGGTGATCAGCAATTGCCCCACTATCACTGTATCGGCCGGAGGCTCCTGGCGCAACTCCGTCACGTAAAATTGTCCCCGTTCAGGGCGATCGATCACGGCCTGCGTACCTTGTCGCAGTCGCGTGACGTCGAGCCGACGCTGTTCCGTCTCCCAGGCCATGGCGGCGCTGAAAGTGGTGAGGATGTCCAAGTCGTCCACTCTCGCTGGGCGGACGCACAATCGCTCGGCGGGGATCATGAGGGTTTCTGTGCCGGCGAGGTGAGCCAGCCTTGTAGTGGGCGGTACAATCCTGCGGAGAACTCCAGCTTTAAGGCCTCTTCCGGCAGGAGGTTCAGCGGGTGCAGCTGAGATTTGGGGATCATGGCCAAATATCCGGTAAAGGGGTGGATGGCCGTCGGAACGAACACCATGACGAGTTCGACCATCGGGGCAATTTGCAGTGCCGGCGGCGGCGAGCCCATCACAAAGCCGAGCGCCCACAGCCCATCCCGCGGAAAGGGAAACGCCACGACGGTACTTTGCCCGAAGCGGGCTCGATAGTTAAGGAGATCGGTCATGCCCTTGAGCGTTAGATAGATGCTGCGGATCAACGGAATCCGTTCGAGTGTCGTTTCGGTCCAATGGACAAAACGTTGCCCGATGACTTGCGTGGCGATGGCGCCGACGATGAGGACCATGCCGAGGAGCAGCAAGACGCCGAGGCCTGGAGCGTAGGGCTGGATTTGTCGTCCGATTAGGTCGAGTAGGAGTGAGTCCAATGTCTCGAACAGGGCTGCCAGGATCAGGAAGGTGGTCCATGCCGGGACCAGCACGATAAGCCCCGTCAGAAAGATGCGTCCAAGCCGATGAGAAGAGGTCACGTGGAATCCCGGTGCTGGTCAGCAGGTGCCGTCTAAGAATTCCACGATACCAGATGGAGAAGAGTTTTGGTATCTTCTTGATCTACCGTTCCGTTTGGACTATCTTTCCCCAAACATTCAAGTCGCCCTGTCGGGTGAGATTGAGAGACTGACCGTGAGTGACGCTCTGCGAAAAAAAATGAACCTCGCAAACGATCTTGTGGCCATCCTGTGCTGTCCCGACACGAAACAACCTGTGACGATTGCCGACGAGGGGTTGATTGAGAAGATTAACGGGGCGATTGATCGCGGTCAGCTGAAGAACTATGCACAAAAGCTTGTCACCGAGAAGCTGGATGGCGGGTTGATCCGGTCAGACAGGAAGATTCTCTACCCGGTGCGGGAGGACATCCCTGTGATGCTGATTGACGAGGGGATCCCGCTCGACCAACTTGCCTAGACTCCTTCGAGCCGCCTTCCTCTCCACTCCACAACCAATACCCTCCCGAGCTTCCGGTGTGTTGTCCGTCGGGCGTGGTCTGCCGTCGGTTCCCTATGCCAGAGCTCTCGAGAGAGAAGGAGGCGGGCTACGGACTCAGCAGTCCGCCCTCGGCTGCAGCGCTTTCCGTTTTTGAGCCGGTTGAAGTTCCGCATTGTGCACAGAAGTATTCGTAGAGATTTCCCGTCGGCAACACGAGCAGGAGACGTTGGCGGGTAGGGGTCGCTTGTCGGCAATGCCCGCAGTAGAGCAGAGAGGCATTGAATGACTCGTATTGATCTGGCTGGCGGGGGGGCTGAGTTCCGGGAGTAGCTCGTGGCTGCAAGGGCCTTGGCGGCCAACCTGGGGGTGTGGGTCTGTTTGAACGCCGTTGCATAGGGCCTATTTTACTAACGGAGAGAGTGTGGTGCAATGTGTGAGACCCGGCACGAGAGACGTTATGAGCGGCCGGCCGGTTGATCCTCGCGAGTCTCAGACTCGTCCGCATTTCTCCCTCGAAAGACCCACCAGAGGGAGCGAGTCACCTGCACCACGACATACAGGGCGACCCCTGACAACAGACCATATAACCAAGCCTTACTCCATGGCCACATCTCGGGGGCGTGCAATACGACGGCAAGGGCAATATGGCCTCCCAAGCCGAGACAGATGGCGAAGATGATCCACTCACGGGCCATAGTCGCCCTCGGAGGAGGCCATAACGAAGAATTAGCCTGGAGATAATCGACAGGCGGTTATACGGAGGTTTTTGCGGATTCGATTTCAGTCGCCGTGATCAGGCTGGACAAATAGTCCGCCACGAAGGTCAAGGCTTCCTCACGACCGTCGGCCCGTCTGCCTTTTTCGCGACGCTGCACGGAGAGCTCATGATCCAGATCCGATTTCACTTCCGTCAGCACACGTTGCAGTGTGGTCGGGGTAATGTTGGTGTCCATGTCCTCTAGTTCTTGGCAGCGGTCCAGGACCCAATTCAAGCCCTCGATCCGGCCGGCGTAATGCTCCTGTTCGGCGGTATCGATTCGAGACATGGTGGTCGCAAATGTCTGGGCCTCGTAGACCAGATTATAGAAACTCGTAACAGCGCGTTGTAACGTGGGATTCATAATGCTCCTTGGCTCATTAAGAGGTTCTCGTGATTATACCTGAGATTAGGGGGGCGACAAGGTATTTTTTTGTTGGGCGGCGACTTACGTAAACAGGAGGGAATGGAACTCGTTCATGAATCCGTAATAGAGCGGCGCAAAATCCTTCAAGCTGTCCGGACTGTTTTCCTTGAGTCGCTTAAAGAAAAATACCTGGGCGCGGGGATCGATCTGCTCAAGCAGGCGGCTGAGCTGAGCCATGGAATAACTACCGGCCGGGACGCTCAGTACGTAGTGCACTAACCGCTCGACGAATTGCTGCTCCACATATTCGCTGATCAGGAGACCTTCAGGAATCTTGCCTGATGCGAGATATTCGTCAAATGGAACGGCTAGTGCTGCAAAGGGAGCCGAGTGCTGCGGGCGGGAGGTCACGCTAGGGTTACCTCGCTGGTGAAATGAGCAAAACGCGACATCACACCCACTGTACTCAAGCCTCTCAAGTCCGTCAAGTGGACAGAAGAAGCAGGCACACCTGAGTCGAAAGGCTAATTTCCCTGCGGACGGCGGGGCGTCTGCGCGCGCATTGTCGGACAGAGGCGTGGTCTTGAATACTAGCCTGGTATCGAATCGATGATGATATTTGTGGTCTCCGGCTTGACAGTCTTTGCACGTGGCCGGTAGAATCCCGCTTCTTCTGTCGCGCGGACGCGGGAATAGCTCAGTGGTAGAGCATCGCCTTGCCAAGGCGAGGGTCGCGGGTTCAAATCCCGTTTCCCGCTCCAATTTTTCAATCACTTCCACTCAAGCCAGTTTTCAGGTCTCCCCTCCATAGGCGGTTTATAGGCGGTCTAAGCACTGCTCAGGCGGCAATACCCTTGATCAATCTTGCTTTGAAAATGCCTTTTTCAGCCACCATTCTCTCCTGACAACTTTCCACCTTCCGAGTTGCACTCTGCTGAGAACAGCACACGGTGAGTTCCTTCGCCGCGCTTTTGTAACGATGTGGGGAAGGCGCACCCATGGTGAAATGGTGAATCGGACGAGTCCTGTTCATCGCCACACTCCGTATCTCGTCCGCTGGTCGGCTGTCTGAGGCGGAAAATCGTCTACTTTCCGTCTACACGTGGTCTATGCCGGCGATGGGGAGAGGATTGCAGTTGGTACTCGTTCAGCTTTGGTGGGGCCGTGTAGGTGCGTATTCTGCTCAAACCGGCCACCGATCTACTCTAAAGCAACCACTCAAATTGCTGCAAACCAGCCGCCCTAACTGTTCTGAACGGCTGCTTCCGACCCAAAGCAGAAGTACCTGACTGACTGCTATCAGGTGGTCCAATCAAAAGACCTGATCAAGACCAAACCGACTCTTTCATCGAGACCGAAGAAGACATCTAAGATCGGGTACTTACGAAGCATCGCATGCCCTCCCGCATGAACCCGGTGTAATTGGAATATAGGGTTCGCCACATGGATTTCTACTGTGGCGATGCCCATAAGAGTTTCCCCTTCCTCTTGGATGAGGCAGAAAAATTCCTTTGCATCCCCTCCCAAATCCCATCGTCTGAGATCATGGTGACGGTCGTGATGTGAAATCGGCACCACCAGTGGAGATGTACCATCCGATCACTTAAGTTGTATCAGTGATCCGTTTTCAGAAGCGATCATTCTCGATGAAGCCAGGAACCAGGCAACAAATCTGCGAGCCATTCCTTTTGGTATCAGAGTGGATTCACCTCATGAATCTCTTTGGGTACAGGCATCTGTGCTCTGGAGATGTCCGTAACAGATCTCTCCGTACTCAGCAATACATACAACGTTGAAAATATTGACATTACGGCGACCATCCGGTGATCGCTCCTCCTATTGCATGCTGGCATTTAACTTGCGGTAGACCAATGCAGCATCGCACAAGAGACGGTCTAGCAGCTGGACGACTCATGTCGGTCCTAGCGTCATGGTAAGGAGGTTGTAGTGGGACGATCTGCCTTCGAGGTAGTGCGGATTAGCACAAGCACCACAATGGGCTAAAGTGGAAGGGTTTTTCGCGCGTATTTCTGGAGAGCCGACAGCGTGTCATATGGGCAGAAATTGGCAGATCCTGCTCTTATCCGGATCGGCCTAAACATTGTTAGGCGTATGACGTAGCCGAAACAATGGAGACGCCAGCACTGCGCTCTTTCACATTCAGGAGGTAACAATGCAAACTCTTATCAATCGGAAACCGAGCCGAAAGAAGGCAACTGTCACTTTCATCGTCCCCAAAGCGGCTCTCTTCGTCGGATCCTACCACCGGATACGAGTTCGATTGATCGGGGTCGCCTTTGACAAGGTCAAATTTACCGCCCCCGATGGTGCCAAGGCGGCTGTGATCTCGCCTTCGAGGGATGAGACATTCAACCCCAAGCAACCCCACATCATGCTCTGTGTCGGCCATGAACCTGGCACGTACGTCATCGAAGCTCGGCATGTAGCGACCAACGCTCTCCTCGGCCAGACGAAATTCAGTTCTGACGCGCTGTGGCTTGATGAAAAAGCGGGACCCACCAAATGGTTCACAGGAATCAGCAAGGGCTACTCGGCGGGTGCGGCCTGGGGCGGTGGTCCGGCAGGCCCGCAGAACACGAACACCGCGCCCGCTACCGGCACGCGACGGATCGCAATTCTTCTCGTCGATACCAGCTCGCAACGTTACAGCACCGATCCTCCGACGCTTCAGGGCTTTCGTGATCAATGGATGAACGAGATCATCAACGGCGTATCCACGGGCGGCGTCACACGCAGCGCGAGACTTTTCTATCGCGAAGCATCTTTCAACAACTTCGATCTCTCGGCGCAGGTGTTCGGTCCCGTGTCGTTGTCCGGCTCCTTCGACGACTACTTCAACGCAGACGGCACGCCGAAAGGGACTTACTTCCAGGCTTGCTTCACCGCCGGCGATGGGCTGATCGACTACAACAACTTCGACACGCTTCTCTGCGTGTCGCAGCACGTCGATGGGCCGCCACAAAAGTCGGCTTGGCCTTACGCCTCAATTGGCAATTGGGGCCCATATACCACCGGTGAGGGTAATAAGAACTACGGCGTCATCTCGATGCCAAATGCCTGGGAGACTCTCGACGGGAGGATGCTCTACGAGACATTCTCGCATGAGCTCGGGCATAACCTCGGCTTGGGGGATCAGTACACACCAGGCGTCGCAGGCCGCAATCTTGGCGGTTGGGAGCTGATGGATAGCGAGGATCCGTGGCCGCATTTCAGCATCGTGCACAGGATGATTCTCGGCTGGGTCCAACCAGGTTGGTTGCAGACATTCAACTTCCAATCGATGGCGACGCCCGTTGATCAGACCGTCACCCTTTCGCCTATCGAGAACGGCGCACCATCTGCTGGGCAGAAGACCGGCGTAGAAATCCGCCTCGCCGACGGCTGGAATTATTACTTCGAATACCGCATCGGACAGGCGGTGCAGATCGGTGACCGAAGTCTGCCAACCGACAACCGAGTGCTCGGCACTGACGTGGTGTCGGCGCCCTACAGCCCGCCGATTTCTCGCCCTGGCATTCTACTGCTCAATAACGACATCGATGGTGATGGTGCAGTGCTTGGCAACAACCAGGACTACGAGGAGACCGACACAACCGATCCCGTCTACCCAACGGACTTCAAGGTTGATGTAAGCGGCATCAACGGCTCGAAGGCGGATGTCCGTGTGCGCTATGGCGTCAATAGTAAGCCCGATCCTTCGATTCGCCCATGGCCCGCTGCAGCCGACCGCCAATGGCAGAGCCCGGACATCGAGATCAAAAATGCTCGCAATCAGGCCGACCCCGCATGGTTCAACGTGCCCTGGGTCGGCAATATGAACACGATCATTGCAAGGATTAAAAACAACGGCAGCCTGGACGCTCCCCAGGTCCGTGCGAACTTCTACGTGAAGAACTACAATGTCGGTGGTGCGCCGGAGACCTTCCTCGGCACAGACGTTCGAGACGTTCCCGCTGGAGCAACCGTTAATTTCCAATCCAGTTGGACTCCGCCAGCGCAAGGTCATTTCTGTATCATCGTGCGAATCCCGCTCTACCAGTTACCTGCTAACCCTGCAGTGGTCGAAATGACGGAGTTAAACAACCTCGCCCAGTCGAACTACGACCGCTTCATCTCAACGACCTCTACACCTTCGCGAGAGATGACAACGATGGAAGTCGGTAATCCGTATCCTGTGCGGACTCGTATCTGGATCAACGCGGGCAACAGCAATCCGCTTTACCGCACATATCTCGAACACTCGTGGGTGTATCTCAATCCCGGTGAGACGCGGCAGATTCAAGTGATGTACGAATACGCGCCAGATCACCTGACCAATGACGTGTATCCAGAGCATCTATTGCCGAAGTACCGCAAAATGCAGCGCGTGCCAAATCGTGTGGGATTCGCGTCGTTCATCGAGAACCCGCGAGACAACCCACGGCATTCGCTGGAAGTGCTTGGCGGCGCACAGGCAGAAGTGGTAACCGGCAAGTCGACTGAGTTTCAGAGATTTGTGGTCGATGGACGAACCGCACGAGGGACGGTCGTGACACACGAGGACAAGAAGCCGGTGCCGTCCGGCAAAGTCGTCGTGCGAGTTGCAAGCGGTAACGCTTCGACCGCGAAGATGGAATACCAGTCGGTCCCATTGAAGGGAGGCAACTTCGTCGCGCGACTCAAATACGAAGGGGAACGCGTCAAGGCGTTCTACATCCCATCACCGGGTTATGGAGACTCGGAGAGTGAAGAGAAAAAGATGCGCTGACAGTCTCGCCTCGCGCTTCGAAATAGTGGTTGGCGGCGCCAAGAAGGTATAGGTGTGTTCATCTCGGAGCCGCCCAACAAATCGCTCAAGCGGACTGCGCCTTTCGGGCGCAGCCGCTTAGCTTGAGCGTTAATGCGACTGGGTAGAGGACCGCTTTATGGCGGTGCGATCTCGGCGCCGAACTTCCTCGCTTGGCCGACACTTGCCTGATGCTCTTACAGGCAAATCGACCTGAAGCCGACATTCACGAATGACTCTTTGTGCGCACTCACACCAGTTCACGGGAGCGCGGGAGAATGGGCAATTTGCGGGGCCCCGCGTGGCCAGGGGCGGATAGACTTTCCTATCCTTCAGCAGTACATTGGCTCAGATTTGGAGGTGTCGGTAGTCAGCAACGGCGCGAAAGTGGCGTCTAGGGAGGATACACGATTCTGACCCTGAAGAAGTATTTGGAGACACTCTAACAGATTTTCGGTAAAGCTGTGGCCCCGGCCGTCGTGACGCGAGCCGGCGCGGGCCCCCGGTAGCGTTTAGGAGTGAGGGGTAGTAAATGCGTTCGCTAAACGACAGGCCGGCCGAGGATTTTGCCTATATCCAGCGCACGGACAAGCCACTGACGAATTTGGCGATATTCGTGCATGGATTCCGCGGTAACTATCTCACGACGTGGGGAGGGCTTCCAGATCTTCTGAATTGGGAGGCAGACAAGAAGCCTGTCTTTGAGGACTGGGACTACGTGTTCCTTGGATACGATACGGGGACTGTCAAAACCTACCTCGACATTGCGAATTTGATTTGGACCCATTGGAAGCAGGCGTCGAAGGGACATAGCCCGTACGCGAATTCATATACAAAACTTGCGCTGTTCGGGCATTCTCTCGGGACACTCGGCCTCAGGCAGGCGCTTTGCGCGACCACCCGGCAACCTGCGAATATGTTGAATGCCCTGTACAGCGTCACGTTCTTTGGATCACCTATTAACGGAAGTCCGTTGGCGCATGGCGCCGCGCTCGTCTATGACATCGGGGATGCTCTAAAGCCGGGAAACCCTCAATTGCGAATGCTAAAAGCGTGGACAGAGTCGACTCGTGAAGCGAAGATCTGGCCACAGGTTCAACTGGTGCTGGGCACCGATGACAAAGTTGTCGGCTATGTAAACGGCGAATTGATGTCCTGGGACGGCGACGACAGGATCATCGCCTACACAAAATTCGATCATTCGGAGCTCGTAAAGCCCGCAGGGTGGAAATCCGGTGTCGTCGATTACGTGAAGTCGGGGCTGCAATGACCGAGCTATCTGCAGAAGAGTTAAGAGCGCGGATCGCCGGGCTGAACGCCGGGCCCTGGACGGCACGGGGCAGATTTGCCGCCGAAAAACTACGCGAGGCGGGTATATCCGTTGAGGGAGTCGCCCCGTTGGGACCATTCGATTTCACGATTCTGGATTTGCCGCTGCACGCGGTCAAACTGGAGAAAAGCCTCACGCACATCCTACGCCCTCATTGGGAGAAGGAAATTAAAAAGCGACCGGAGATCAAGTTCCGCGAATCGCTGGACAGTGCGCTTACGCACCTGCAATTGATAGAGCTGGCGATCGAGACAGGATACCTGCCGATCGAGCAGGTCCCGGCGGAGATAAAGAACCGTGTGATCAACCTGCTCTGGGCGAATCCCGTGCGCAGCTTTGTTCGCGATTACGATTACGTAGGCGTCGAATTTCTGGCGCAACGGCTGGGAATCCAAGGTACGACGGCTCGAACGCCTCCGCCCATCATTTCCAAAGGGAGTGTTCTGTTTTCTGCATTTCTTGCCACCCTGCGGCGCATTGAGAGAGACAAGTCGATCAACGCATGGCTGGCTTTTCTGGATGATTACGTGCTTCGAGCTAGCGAGCAGAACGAATTTTACGAATACTTGGAAGAAGAAAAGCCTGATCCCTCCAATCGGTTTCATTCGTTGACGATTGGTGCGAGAAGTTTCACTGTGGAGCTGGCCGACTTCTTCGTGCTTACGACCGACGAAACCAGGGGAATGTTCGGACTGTTCTACGCTTATTGGTTCCAAAAAATGTTCGGGTACGAACTGACCGACAAGGGCTACGTCAGGGATAACGAGAACTGGGAGGGAAATGACTCGTGGGCATATGCTCTGAATAAGTACTTCCAGCGATTAGGACAGACGGCTGGCGAGAAGGCGAGGGAAACAGACGAAGCGACGCTGATTTTGCGGTCGACAAATGTTCTTGCCCAGTCCTGGTCCGCGGCGATCGAATATGCGCGCCTTAAACAGCGGAATAGTGAGGTCGGGCGAGCATTTAGGATGCAGCCGACTTTGCGCTGGACGTCGGTGTCACGCTCGGAGTCAACCAGGCCGGCGGGTAATACCAAAAAGAAGTTGACAGAATAGTTTTACCAACTGCGCCTCGCGACGCAACATAATACCCATTGCGCCGTCACGGGTTGATGGCGCAGTCGCTACTGCGGCGCGATAACGAGATGATTCAGTAGGCTCCGCGAATGACTGCTTCTGGCCGGATAGCGCCATTTGAATTTGACATACACACCACGGACACTCCTTTCTCAATAGATTTCGCCAAAGTTAGTGCGTCGCACTGATGGGGCGCGAACGCAGTGGCGCTCGTCTTGCCACCTTCTTTGAACGAAAGGAGTCTATCATGGAAATGCTCCAACATTGGTTAGTGAGTCTGGCAGTGCCCCAAAGCCAATGGGCGCTGTCCGACCCTTAGCCGAAGTACACGACTGACCGCTATCAGAGGGGGGCCTTACGCCGATCCGCATAAGAACCCGTGATACCGGGTCAATGGGCCGTGACTCATTGCACCACCGTCGATGATGGGATATTGTTCACGATCATTGAAGGTGTGTGACGCGGAGAGAAAATGGCAGATCCGGTTCTTATACGGATCGGCCTAAACATAGTTATGCGGCATCAAGCGCACATGGCAGTCGTCCTTTGATAGCCCGCTATAGGACAAGACCGGACTCTCAGTAGGCGCACCACCATGCCAATGAGACATCAAGCGTCCTTGCTACTCTCGGTCCGCGGAACCATCGGACGGGCCGTGCAACCACTCGCAATGAGGTCGTCATCGAACAAGGCTGTGAACGGCCTTCCCCGAATAGCGAAACAGTGGAGCATCTGGTGGATTGCATGGATGGCCCAAGCCAGAAACTAGTTTCAAGTCCGATCTCCACCGGCGGCGAGGGCGTGTTCTTCGAGCAACACGTCGCGGCCTACTGGCTGGCGCAGCTTCTAGTCCGCAGCATCCCGCCGATCTTGACCGATACCGGCGTCACCGAAGTCCATTTCCAGACCGAGCATCTCGGCTTCAACACGGACGACTTCCTCGTCGTCTGCGTGCGCGCAGGCGCCGCGAATGCGCGGCTCGTGGGGCAGGTGAAACGCAGCTTCACCATCAGTGCCGCCGACGACGAATGCAAGAAGGCCATTGGCGATTTCTGGAAGGACTTCAAGAAGGCCAATCCTTTCAATCCCCAGCACGACCGCTTCGTGCTCGTCACGCTGCGCGGCACGAACACGCTTCTCGAGAATTTCGTCGGGCTGCTCGACTGCGCCAGAGGCGTAGCCGACGGCGAAGAGTTCCAACGGCGGCTCTCCCTCAACGGGTTCATTTCGAAGAAGTCCGTCCACCAAAGCAACGAGCTCTGCGAGATCGTCAGCGCACTGGAAGGAACGCCCGTCACTGCCAAGGACCTGTGGCCTTTCCTGCGGGTGCTCCACGTCCTGAGCCTCGACCTGCACACCTCCACTCGCCAGACCGAGGCGCACATCAAGACGCTGCTCGCCCTCAAGTCTACCGACCCAGATCCCGTCACCAGTGCGACCGCTGCCTGGGATGCTCTTCTAGGCCATGCCAGCGAGGCCGGACCGGCGGCACGGAGCCTGAAACGCGCCGACCTTCCAGCCGCTCTCGTCCAGGCGTACGGCGAGGTGGGCGCGCACGAGCAGCGGGTACTGACGGCACTGAAGAACCACACGGACTTCGTGCTGCGGAAGATCCGCACGACGATCGGGCCTGCTTTCCACCTGCGGCGCGCTAGCATCGTCCACAAAGTGCTCGCGGCCATCGAGGCGAGACAAGTCGTCCTGATCACGGGCCCGGCCGGCAGCGGCAAATCCGTCATCGGGAAGGAAGCGGTAACCTTTCTCTCCCGCGAATTCTTCGCTTTCGGGTTCCGGGTCGAGGAATTCGCCGTCGCCCACATCGACGAAACACTCCACAACAGCCAGATTCCGGCGCGCGCCACAGAGCTTCAGGCCATCCTCGGCGCACAGGGCCGCAAGGTGCTCGTGATCGAGAGCGTCGAACGCCTGCTTGAGAAACCGACGCGCGACGGGTTCAGCGACCTCATGACGCTCGCTCAGTCCGACGACGGCCTCTGTATCCTCATGACCTGCCGCGACTATTCCGTGGAGCAGGTACAAGCCAGCTTTCTCCAGGCGGCGGGGATTGATCACGCGGTCATCGAAGTTCCGCCGCTTGACGACACCGAATTGCAGGAAATCCAGGCCGCCTTCCCGTCGCTGGCAGCGCCACTCGCCAACCCCGCCCTGCGCGAGATCCTGCGCAACCCGTACTTCATCGACAAGGCATTGCAGATTCCGTGGGATGCGGGACGTCCGCTTCCGGAGAACGAGCGCGATTTCCGCGCCGTCTTCTGGCGGCAGATCGTGCGCGCGGACCAGAATCCGGCCGACGGCATGCCGCGCCTGCGCGAAGTGGCTTTGCAGGAGCTGGCGGTGCGTAGGGCGCGTGCCCTGTCGGATTACGTGCCAGCTACTGGACTCAATGCCGCAGCCATAGCCCTCCTCAAACAGGACTCCCTCGTTGTTTCGCCCGACACCAATGCTTTGCTCGTGGCGACGGCGCACGATGTCCTCGAGGACTGGGCCATCCTGCAATGGATCGAGGAACAGCACCTCACGGATGAGACGGCGTTCAAGGCATTGTCGTCAGCGATAGGGCCCCATCCTGCGGTGCGCCGCTCGTACCGGAAGTGGGTTGCCGAACTGGTCGACCGCGACGCACCCGCAGCGGACCGGCTGTTCAGCGCGGCCATCGCACAGGCGGACGTACCCGCCCAGTTCCGCGACGATACGCTGGTCTCGCTGCTCAAGGCACCGTCCGCGTCAGAATTCCTGACGCGCAACGAGGCCGAGCTGCTTGCCAATGACCGCGCCATCCTCAAGCGGGTCATCCACCTCCTGCGCGTCGCCTGTGTGACGTCGCCCGCGTGGCTTGCCGACGTGCGCGGCCACAGCTCGATCCTGAGCGTGCCGGAAGGCGCGGTTTGGGCAACCGTCGTGAGACTGGTGCACCGCAACATAGGCAGTTTCGGACCGGAAGACGCACCGCTGCTTCTCGCGTTGATCGAGGATGCCGTGCGGGGCGCCAGCTGGTGGGCACCTGACATCGACGGGGCCGAACATGTTGCCGGCATTGCCCATTGGCTCCTCCCGCGCTTTGACCACTATAGGGGAGGAGACACGCGCCAACGCATTCTGAAGGTGATCGCGAAGATCCCGAAGGCCGACCCCGCGCGCTTCGAAGCCATCCTGCGCGGGCAGATCAAGGAAGGGCGTCGCCGCGATCCCGTCGCCGATGAATTCCGCAACATCCTCCTTGCGGGCCTCGACGGTGCGCCCGCCGCGCGCGACCTGCCAGACCTCTTGATCTCCGTCGCACTGGATACCTTCCTCGCCACGGAGGAATATCTACGCGCGGAACCCTATGGCCGCTCATCCATCGACGTTGACCTTTACTTCGGCATCAAGGAACACCTGCGCCATGATTTCTTCCCTGCCAGTGCCTTCCGGGGGCCGTGGATCAACCTGCTCACGCACCATCCGAGAAAGGGCCTCGACTTCCTGATCCAGGTCTTCAATCACAGTGCCGAGTGGTACGCGCATCCGCGTCTCCGTGACCCCCTCGAACCCGCCTGGGAAGTCGAGCTCACGTTTGCCAACGGGACCACGCGGACGCAATGGGTGAACCCGCGTCTCTGGGGCCTGTATCGCGGGATGACCGTCGGGCCTTATTCGCTCCAGTCGCTGCTGATGGCCTTCGAGAAGTGGTTGCTCGACTACGCCAAATCCCATCCCGAGGGGCTCGACGCGGTACTGCTCGAAATCCTCCAGCGCAGCGATTCCGCCGCGCTCGCAGCCGTCGTCGCAAGCGTGGCGACCGCTCATCCTCACCGGTCAGGCGAGGCCCTTCTGGTACTGCTGTCGGTGCAGGACTACATCGAGATCGATCGCAGCCGCATGGCCAGCGAGCATCAGACTTCGAGCCTCACGGGACTGTTCCCGACCTTCCGCGCCGAAAACAAGATCTACGAAGAGGAGCGGAAGAAGTCGAACGCGCTGCCGCACCGCAAGCACGACCTTGAAGCGGCCATCGCAAACCTGCAACTCGGTCCTCTGGGCCCGCGGGTTCACGCCATCATCGACCGCTACATCGCGGCACTGCCCGGGCCGGACAAACGCATCAAGCACGACCTCACATGGCAGCTCGCCCTTCACCGGATGGACTTCCGTCAGTACGACGTGGCCCACGACCAGCCCGCAGGGGGCGAAACATCGGCAGCGGACGGCGAGGGCTCTGCGAGGAATTACATCCGCCTCGAACCCAAGCCTCCGGCTCCGGAAGTTCAGCAACTCATTGACGAGAGCACGAAGAAGATGGGCGAGATGAATGCCCGTCTGGGTGTTTACATGTGGGGCCTCCAAGTCTTCCAGCGGGAGGCCGGCTCTGCCGACCCCGCCCAGTGGCGGGAGAAGCTGGCAAGTGCCAAGGGGATGGACCGCACCGCGGAACATCCCGACAACAGCCGTAACGCTCCAGGATTTGTGGCTGCCGTCTGCGTCCGCGATCACTGGGACGAGATGTCGCCGGAAGAGAAGGAGTGGTGCATCGACGTCATCTGCTCCGAAATCTCCAGACACGCGGACCAGTGGGGAACCATCGACCGCGTGCAGCGGTTTTCGATGCTGGCTGATCGCCCCTGTGCCTTCGTCGTGCCGCTGCTGCTCTCCAAGCCCCTGACTGAAGCCAAGACGCCGCGCGTGCGCCAGGCCTTTATTGCCGCGCTAACCCATCCGATCGACGAGGTCCGTTGGTACGCCACCTGGGGCATGAACGACAAGTTATGGGCCGCGAACCCCGCTCTTGCCCTGCGCGCCGTCAATGCCATCGCAACCGAGGCCGCTCTTGCCGACCGCGACTGGAACGCCGAGGAGAAGAATCGTTACGACAAGCGGCGCACGCCGGACTCGATCGCCGCCGCCGCGGCCGCAGACGTTCGCGGGCGGTTCTGGACCGAAGGGGAAATCGCCGAAGATGCGCACGTCAGGTTCGACATCACCGAGATATTCGGAGCCGAGGCGCACGCGAAGATCCTCGCGATCCTGGGCCAGGTTCCCAACGAGCCTCTAGCCGTGGCCGCACACCGGCGCGCCAGCGAAGACCTCGTGGAGTGCTGGAACCGTGAGCACGATCGTTCTCCCGACCGGCGCGACAGGAATTTTCACACGGAGCAGGCCATATCCGACCGCATTCAGCAATTTGTGATGCGCGCGTCAGATGCCGATGCCGAGCAAGTCCTCCAGCCGATCCTCGAGGCCGTTGACCGGCATCCGCGCGAGGTCCACAACGTCATCCAGGGGTTCACGAGCAGTGAGGATAGCAACCCCAATACGCCGCATTACTGGTTCCTATGGAACCTGTTTGCCGAGCGGGTCAAGCGCACCAAGTGGCTCGCGCATCTGGACAGGGAGCATCCCCATGGCAGCGAGGTGCTGTCGACGATCTTCCTGACCGCGTGGTGGAAGGACAACGTCCGTCACTGGCGGAGCCTTGAAGGCTACGCCCACAACATCGACGCGCTCTTCGACGCACTGCCGCCGGTCTGGATCGTGCTGGACAGCTATGTCCGCTTCCTCTACCACATCGGCGAGCGTTCCATGCCCGCCGCGTTTGTGCGCATCGCGAACGCGCTCAGGCGCGGGAACCCTGCCGATATGCTGCGCGAGTCCAACACCGTCTTCATGCTCGAAGTTCTTCTCCAACGGCATGTCTACGCACGGCCGCTGGAACTCAAGCGCGATCCGGCCCTGCGCGAGGCGATCCTGTATGTGCTCGATGTTCTTGTCGAGAGCGGTTCTTCCGCCGCGTTCAGGATGCGGGACGATTTCGTGACGCCGGCCGCCTGACGCTCCCCAATCTCTTGCCAAGAAACTGGCTGAGAGACTTGCCGTGGGCTGTCTCAACGATCTACGCCATGCGCTCGGAGAGCTGCTCGTAAGCCGGTCACCCAGTGACCTCTTCGGGTCGAAAGTGGACAACCGGTGGCTGCATCAACCAAGATGCCGCATAACATCCGCATGTACCTGACCGGCTACAGGGGGCTTCGCCCGCCTCCGCCGGCAAGTGATGCACCGCGTTAATGGGCCAGGGCTGAGGACCGCTTTGCGGCGGTGCGATCTCGGCGCCGAACTTCCGCTCGTGGCCGTTCTTCGACCATCGGTATCCGACCCTAAGCAGGTGTCCACGACCGACCGCTATCAGATGGGGGCTTACACCGATCCGCATAAGAACCTGTGATACATGGTCCCACCGTCGCAACGCATTGAAACGACAACGGGCATGGCGTATTCTTCACGAACTGTTTTGGCGTGTTATGCGGACACGGCCTAAACATTGTTAGGCGGCCACGGACTCGTGCGACACCTGGACAGTGTACGGGGCGTTACGCCGACCTTGGGTTCACAGTGGGCACAGTGAGGAGAGAGCTGGTATGGACATTCATCCAACGCACAATGAGTGCATTGTGGTAGGGCCGATGCCCTACCATCGGTTGGCTCTGCTCCTCTTCGATTCCACCCAACACGTGATCCTTGGCTCGATCGAGACGGACCATGATCGAGAGTTTCGTGAGTTCATCTCGAACCAAGTGTGGACGTCTCGGGCCAGACCAACGACGACTTGGACTGAAACATCGCCGAAGGTCTTGACGGTCAAGCCCGCGCCAGGCGTGAAGCTGTCCGTGTTCTGCCCAGAGCGAGTGATCGCGGAGCGAGAGCCCCCGACCGAACAACCCTTGGTATTGATTGGATCGCTTCCCGTGGTCGATCCCGAGGCCCTGACCAATGAACTGGTGTACGACTTCCGCACCGACGCGGACGCTCGCGCCAAGTTGAAGAGGTTACGGGCATTTGCTCACGAGAAGTACACGAACAAGCCTCTGTCCTATATTCAGGATGACTTGGAAACGCGCATCACGGACTACAAGATCGCCGCCAGGAAGTGGGGCCTACGAACCCTTGAGTCGTCGCTGACCATTTCCGGAACAGAAACCGTATTGTCAGCCGCCTGCGCGGGTCTCGTGTCGGCGATTGCCGGTGTTCCGCTTGCGCAAGCTGCAGCCGTTGGTGTCGTTTCAGTCCTCGGCACCACATTGGTCAAGGTCGGTATCGGTCGCAAGCATCTCAGCCTCGATCAGGCGCAGGATCCGGTTTCCTATCTCGTGGATATTCAGGAGGCCGTGCGTGGTCTATGAGCGGAGCGCGAAGAGCCGCCTAACAACGTGGCTGGCGCTCGTGGCCGTTAGGCCTCACGGATAGATGCCCAAAGGCGAGATGAAGAATCCGAGGCGGCGAGAGGATATTTCGAAGTTCCTGGTCCACCTGACGCGCTGCTATGAAGGAAGCGATCCAGCGGAGAACCTCGTTTCCATTCTTCGATCTCGACGGATGGAAGCCCGAAACGCCCATTGCCTTTTCAAACATGAGCCTGCCCGCCTCGGCTTTAGCCCGGTACTGACAAGCGAGTTCAAGACCACTTGCTTCACGGAAGCGCCCCTTGGCCAGATTCGTCGCCTCGTGGGCCAGATTCCAGGAAGGCAGATTGCGCTGGAACCGTATGGGCTTGTCTTTCCGAAGGATACGCTTCTGGAAAAGGGCGCCAATCCCGCCATCTATCTGAACGCGAAAGGTACGAAGCTGCGCGAATATCTCCTTGCCCGCTTCCGCTCCGACTTCGAGAGCATCACTACCCTCAAGCGCTTCAAGCAAGAGCAGCAAGATTACTACCGTTCGATCATCCAGTACTACTCCCTCGTGAATATTATCAGCGATACGCATGACTTCATGTGGGAGCGCGAATGGAGGTACAACGGTCATCTCTCGTTCCGATATATGGACCTCACGGCAATCATCGCTGCAGATCCAGACGACTTTGAGGCTCGCTGCAAAGGGTCACTTAGCAACGAGAAGTTCAAGTACATACAGATGGTCCCCATCATCTCTCCCTACTGGCATTACGAAGACATTGTTGAGAGTATGTCCATCAAGGTCTGGAATAATGCGCTCGCGCAGCAAAGGCCTGAGGCCTAACCCGCGCAGCTGGCGCTCGTGGGCCGTTAATGCGGTAGGGCTGAGGACCGCTTCATGGCGGTGCGATCTCGGCGCCGAACTTCCGCACTTGGCCGGAAGCAGCCGTTCAGACCAGCGAGAAAATCTCAACCCAGCGCCCAGTCTTGCCCGATTTGGGGAGTCAATCAAGACTCGAACGACACCGTTCGCCTTGGGCAATTAGAGCGGCTAGTTTGCAGCATATTGAGTGGCTGGTTTGCCCGCTCATTAAGAGTCAGCGGGATTGTATTCCCCCTCCTGATTCATAAATTTCTCATAACGATCCGCAAGTTGGTCAACTGCCCTCCGTAGTTTCTTTGACCATCCTTTGCTACGCACCAGGTAATGCTTTTCGAGGACATCAGCCGCTTGATGACCCATTAAATGTTTCACCACTTCTCGATGCACCGCCTCTTCGCCTTCCTCCGCGCCGAGGTCTTCGAGCGTGGAGGAAAACCAGCGGCGCAGGTCGTGGAACCGGAGATCAGCAATGCCTGCGGCCGCAGCTGCACGCGCCCAGGCTTTTGACAGCGCTCCCGGGGCGGACCATTCGTGAAAAACCCGTCCTCCCGTTCCGTTCTCCACTCCTTCGGTCAGCGCGGCATGAGCATACCGGTTCAAGGGAAGCAATGTTGGGTTCCCTTTCTTCTTGCTACGTGGTGGGGGGAGTTCAAGCCAGGGACCGTCCGGTTTGGAGACAATCATATTCGGTCGAATCATCCAGACTTTTTCTCCGCGAAGGCCTGTGTTTAGGGCTACACAGGCTGCCCGCTTCAACCGTTCTGTCGCGAGAACGGCAATAGCCGCCATTTCCTCAGCCGTAGGCATTCGGTTGCGGGCCCCGCTCGCTGGAGCGGTGATGCCACTCAAGGGATTTGATCGAAACTCGCCCACCTGGACCGCAAAATTGAGCAGTGAATTGAGAATTGACCATTCGCGGGCGATAGTGCCATCGCTGGGGGCGGGATCCGCAGCCCGTCTCCTTTTAATGTACTCCTGTCCATGGCTATAGCGGATGGCCTCAAAGGGCATGGTGAAGTAAGGAATCAGATAGGTCTCCAGGACCTTTTCTGCCCGATGGATGTCCGCGACACCTCGCTCGCGGAGTTCGTCGAGATAGGCTGGCTTGAATTCTGCCATCGTCATGCCATTGCGGGACGTTCGTTCTGCGGCTCCTTTAGCAGGCCCCTCCTGGATCTTGAGCACCATTTCGGCTGCCGCCTTTTCGATTTCATCCTCGGTCAAGTCGTACCCGAGGGTGGGTCGAAAGCGCTCACCTTTGAACCAGTACTCTAAATCGATCGCGATCCCATGGGTCTTCGTCGGGCGACGGCGAATCTTGTACTTGGAGCGCTGAACAGCGCTGACGGTTGGCTTTGGTGAGCGGGACAGGTTCTGCGAGGTGCGAGGCATGGGGAACTCCTCTTAGCGATAACGTGAGTTGCGGCGACGAGAAACCGTAGGGGGCTTCTGTGCCTTCGTTGCGGCAGAACTTGTTGGCTCGGGCTTCGTCTCAGACCGCCGCGCTCCTGCGGATTTGGCCCAGGCCAGGAGTTCTTCGCGGTCATATCGCCAGTCTTTCGACCCCGGGAGCTTATGCCTGGGGATATCAGTCCGCTTGTAGAGCGAGCTGGTGGAGTAACGGAGAAAGGCCGCTGCCTCTTTGAGAGTCAAGAATGGGCTTGATGAGTTGTCCCCCGACATCATGGATTCCTTCCAAGGCAGAAAACGCGCTCCTTATATGGAAGAGTATGTGGGGAGATGAAGGTTGGAGTGGGACCAGAACACTGACACGTTAAGGCTATTTCTGGCAGTGTTTTGCGGCCGAGCCCGCGCTTGCGAGGTTGGTAGGAGCAGAACCCACTCTGATTCGTGCAAGCTGAGCCCAGCCATAAGGGGTTTGTCCAAGCCATAGACGGAGGTGATAGGAGGAATGGATAGGGGGGGAAGTAGCCCAGGGACTCTTTCTTCACGTTGCGATGCAGCCGTCCAGGGATTCTAACCGCCAGAGTAATGGCTCACTTTCTGCTCGATTGTCTCCACTGACGTGTTCCCAGCCAGCACGGTGTCTGGGCGGTCGGGCCATCCTGTTTACAGGTTGGCTCCTGCGGGAAGGCCGCCATCTGCGGTGCTTGATTCCTGAAGAGGAGGCTTATGGCCGGACCGGAGTCATGACTCCGGTCCGATAGGGCGCCGTCGCGACGGCCAGCCAAGTGGCCCAGGGCCGAGGTGGTCTAGTGATATCGGACACCATGGGCATTTGGGACGGGGGCCCGAAGGCCGTCCGCTTCAAGCGCCCACCGTAGGTCCCTCATGAGGGGCGGGACCAACACTGGTGACGGTGCGAAATTGCTCAAGGTTCTCATCTGTTAGCCGGAGGCCTGGTGCTTCAGTGAAGGAGTAGTGGGAAGTGCAGTTGGTTGCGGCATGAAGGCCTGTTGATGGGGATCCGGGCAGGTGGAGCTGGATTAGGATAGTCCACCGCGAGTCCCCACCGTGCCTGTGAACTCACGAACGGTTCGCACATTTTTGTTCTAAAGCGGTGGACTCCACTGCCAGCTGTGCATCGAATGTACGCAGGGTATCTAGGAACCCAATCCGAGTTTGACGCTCTATCTGCGAATGCCTTCCCAAGCCTCGATGCCGGGGCATCTTACAGGGGATCGATAAGGCTGATGGCGGGCTCCCATCCGCGCTCACATGCGCGGGAGTTCGAGAGTCATGAAGGGGATTATCGGCAGACTTAAACGGTCCTAAAAAAGTTCCACTTACCCGTGAAACAGCCTATACGAAGTCATACGAATCCACACAAATCAGAAAGCAGGCTCATAAAATGCAATTGCAATTAACGCAAGGAATACAATGACTTATTATGGTCGCCATTTCCAGGCTCGAAATTAGGTCGAGAACAAGCTGAGAAAATAGCATTCTTTTTTTGAGAAATTAAATCACTCGTAATTACATATAGTTATATCTTCGATCCCGACAAAGTCTGAGTTTTGACTGCGTAAAAAGTTCCACTTTGCCTCTGGAGGCTCATCGCAACTGCTAGGCTGCCTGAAGACGGGCAGGTGTCGCTTCCCCATCCGCTACGGTCTTAAGATCAGGGCCCCCAATCTTGCTATGTAACCACGCCGATTTCCCACGGCTGTGGCGTGTGATCCAATGCTTATATCTCTTTTCGACGGGTCTTACGGATGCATACCCAAGGAAAAGCCCCACATGAACGACATCTTCTCCGTGATCAAGGAGGTATGCAGCATAGGTGTCCCTGAGCGCTCCTAACGGCAGTCGGCGCTCCGGGAGAAGAATGCGCAGGGCACGGCGCCAGGCGTGAACCACCTCCGTGTATCGGATACACTCATTGGGTCGGATGGGACACTGAAAGAGCCAAGCGTTCGGTTTGCGAGAAAGCCTGCCTAGCCATTGAGTCAGAAGACGCACGAGAGACGGCGATGCGTCAACTGCCCGATCCTGTCGAGGTAATTTTCTCCCACTGCCGTCACGTCGAGCGGATCGTACCCGAATCAAAGGGCGAATCCCTTCCTTGCCAAAAAATGTCAGCGATATATCTCGGCGGCGTAATGCTACCACCTCGGTGGCCTTCAGTCCGGTCAACGCCATCAATGCCAGGCACACGTAGAGATCCGGGCGATCAGTGTGTTTAGAAAGATGATGGAGAAGGGTGCGTACTTCCTCTTCTGAGAAGATATCATTGGGACTAATCGCTCCTGACCGACGGCTACCCATCGGTTTGGGAAGCGCGACTTGGCCCGCTGGGTTGGGCTTTTTGATGGCGTTCCGCCTAATCGCTTCATCCAGCAATCGTCGAAATTCCTTAAAACGTGTTATCGCCGATCGCTCACTGCGCACTTCTCCACTTGAGGATCTGCCGGTCGATAAGAGGTGATCTTTATAGAGTTTGCAGTGTGATACGTCTAACCGTTCCATGTGTGTCGCCGCAAGCCACTCCGGCATTGAGTTGTAAAGCCCTTTCAGTCGCATACGCCTTTGAGAGCTGGCTCCTTTCGAATTCTTGTGATCTTCTTCTGCCATGAGAAGGCGAATGAACTGATCCAGTGTCATAGCCTTAGAATAATCCGGTAGCATCGAATCGTCCTTCCTGTTGAAGCATGTGGTTCATTTCGAAGAGCATCCCATACCGTGGTCACCCATCTCAGTCCAATCTATCGGGAGCTCAACTTGGCGGTGTTCTATTCTGGACAACTTAGAACTCGTGGACTTCGGACGAGGGTGTGCGTGTGATCTTGGATGTCTCCAAGCGTGTCTCGCCTTTCGTATGACCAACGGCAAGACAGTTTGGGATTGGTCGGGAGCGTCTGGCAGTGCCAAAGCCTGATCAAGCTTCTCTTGGGCCTGCAGAGGCTCGGGGTCGATATGCTGTGCATATGTTTGTTGGGTTTCAGCAATGGAGGCATGCCCCAATTGTTTGCTGACATACCCGATATCTTCCCCTTCGTTTATTAGCAGCGTTGCAAATGTGTGACGAAGGCAATGCACGGAAAGAGTTTGATCAACAAGCGTGTGCTTGTTTTTACTCAGCAGAACTTTCCAAGCCTTATAGATGGCCTGATAGGAAAGAGGGCGAGTTGGAGATCGCTCTAAAAAAGAGTGACAGGCACTGGTTACGCGACGGCGTTTGCGGTCTGCCGGAAATACCCACGTAGAAGAGTCATCCGGTAACCTTGTTAACCATTGACTTAGAATACATTTCAGTCTGACGGAGACATCAACGAGGCGGCTCTCTCCACTTTTCGGCTTGTTGTATGCTCCTGCACTTGCCGTTTCCGTCACCTGGATTCGAGCCCCTTGCTCTCCTCTGAGTTCAATATGAGAGCGACGCAGGGCAAGAGCTTCTCCCACTCTCATGCCGGTCATTGCAAGCAGGCAGAGCACCACATAGTGCTTTTCAGGAAGGATCTCAGCGGCAGAGAATAGCAGCTCGCACAACTGCAACTCGCCAAGCGCTTTAATTCGCTTTCGTTTTGGCGATTGTGATTTAGGGATGGTGATGCCTCGAGCAGGATTGTTGGGACAATGACCATTACCTTTGGCGCGCTCGAGATGTCCGGTGAAGATCCGAAAACTGGTGGCGGCAGTGCTGGAATCTCGTTTCCCCGGTACAACTACCAGTGCCTGGTCTCTCGTGGATCTTCTGTATTTGGGTCCTTTCAACAAGTGTTCGAGATATCGTCGACATTGTCTTGCAGACAGTTTGGGTAAAGAGATGCATACAAGCCAATCCGGCATCGTACTGGCGAGACTTTTTAGCTTGGACAAGGTTCCCTGTTTTCCCTGCTCCTTTTTCACGAGCCTTTCCAGGGTCGTTATCTCCTTGGCGAAAAAGGCACCTACGGTTAACACTTGCGAGCTTGGTGCGTGAACTCCCCTTTTCAGGGGTGTGCGCTTGATTTCCTCATCGTAATCAGTGGCTTGGCGCTTGGTAGGAAAAAGCTTCCGTCGACGAACCTTCCATTCATCACGTCGGTAGGCTTCCCATCCATTTTTTACCTTTCGAACTGCCATGGTTTCTTTCTCCTTGATGCGTGAATGCCTGTTACCAGGCTCGGCTTGCCATTCTGGCTGCTGTACTGATGGATGCTGGCCCATCCACGGCCTCCGCCTCTGGCATATCATTGCCGTGATACTCATCTCAGTTGCGTCCGAGGTGTGACGATCCGCCGATGCATCTACTGGCGCTGGACGCGTCCTTCATGCCAGGTCAAGCACGTATCCGCCGACGTGGTTCCGGAAAAGATTTAGCGGCGTCGAATAGATAGCAACCGTCGATGTATGAGGATGAGCACAGTTGGCGTGAGCCAGGGGCTCCGATTGTGCTGAAGGACTAATGTGAGGAGCATAGAGCGCAGGTGCGTTTCCCCAATTCTGTATGGGCTTTATTACTTATCCAGATTAATGCTGTCTTCAGACGCTTTTGTCCTGGCCATACTTATCTCGCCTATTGTGATTTAGGGATGGTGATGCCTCGGGCAGGATTGTTGAGGCAATGACCATTACCTTTGGCACGCACGAGATGCCCGGTAAAGATCTAGAAACTGGTGGCGGCAGTGATGGGATCTCTTTCCGCGGTGCAACTGCGAGTGCCTGGCTTCTCTTGGATCTCCTATATGTGGGCCCTTTCGATAAGTGCTCGAGATATCGTCGACATTGTCTCCCAGAGAGTATGGGTACGGAGATGCATGAAGCCAATCCGGCATCGTACTGGCGAGACGTGTTGAACTTGGACAAGGTTCGCTGTTTTCCCTGTTCCTTTTTCGCGAGCCTCTCCGGAGTCGTTATCTCCTTGGCGAAGAAAGCACCTAGCCTCGCGGGAGAACTCCCTTCTTCAGGGGTGTGCGCTTGATTTCCTCATCGTAATCAGTGGCTTGGCGCTTGGTAGGAAAAAGCTTCCGTCGACGAATATTCCATTCATCACGTCGGTAGACTTCCCATCCATTTTTTACCTTTCGAACAGCCATGGTTTCCCTTTCATCGAAGTGGAATGTTTGTTAACCGCCTAGGTTGGCCTTCCGGCACTCTTTCTTGTTGTATTCACGAATGATGGCCCATTTACGCCTTTCGCCTTTGGTATATCTTTGCGGTGACTCATTTCAGTTGAGGCCAAACTGTGCCGATCAGCCGATACATCTGCTGGCGTGGGACGAGTCCTGCGTGTCAGATTAAGCACGTATCGCCCAACGTGGTTCCACAAAAGGATGTAGCGACGTCGAAATAGATAGCAACCGTCGATGTATCAGGATCAGCACAGTTGGTGTTAGCCAGGGCTCCAACCGTGCCGAAGGCATAATGTGAGGAATATTGTGCGCAGGTACGTGGCTCAAATTAAGAACGTGTAATAGTACTTATTGTGGTAGTGGTTGTCTCGGACCATTTTGGCCAGGCCGTACTTATCTCGTTTGACGCAAGGCTTCATATGCGGGCACGCGATCCTTCCTCTGTGATTCTGTGGAATAATTCTCTTATCGGCCTGCCAATAGGGAACTTGAGCTAGTCGCCGTGGCACTCTATGGCACGAGGTCCCTACTTGGCCCGAGTGAGTGTTGGCAGCGTGGTCTGCTGTCGCCCATGACGACATGGTGTTGAGAAGGCTGACCAAAATGTTCCGTGGTTCCGGTTCTGGTCTTTCTGTTACCAATATCCTCTGTATTGGTCGTTTGCGTTCCAATAAAGTCGCTGAGAGTAAGGATAGCTGGCCCTTCATAGAGGAGTCCTTTCTTCTTTCGTTCGCGCTTAATGGTCTCATCGTAGGCGAGAGCTTGATCTTTAGTCTTAAAGATGCGCCTGCAGCGGTATTCGTATTTGTCTCTCCGAAAGGCTTCGAATCCGCCAGGGATGGCTCGAACGGACATGTGAACACCTCGTTACTGTATGGTTCAGGCGGTTGCATCCCATTTCATGGGGACTGATTCCCAATGCGTTATGATTGCTGGCCCGATCTGCTCATAGAGCGTGATTGGAAACTCTTATGGTGATTCGTGTGTGTTGACATCCGCTGGATGTGATGTCAGCAGATGCGGGTAGAGTCCATGACGGTGACATGCGTGCGGGGAAAGCAAGCAGACTCTGTCGAGAAGACTGGGCTTACAAACAGCGCGGAAGTCTTTTGGTGGCTTGGCACTGGCCCTTTATCGGCTCATGCAAGAGATAACTGAAACAATCGCGGCTCCAAGGAAGAACGCTACGGCTTCTGGCTACTGCTCTGAGACGTCCGCCTGCGTTCGATCCAGTTGAGAAGCTCAAAACGATAAAACCGCAGGTGTTTTCCAACCTTGGTGGCTGGCAAGCCGTGCGTTTTGACCAATTGGTAGACTAGCCCTTTATGGACACGAAGAAAGTCTGCGACTTCAGCAACGTTCAAGAGGCCTTCCATCTTAACAAGTTGCTCCTCGGCTTCGTGGTGCTTCCTAGGCCGACCTCTTCGTTTGTGTGTGGGCCATTCAGCAGGCGCGTTGTTGTTCATTGGGTAGCTCCTATGTTTATGCATGAATAGTCATGATCGGATGTGGATGGTGTTTGGTTGGGATACAGAAGCTCTTGGCAAGCACCAGAGCTTTTTCGTAGCGCCATGGACTGGCGGAACCTAAGTGAGAGAGGCTCCGAACTGGCCCGGCGGGCGCCCTAACTCCAGCTACTGCTTGGCGGCGATCCCCTCGCGCCCTAGGACGGAACTGCTTCAGCCAGACCTCGCTTCATCCTCTGAAAAGATCGGCAATCCGGGACAGAGAGCGAGCCGAAGATGTTCTACCAGCTCGCGCTCCATAGTATTCGGGGTTAGCCCCCGATATGGGAGGGCACGGTCACAATGATAGTAGAGGTAGCGCCCTCCACGAACACTGACGACCACCTCGCTGGGGTGCACGGAGGGGTGAATCCAGAGGCTGGTATCAGGGGCTAGGACGTGGAGGCCCACATGGGGGCCAGGCTCATCCAGCGCCAGCACGAGATAGGCGTTCATTCCTTCGAGGCAGAGCGTAGTGACCAACTCCCTCAAGGCTGGGACGGCTACGTCACTGCCCAGCACCTGAAAGCGGCGAGCCCCATTTTGCTCATAAGGTAAGACCCCGGCATCCTGATCCTTGTGGATGGCCCGTCTCAACCTCCGTAGATCCTCACGGTCCTGCATCATAGTCATCCTCCATAGTGAGTTCGGCTGATCGTTCTGCTGTTGCGCCGTTGCGCCGAGGGAGAGGCGCGGCAGGTGTTCGAGAGCCGCGCGTTTCCCTCGGCGGGTTAGCGATTCACGGAGTAGGCTTGCCGTGGGCCGAGTAACCGAAGCAACGCCTCTTCGACAACCGTACGAAACGGATCCGCCTGCACCTGCGCATAGCGGAATCGGTTTTCATGCCCCTGACCCTCATCGCTGAAGCGCCGCGCTAAGAAATGGACGCTCCGCGCATCCTCGGCCGGCCAGAACAAGAGACTGACATCGAGCACATATAACCCGAGGGTTCGCGTGACCTCGTCCACCTCGGTGATCGAAACCTCCAATCCAGCACTGGCGAGTGCCTCTTCGGCCTCCTGGAGGACCGGAAGGATCTCCTTCGCCGCGACCTTCTGGAATCGCATCCAGCTCAATTCGGGTGCCGGCATGAGCAGGTCATTGGCCTTCCATTCTTCGAGCTTTAATCGCAGAGAAGTGAATGTTGTGGGAGTGTGCATAAGAATCTCCTGGGCATGTGCTCTACGGATGGGCCGGAGGACGTCGCAGAGCGTGGTATGTGCTTAAACCCGACCCGTATGAAGATCCGGATGCTGGCTCCTCTTGTTCTTGTACGAATCCCAGGGGCCCCTGGAGGGCGAGCGCGGCCTGGGACCGTGTCCAATTCGGAAGGCGCGACGAGGGCTAAGGGGATGGCGCCAGGGAGGAAAGCAAGAGAGGAGAGATGGCTCAGGCCTTACGAGACGCACGATGGGCCAGCATGCTCGGCCACCGCGCCCGAAGGCCGTGTATGCCATACTGCCGTAATGGCATTGAGGAGAGAGCGAGGTCGTTCGCTCGACGACCATGTCGATGCGGATTTGAGGCGATAGCGGTAGGGAGCTAGACAGACACGTCTACATCATTGCCTCTAGTATCTCGATGGTAGGATGCGCTTCCTGCAATGTCAGAAACCAATCTTGTCGAGATGGGGTAGTTATTGCATCATGCAAATTATATTGCATTCAATTGTATTCCTGTAACATAGTGGAAGCTGGAGGCACGTGATGAAACATTCATTGTCTGTCATTCGGAAGAAACGGGCCGAACTCATCGAGGCGTATATCGCATACCTGCGGGATCTTGACGAGAAGGATGTAAAGAATTGGGCGCATATTGTGAACACACTTAGAGAAGCCGGGATCCAGAGGGAGCAATTAATGAAGGAATTAGGCTGTGCCTTGTCCACGATAATTCGTTGGGAAGCCGGAGACACCGCTCCGGGTCCATTCGCTCGAGAAGCTCTCAAAACACGGTTTTTAACCATACTCGCAGGGTCAGTCATCGCACTACGTCAAACTCCATTGCAGAAGCGGCAACGGGTTGGGGCGGCTGATCGACTCAGTCGGTAGATCCTGGACGTGTCGAATCGAGAACAGCTGACCAGTCACCGAGTCGAGAGCTGTTGACCTCGTCCGAACACGAATAGATGCCGGTGAACTTCTGCTCCGTCCAGCTCCCCACTAAGCCTTTCTCACTCTTGCACGACCCTGTCAGCCTTCTATGGGATAAGCTTGCCTGGTGCCGCCGATAGCATCATCGATGTAGTGGTGCGGCGGTATCAAAACGAGGGAACCATCAGGCCAGTTGATCTCAGATCGTCCCACGTTGGTGATACGTGCATGAAAAGACATCCCGCGAGGTGTGTCGCTTCGTAATCCTCCGTATTCCCCTTCCGTGCTAGCCTGGCTGTGAAATATCTTGTTGAGAGTTGGCCCCTTGCATGGGCTACAGTCACACGCCATGACAAGGGAGGAGCCAATGCGATTGATCACGACGAAGGAACTGAGAACGTTGAGCATCGCCACCCGACATCATCACCTCATCAACAGCCGGCTAGCGATTTTGCGCTATGCCGAGGAGTATGGATTCAAAGGTGCCGCCCGGCGGTTCGGCTTGGATCGCAAGACGGTCCGGACCTGGCACCGCCGTTGGGTGGCCAGCGGGCCGGCGGGGTTAGTCCCGCGTCATCCGCGCACACGCCGCCGACGTATCTCCGACGAGGCCGTGCGGTTGATCGAGCAGGCGCGCCGCGAGCTGCAGTTCGGCGCCATGCGGACCCGGTTCTGGTTGGACCGGGTGCATCGCATCCGTGTCGCGGCCGCGACGATCCGCCGGGTCTGTCGAGACCTCGGCTATCCTCCGATCCGGCGCACGGGCCCGCGACGTCCTCGGCAGCCGATCCTGTTCAGCAAAGAGCACCCTGGCGAATGCGTGCAGATCGATGTGAAGGAGGTGAAAGTCGCCGGCCAGAAATGTTTTCAATACACGGCTCTCGATGACTGCACGCGGTATCGCGTCTTACGTCTCTATCCGCGCAAGTATCACGGCACCAGTCTCGACTTCCTGGCCACCGTGCGACACACTCTTCCCTTTCCCATTCGCAAGGTTCAGGTCGACAATGGGACGGAATTCCCCCTTGCCTTTGCTCTGGCCGTGCAAGCAGCCGGTATCCGCTTGCGGCACATCAAACCGCGTCGGCCCGAACAGAACGGCAAAGTGGAACGGAGTCATCGCATCGACGAGGAGGAGTTTTGGAGTCGCGCAACCTTTGACGAGTTCACGTCAGCCGCTCAGGCCCTGCGCGCCTGGGAGCATCGCTACAACTACGACCGGTTTTCCATGGCTCTCCAGGGCCTGACGCCAGCGGAGAAACTGGCGACGTTTCTCTCGCCACTGACCCCATCATCACCGAACACGCCATGCACACATTCGGGGGCCGCTGCTTGACAAGTCATTACACCCCCTTGTCTTCACCATTGTCCGCCCCCCAGAGACGGACCCTCGCACACGATATCGGCGCTTCTCGGCCATTCTTGAGTGGTGCGCTCTGGTTGCAATTGATTGTGCGCGGAGGCCTCGTGAGAGGTTTTATGGCGGGTGTCCGATCCGACCGATGGGCGGATTCGCACTTAGATCAGGGGAAAGGACGGAGACAAGACCAGACAGAGCTGTTCGGTCAGCACGGCGTCCAATCGTGTCACACTGACGAGTCGATACGGTACCTGTCGGTCGCAGTTATAGTCTAGATAGCGTCCGCCGTGGACGCTCGTGGTGATGCCCTGGGCGGTCGCCGACGGGTAGATCCAGAGCGTGGTCACCGGCTCGGCGATCTCGAGACCGACGTAGGGCGTGGCCGCATCCAGGGCCAGAATGACATAGGCGGACAGGCCCTCGAGGCAGAGGGCATTGACCATGCTGCTCAAGACCGGCGCTGCGATCTCGTTGGCCATGACTTGAAATTGACGACCTGGCAGAGATTCACACGGTAAGTCTCCTGCATCTTGCCCGTCGCGCACCGCCATTCTCAAATTCCACAATGTGGGGCTCTCATCTCGCATCGTCTTCCTCATTTGTTCACGTGAGCATGTGGTTCTGAACCTGGATGGTGGCGCGACGGCGTACTGCACGCCGCGCCACCCTGATCGCTTACTGATTCACGGGGTTGGCCCGCCGAGGGCCCAGCAGGCGAAGGAGCGTCTCCTCCACCAGCCGGCGGAGGGCGTCCCCGTTTGCGCTCTCGTAGCGGAGGCGGCTTTCATAGCCGGCCTCCTCTGCGTTCAGACGGCGAGCCGTGAGATGGATCGTCCTCGCGTCGTCACTGGCCGTAAAAAACAGGCCGACATCCTTCACGTACAAACCCAACGATCGTGTCTCCTCATCCAGATCGGTGATGGAGACATCTAATCCCTCGGCCTCCAGGATGGCTCGCGCCTCGTGCAGCACCGGCAGGATGTCCCGAGTGGCGACCTCCTGAAAGCGCATCCAACTCAACTGGAGCGGAGGGAAGAGGAGGTCATTGGCCTTCCATTCCTGGAGTTTCTGTTGCAAGTAGTGAAAGTGAGTGTGGGTGTTGTCCATCGGAAACCTCGTTTGTCGTGAATGCCGTCGCGCCGTGGGTCGGTAACGCGCGCAGCCAGTGGTTATTCAGCCCGACCGCTTACTCAGGCCTGAAGAGCTGGCTCGTCTTAACCCTGCATCGGCTTCATGGCGGTGTTGCGCGGAAAGCGAAGACGTTCATGGGAACAAGTGAGGAGACGGAACGAACCAACGGAGATTCGGATCGTGCGCGAGAGGAAAGTGAGAAACGCCTGATAGTCTGAGCCGCACGAACAGGACCGAGTATGAGGAAGCGCTATGGAGAGGTCGGGGCTACGACGGAAGAAGGCTGTACTTGTTTGGCTGGCACGGCAAGACGAAACGCGTAGAGACTGACGTCTCCCCCGAATACGACGGCAACGTAAAACGAGAGTGGAATGGCAGCTTCGGCGGTCCCTTGCGAAAGGAGTGGATCGATGAAGCGGTCGAAATTCTCCGAAGAGCAGATCGTCTATGCCCTTCGTCAAGCCGACAGCGGCACCCCCGTCGGCGACCTGTGCCGGCAGCTCGGCATCGCCAGCAGACGTTTTATGCGTGGAAGAAGAAGTATGCCCGCCTCGGGGTGAGCGAACTTCGGCGACTGCGGCAGGTGGAGGAGGAAGACGCCCGGCTCAAACGCCTGGTGGCCGACCTCTCGCTCGACAAACACATGCTGTCGGAGGCCCTGCGAAAAAAGGTCTGAGGCCCGCATGCCGTCGAGAACTGGCCCACTGGTTTCATGAAACGTTTCAGGTCAGTTGCCTGCGGGCCTGTCGGTTGGCGCAATTTGGCCGCGCCTCCTGGTATCGCCGGAGTCGGGCCAAGGATCAATCGGCTCTCCGGCTTCGCATTCGTGATTTGGCGCATGCGCGACCTCGGTTTGGCTATCTGCGGATCTGGGTCTTGCTGCGGCGTTAAGGGTGGTTGATCAATCGTAAGCGCGTTCGCCGCTTTATCGGCTCGATGGGCTCCAGTTGCGGATGCGAGTACGGAGACGGAAACATATCGCGTTGCACCGCGGCCCGGCTCCAATCCCGGTGGGCCTGACCGAGCGCTGGAGCATGGATTTCGTCCATGATACCCTGGTCGACGAGCGGCCGTTTCGGATCTTGACGGTCGTCGATAACTGGAGTCGGCACAGTCCTATACTAGAGGCAGGGTTTCGGATGACGGGAGTGACAGTCGGTCACATGCTCGATCGTGTGCTGGACACACCAGTGGTGCCTCGCTCAATCACGGTGGATCATGGAACGGAGTTCCTATCGCGAGCCTTGGAGGAGTGGGCCTATCGGCGAGGCATCCAACTCGACTTCATTCGCCCCGGCAAGCCCGTGGAAAATGCCTTTATCGAATCGTTTAACGGACGGCTGCGTGACCAGTGTTTGAATGTGCATCAGTTCGCCTCGCTCGACGAAGCACGAATCATCATCGAAGCTTGGCGCGTGGATTACAATCGGTGATAAAAAGACATACCATCCTCCGCTACCTGGCCCTATATGGCCCAGACCCATCATTTAAGAGATCGCTCTTTCCCGCTGATTGACCGCATACTGTTTGACTCCCCATGCCGTTACAATTCCTCCAAGCGCAACGACCATCAAAAGTAAAAACATTGGAATCTCCTTGGTTCAAATGCTGAAACAGCATGAATCGCAACAAGGATCGAGATTTATTTTTTGATGGAATGTGTTGTGATCGGTGAGTATTAGACGGGGCGACTGAATGCCTCATCGTCAGAATTTGAAATCCTGCGCCAGGTAGAAAGCCATTTTCTGATTGGTTCGGCTGAGGGCGGGGAGATCGTATGGAAGGAGTGGTGGCTCGAATGGTACGAAGAAGCATGACGTCCAGCCGGAAACCGTAAAGGGAATCCGTCATCACGCGCCTCTTTGCGCACGTTTAATATCATGTCCGGAATCCTAAAGCCAGAACTTCTACGAGGTTCCTGCCAGTACATTTAGAATTTTTGAATTCCTGCATTTCATCAAATCAACTTCTCGTCGCAACAACCAAAATTTTCCAATACATGTATTTCTTGTGCTTGACTGCGTATTCCAAGAGGAGTACTTAGTCCGCGGCGACATCTTTCAACGCGCCGACAGCTCTCCATGAGAATTCCGCGAACGAATTTCCCGTCAGTTTTGAACTGAATTCACGTAGACGCCGTCAGGCGTCTACTTCTTTTGCTGCATTCCTAAGGAGGGGACTGCTATGCGGAACGGTCAACGGAAACTTGCTGCAATTGTCCTATTCCTTACGGTTACGGGTTGTTCTTCCTTCAGTTTTTTGCGTGGCGATCCTGAGACAGCTGGCACAGTGAACGTTGCCGTAACAATGGTCGCGCCTTGGGATGACTACGTTGCCGCGATGAGTACAAACTTTCCTTTGACTGCGCAGGAGGCACTGAGCAAGGTCATACCGCGCACCGGAGTTCTGGAGGAAAAACTGATAGATGTGTTTGGGGTCACGGCTCGTGTCGGTCTTCCTCAATCGTCGGAGAGTCTCACGCGAAAAACGACGACCGCGGATGAGGAGACGACAATCACAGAAGAAAAAGTCGAAAAGCGGGAGCCCGGCCGAGTCCCGGATGTCGGGACAGCTCCAGGGAGCGATAGAGCAATGAAGGGTTTATCCGGCCTCACGGAATCAGATCGCAGAATTGCCAAGGATCCCATTCTTGAATATACCGCTGCTACTGCACTCTATCAGGAGGTTCAACTCCTTAATCGATATGTGATCGATGCGGCATTGCGGCACAATATGACCCCGTACATAGTGAGGCTTCAGATCGAGGCTGTGCCGTTCAAGCGCAAAAATGGGTACGACCTATATACCAAGCTGGGATTCTTCCCAAAAGATACGGCCACCAAGAAAACAGCTTCTGCTGTGGTGGTGCCTCTTCTGGTAACTGACAATCTCGAAGGCATGATCAGTTCCAGGAGCCAGGATATTATCCGGCAGTTGTCTTTAGCGCTGACTCTTATGAAATCCGGAGTCGGCGCAGTGGCCGGTATCGACAAGATCAGAGAAGACTTTCAGGGCGAACTCTTCAGCGAAATGAACAGCCTGTTCACGGTAGGCCGGGTGACGAATAATACAATCGCAGCGAGGTTCGGAGCCGTGCGTGTTGGAAAAGACACCTATGCCACCATTCCACGTACTCACAATGTCACACTCGTCCTCATGGTTCCCAATGATTTTCAGGATCAGGATCGCAAGAATGAGGTGCGCGTGGTTGCCCGTACAACCGTTCGCTCGGCGGAGACGGGAGAGAAGATCGGGCACCAGGGGCGCTTCGATCGTCAGGACATGGTTGCCGGACACATTCGTGAGTTCGTGGTTGATGGTGACCAGTTCGATCCGAAAAAACGATGCCCGGATCCCGAGGACGACAAGGAGAAAGAAATCCTGTGTACGCAAGCCCTGCTGCAATTGGTTTGGAGCAATGAATTCGATAGATTTCATGAGTATTTGGTTGAAAAGGCGGACTGGTATAAGCACATAGGCAGATTTGAACGCGATTTATGGATGGATATTGTGGATTCTCTTGATGCCAGCCATTATGCCGGCGTCCGGTTCCAGCTCCCCAATCCTGCGGAAGTAAAGCTGCCGCCTGATCAGAGCGTTTTTCTTGCAGATGATGGTAAAGCGGTTACGCAAGGGACGCTTCGTGGTGGCATGGGGCTCGCTGCCGCTCCTCTAGGAGTAATACTGGAACTTAAACTCGGGAATGGCGATGTGCTCCCAATATCCGGGACGGTTACTCCTGGTTCGAAGGGGAGCAATGCAATACTTTCCTTCCCATCGCTCGCGGCCTGGAAAATCGGCGGAATGGTGTCGGAGGGAACAAGACTGAAGGGTTCCGCAGTGAGAGTTTATCCGGAAGCGCGCGGTCTGAGATGGAATGGCAGTGGTGCGACAGTCAATGAATACCACTACCGAAACATTCATTATCAAAAGCCTGAAGCTGAGAAGCCGGCATTTTCCATGAGGCGAAGTGCTGAGATCCTGAAGCCGGATGCTAATAACGAAGGTGTGGTCAGGATTTATGTTCAATTTGTAAAGTCAAATGATCGACGAATAGCAGAATCTGTGGAGATTGCGATCGATGGAGGCGATCTGGTCGAAGCCCACTTTTCTAAAGAGAAGGAGACGCAGAGCACTCGCCTCACGGATGAGCTCGGTAAAATGACGATAATTCAGGACGGCACTTTGCAGATCAAGCTTCGGAACATTGATAAATCGAAGAAGGTTGTTCTCAAGGGGATGGCACGCGATGCGGCGAACAAGCCTGTGGGAGCGGATCATCCCCCCTTGGAGCTGGAAGTTAAAAAGGACTGAGTTAATGAAAGGATGGAACCGTGCAGGGGTTTATATGTCGGTCTGAGATAAGGATGACAAAAGGGCATGCGCTCCTTATGTTCTGCTTGTTCCTGGGGCTATCGGGATGTGCCAGCGGGCGAGACACGCACGAACACCTGGACGGCATCCTATGGATGCAAACGTCTGCGGAATACAAGATGCTGGCGCAGCAACAATATCGGTCTGCTCAGGATGCTCTGGATCGGGCGCTCGACAGCAAAGACACGAGTTGGTCGGCAGCCGTGGAACAAACGAATGCCTTCGAACACCTGCCTCCGGCCGTCATTCTGGATCTCGATGAGACCGTTCTCGACAACACTCCTTTTGAGGCAAGGTTGGTTAAGGAGAGAGTCCTCTTTGACAGAGAAAAGTTTCGGAAATGGGTATCGAAAGCCGATGCGCTTGCCGTGCCTGGTGCCGTGGAATTCATACATCACGCTAGAAAGAGAGGTGTTGCCGTATTGTTTGTGACCAATCGATCCGAGGACGAAGAGAGCGATACGCGGAAAAATTTGGAACGGTTGGGGATTGATCTGCCGATCGACGTAGATCCCATTCTCTCAAACCGCGAAAGGCCGTTTAATTGGCCATCCGACAAGAAAGACCGGAGACGCTTTCTGGCGGAAAAATACCGCATCCTCTTGCTTGTCGGCGACGATTTGGCCGATTTTGTAAGCGTCGAAAGCAATGAGCCGGATCGCCGCAATGAGATTGCAGGCCAACACCGCGACAAATGGGGTAAAACGTGGTTTTTAATTCCGAACCCGTTATATGGCTCTTGGGAACTCGCGCTTTACCCTAAGGGACTGACAGATACAGAGATACTGGCTAAGAAGCGAGAGCTTTTGCGATCCTATTAGAGGAATGTGAATTCCAGAGGGGGCTCCGGAAATTCGGACAGTATGGTAAGTGGTAGCCTGGCTTCACTCCCGCCACCAGAGGGTGGCTCACGAGAGGAGTGAGGCAATGAAGCGTACGAGACGAAATCACGGGGCTGCGTTTAAGGCGCAGGTGGCGTTGGCCGCGGTCAAAGGTGACAAGGCGCTGGCCGAATTGGCGGAACAATTCAGCGTCCATTCCACCTAGATCACCGAATCGAAGCAGCAACTGTTGACCCGAGCGGCGGAGAAAATCTCCTGTGCCCTCCCGTCTCGCCAGCACACATCAGCTCCTATTTAGGCTAACGACCACAAGGTCAACAGAGCACCAAGTGATACGCCCGGAATTTTAACATGCCATAGGGTCATGAAAGCTTTCTTCACGCTGATGTGCATTGCTGCCACAGCCTCATAGGTCTGCGCGTGGGAAGAAGGGGGCCACCGAGGAATTGTCGAGACCGTACAGGGTCCCCTTGAGGCGTCGCCAGTGACCGCCATCGCAACCATTGTGGAGGCCTGAGACCAGCTCCCCCTGGCACCCTCGCACAACTCTCCGAGTGGCCGAATCAAATTGGAGTGCTGAGTAAATCCCCATGCTGCCATCCTGGGATTTTCTCCTCCCGAGATGGAGGAAGCCCAGCAGTTCGTCGCCGCTGATCCCGACAATACCAACTAGCATTTCGTAGACCTGCCACCGGGAGCTGCGCACTACCCCGATCTCGCGTATCTGGATCAGGCGGTCCCAAGAGCTCTAATTCGTTTTCTAGAGAGCGCTAATTTGAAATGGCCGGCACGATAACTCATTTGTTGCTCAACTGCGCCTTGTAGCCTAGGTCGAATTGCTTAACCGATGAAAATATCCTCCTCCCCCGTGATCCGTGACGATGTAAGTAGGTATCACGAAAATAGAGCGATCAAAGCCAGATGGATCACCGCGGCTCTCCCAATTGCTTTCGACAATTCGCTGATGATCACGGCGTGTATCTATGCTCGGTCGCGGATGCCCATGGAGTGTTCTGTCACGGAACGAGAACCAGCAACATATCCATGAAGGGGCCGGCTGGTTCCACCCTGCACTTGCCCGAACCAATCCCAAGGACCCTATCATGGAGAAGGAAGGGGGGCCATGAGTTGTGTATGTTCGGCATTATCGCCGTTTATCGCAATAAAAATGGGAAGCGGTAATCGTGCTGTGGTCATCATGTAAATACACGTAATTAATGTCCTTGACCGATCCATGAGATTCGGGCACGGTTGGGCTACTGTTAGCCGAACCTCGAGGATGCAATATGGTTGAGGGCAAGCAAGAGAGTGGTGACGGCCGCTCCTCAGAAAAATCTTTCCAGACTTCTACGCCAGCCATCAACTTGCCCAAGGGCGGCGGCGCCATCCGTGGCATGGGCGAGAAGTTCGCCGCCAACCCTGTCACCGGTACCGGCTCGATGTCGGTGCCCATCGCCATTAGCCCCGGGCGTTCAGGGTTTGGGCCACAGCTATCGCTGTCCTACGACTCCGGTTCCGGCAATGGTCCGTTTGGATTGGGATGGAGTCTTTCTCTACCTCAGATCACCCGCAAGACAGAGAAAGGGTTGCCAAAATATCTCGATGGACATGGGCAAGCGACTGACAGCGACGTCTTCATTCTTTCCGGTGCCGAAGATCTGGTGCCGGAATTTGAAAGGGATGACAACGGTGCTTGGGTTATCAAGGATGGGCAGCATCAGATCCACGAGAAGTTACGCACCGTCAATAACCACACGTATCGAATCCGACGCTATCGCCCCCGCGTTGAAGGGCTCTTTGCCCGCATCGAGCGTTGGAGCAATCAATCTGACGCAGCTGATGTGTTCTGGCGGTCAATCTCAAAAGACAATATCACCACATGGTATGGCAAAGACGACAACAGTCGGATTGCCGATCCGCTGGATAACACACGAATCTTCTCCTGGCTTCTTTGCCAGAGTTATGAAGACAAAGGTAATGTCATCGTCTATCGATACCAGGGAGAAAATTCAGACAACCTCGATCTGACCCAGCTACACGAGCGGAACCGCACGGGCGATGCCCTGAAAGCCAACCGCTATTTGAAGCGAATTTGCTATGGCAACCGCGAGCCATATCTGCCCGCCTTGACTGAAACAGGTTGGCCGCAGCCAGCCCCGGAAAATCCGGAAAGCCCCACGCCCAATTATTACTTCGAAGTGGTGTTCGACTACGAGGACAGCCAGTACACCGAGACTGCTCCTGATATCGAAGGCCGCGTCTTCGCTCAGGCAGCGTGCTATCCCCCTGTCGAAGTGAAGTGGTCGAGGCGAGTTGATCCATTTTCAACATACCGTGCTGGGTTTGAGGTTCGTACGTACCGGCTCTGCCAGCGGGTCTTAAGTTTCCACCATTTTCCGGCTGAACTGGGAACTCCGGACTGTCTGGTCCGATCCACGGACTTTACCTACTCTTACGAAAACCACCCGGCGGCTGCAATTAATCCCATCTATTCTTTTTTGGATTCAGTCAGCCAATCCGGTTACCTCCGTCAGGGAAATAGTTATCTCAAGAGATCTCTGCCGCCCGTCGATTTTGAATACACCGCACCTACTGTGCAGGAATCGGTCGAAGAAGCGGATGCAGAGAGTCTCGGGAACCTTCCCGTCGGCCTCGACGGCAGCGCCTACCGCTGGATCGACCTGCACGGCGAAGGCATTCCCGGCATCCTCACCGAGCAGGCTGGCGCCTGGTTCTGCAAGCGCAACTGGAGCCCCATTCAGGACACACAGCCTGATGGCAGCGAGGTCGTGAAGGCGAAGTTTTCTCCGCTCGAAACCGTCGCCCTCAAACCCAACGTCGCACTAAACAGCGGCGCGGAGTTCATGGACCTGGCTGGCGACGGCCAGCCAGATCTGGCGGTGATGGATGGTCCTATGCCCGGCTTGTTCGAGCACGATGAGGCAGAGGGATGGGAATCCTTTCGCCCCTTTACCTCGCGGCTGAATCGCACGATCCAAGACCCGAATCTCAAGTTTGTTGATCTGGATGGCGACGGTCATGCCGACGTGCTGATCACTGAAAACAATGCCTTTGTCTGGCATCCGTCGCTCGCCGAGAAGGGCTTCGGTCCAGCACAGCGCGTTGCGCAAGCGCTCGATGAAGAGAAAGGCCCACGCATCGTCTTCGCCGACGGCACGCAGGCCATCTACCTCTCTGACATATCCGGCGACGGTCTCACTGACATCGTCCGCATCCGCAACGGTGAGGTGTGCTACTGGCCCAATCTGGGCTATGGCCGCTTCGGCGCCAAGGTGACGATGGACAATGCGCCCTGGTTCGACAACCCGGACCAGTTCGACCAGAAGCGCATACGATTGGCCGACATTGATGGCAGCGGCACCACCGACATCATCTATTTGCATCGTGACGGCGTGCGACTGTACTTCAACCAGTCAGGCAATAGCTGGAGTCAGCCGCAACGGCTAAATGTATTTCCTCGCGTCGATGATCTCGTCAGCATTGTCCCGACTGACCTGCTTGGCAATGGTACCGCCTGTCTGGTCTGGTCCTCGCCCCTGCCAGGCGATGCACGGCGGCCGATGCGCTATGTCAACCTGATGGGCGGGCAGAAGCCTCATCTGCTGATCAAGACGATCAACAACCTCGGCGCCGAGACCCGCGTCGACTACGCCCCCTCCACCAAGTTCTATCTGCAGGATAAGCTCGACGGCAAACCCTGGATCACCCGGCTGCCGTTCCCGGTGCATGTGGTCGAGCGCGTCGAGACCTTCGACCACATCAGCCGCAACCGCTTCGTCACCCGCTACGCCTATCACCACGGCTACTTCGATGGCGAAGAGCGCGAGTTCCGCGGCTTCGGCATGGTGGAGCAGTGGGACACGGAACAGTTTGCAGCGCTTGCCGGAGGCAATGCTCCGGCAGACAACATCGCAGCCGAGTCGCACGTTCCTCCAGTCCACACCAAGACGTGGTTCCACACTGGTGTCTACCTTGGGCGTGATCACGTCTCCGACTATTTCGCAGGCCTACTCAACGTGACGGACCAGGGTGAATATTTCCGCGAGCCCGGCCTCACAGATGCCGAGGCTCGCGCCCTGCTGCTGCCAGACACCGTTCTCCCCACTGGTCTCACTTTCGAAGAGGAGCGCGAAGCGTGCCGCGCCCTCAAGGGTTCCCTGCTACGTCAGGAAGTCTACGCGGATGACGCAGAGCAGCCAGTTGCCACGCCGCAACAGATCCAACGCGCCCGAACGCCCTACACCGTGACCGAGCAGAACTTCACTATCCAGACCTTGCAGTCCAGAGGCCACAACCGTCATGCCGTCTTCTGCACCCATCCCCGCGAAGCCATCAACTATCACTACGAGCGCAATCCGACTGACCCACGTATCCAGCACGCGCTCACACTGGAGGTTGATGCGTTTGGCAACGTGCTCAAACAAGCCGCCATCGGCTACGGACGCCGCCGACCCGACACGTCACTTCCGAAGGATGAGGATCGAGACAAGCAAGCCCTGATCCACATCACGCATACAGAGAACGCCGTCACCAATGCGATCACCGATCTGGCGGATCACCATCGCGCACCGCTGCCGGCCGAGTCTCGGACATACGAGTTGCGCAAAGCTCGGCAGGAAAAGAGCACGGACGGCTTGACCAATCCTTATCGCTTCGATGACCTAGAGAGGTACTTAGCACAAGCAGCTGATGGCCATCACGACGTTACTTACGAAGACCTTGTATTTGTTTGGGCGCAACAGGTGGCAGCCAATGTTCCGGCAGAAGCTGACAAGTATTTCCGGCGACTCATCGAGCACGTCCGCACGCTGTACCGCCCTAATGACTGCGGCGTCGCGAAGAACAATCCGCTCGCCTTGCTTGGCTTGAAAAAGCTCGAACCGCTGGCGTTGCCAGGCGAGAGCTATAAGCTGGCCTTCACTCCAGGATTGCTCGCCCAGGTCTTTCAGCGCCCGCGTCAAGGCCAGGCGGCTGAACCCTTACTGCCTGATTGGCCAGGGGTGCTTGGCGGACAGGGCGGCAACCGGGGCGGGTACCTTCCAAGCCAGGCAATGAAAGCCGACGGGCGCTTTCCCGCGACCGATGCTGATGATCACTGGTGGATTCCGTCCGGCCAGTCCTTCTTCTCTGCAAATCCCGCTGACAACGCCGCCACCGAACTGGCGCAGGCGCAGCAACATTTCTTCTTGCCACGACGCTACCGCGACCCCTTCGGCCAGGATGCCGTCGTTGATTTTGACGGCCACGACCTGCTGATGGCCGAAACTCGCGATGCACTGGGCAACCGCGTCACCGTGGACGCGAACGACTACCGCGTGCTGCAACCGCGCCTGGTCAGCGATCCGAACCGCAATCAGACGGAAGTCGCGTTCGATACACTGGGTATGGTGGTCGGCACGGCGGTGATGGGGAAGCCGGCCCCGGCAGGGGTGGAAGGCGACACTCTGGCTGGCTTCGACGCGGATCTCAGGCAGGGCCAGATCGATGCCTTCCTGGCCAACCCCATGGAGGCGGCAGCCGATCCAAAGCGAACGGAAGCCACTGCCATCACGCGTGACTTGCTGGCAGGCGCCACCACCCGCATTGTCTACGATCTGGACCGCTTTCGTCGCACTCAGCAGGCTAGTCCTAACGACCCGACCAAGTGGCAACCAGCCTGTGCTGCCACGCTCGCCCGTGAAACCCACGCGAGCAGCCCGTTGCCGCCACACGGCATGAAGATCCAGATCAGCTTCAGCTACTCAGACGGCTTCGGCCGCGAAATCCAGAAGAAGATCCAGGCGGAGCCCGGGCCGGTGGTCAATGGCGGCCCATCGGTCAACCCGCGCTGGGTGGGCAGCGGCTGGACCATCTTCAACAACAAGGGCAAGCCGGTCCGGCAGTACGAGCCCTTCTTTAGTGCCACGCACAACTTTGAGTTTGGGGTCATGGTCGGCGTCAGCCCGGTGCTGTTCTACGACCCGGCCGAGCGTGTCATCGCCACGTTGCACCCGAACCACACCTACGAGAAGATCGTCTTCGATCCCTGGCAGCAGACCACGTATGACGTGAACGATACCTGCGCCAAGCCTGTTCAGAATCCGGTGGACCTGCCACCTCGTGAGACCGGCGACCCGCGCACCGACCCTGACATCAGCGGTTACGTCGCTGAGTACTTTAAGGCGCTGCCAGTCAATCCGGCCCAACCTTGGCAGACTTGGCACGAGCAACGCATCGCCGGCGCACTGGGAGCGGACGAGCGTAGTGCTGCCCAGAGAGCCACCGCGCATGCCGACACGCCCACCACTGCACATTTCGATGCTCTGGGCCGCCCCTTCCTGACCGTGGCGCGCAACCGGGTTGTCTGCACAGGCCACGACCTCGACGGCACCGAAGAGAGCTTCGTCACCCACGTCGAACTGGACATCGAAGGGAACCAGCGCGCCGTGCGCGATGCCCTCACACATACCGAGGCTCGTGATGCAGCCGGGAATCCAGTTGTCGTCGATGATCCGCTCGGCCGCATGGTCATGCGCTACGCCTACGACATGCTGGGCAACCGCATCCATCAGCTCAGTATGGAAGCCGGCGCCCGCTGGATGCTGAACGACGTGGCCGGCAAGCCCATCCGCGCCTGGGACAGCCTCGGCCACAACTTCACGACGAAGTACGACGCGCTGCGCCGCCCGATCGAACAGACGGCGCGTGGCACTGCCGCGGATTCGGATCCACGCACGATGGGCCGTGACAACCAGGTCGACAAGATCGAGTACGGCGAACCTCCGGCCAATGCGAGCCAAGCAGAACTGGATCGAGCGATACGACTCAACCTGCGCACCCGCATCTATCGGCACTTCGACTCCGCCGGCGTCGCCACTAATGCCCGGCTCGACGCCAATGGCAATCCGACGGAGGCGTACGACTTCAAAGGGAATCTATTGTTCAGCACGCGCCGCCTCGCTGCGCGTTACTGGGAGATTCCTGACTGGTCACAGAACCCGCCGCCGCAACTCGACGCCGAGTTTTTCGAGGGCAGCACCCGCTACGACGCCCTTAATCGCCCCATCCAGTCCATCGCACCGCACAGCAGCCTGACCCGCGCCGGGCATCCGAACAAGTTCAACATCATCCAGCCGGTCTTCAATGAGGCCAACTTGCTGGAGCGGGTGGATGTGTGGCTAGAGCGCACGGCAGAACCCGGCGCGCTGCTCGACCCCAATACCGAGCAGGTCTCACCCGTCGGTGTTGCCAACATCGACTACGACGCCAAGGGCCAACGTCAGCACATCGACTACAAGAACGGCGCCAGCACCTTCTACAGCTACGACCCGCTCACCTTTCGGCTCACCCAACTGCTGACCAAGCGCAAGGCGGTGGACTTTCCCGGGGACGACCCGCAGCCTCCTGTGACTGGCTGGCCGGGCACGCAGGTGCAGAACCTTCAGTATACCTACGACCCCGCCGGCAACATCACCCACATCCGAGACGACGCGCAGCAGACCATATATTTCCGAAACCAGCGCGTCGAGCCGAGCAACGACTACACGTACGACGCCCTCTACCGGCTGATTCAAGCGACTGGCCGCGAACATCTGGGACAACTGGCCAACGGTGATCGCAAGCCGCCGACGGCTCCGGATGCCCTCAATGAATTCCATATCCGGCAGGACCATCCGAACGTACTCAGAGCCATGGGCACGTACATCGAGCGCTATCTCTATGATGCGGTCGGCAACTTCCTGCAGATGCAGCACCGCGGCAGCGATCCGGCCCATCCGGGCTGGACGCGCGCCTACGACTACCTTGACGCCAGCCTGATCGAAGACGGCAACGGCGCCGTGCTGCTCAAGGCCAGCAACCGCCTGACCCGCACCACGCTGAACCCCAACGGTGCCAACCCGCCGCAAGTCGAGCCCTACCAGCACGACGGACACGGCAACATGCTGCGCATGCCGCACCTGGGCGGTGGCCTGCCCGGGCCGAATATGCACTGGGACTACAAGGACCAGCTGCGCCAGACGAACCTCGGCGGTGGTGGCGCGGCCTACTACGTCTACGACGCCACGGGCCAGCGCCTGCGCAAGGTGTGGGAGAAGTCGCCGGGCCTTACCGAAGAGCGCATCTACCTCGGCGCCTTCGAGATCTTCCGCAGGCACAACGGCCCCATCGGCGCGAACACCGTCACGCTGGAACGCGAGACGCTGCACGTGATGGACGACAAACAGCGCATTGCGCTGGTGGAGATTCGCACGCTCGACACGGCGGGCGGCGACCAGGCGCCCCGGCAACTGATCCGTTACCAGTTCGGCAACCACCTCGGCTCAGCCAGCCTGGAGTTGGATGGGCAAGCGCAGATCATTTCTTACGAGGAGTATGCACCGTATGGCAGTTCGACCTATCAGTCAGTGCGCAGCCAGACGGAGACGGCGAAGCGGTATCGGTATACAGGGAAAGAACGGGATGAGGAGAGCGGGCTGTATTACCACGGGGCGAGGTACTATGCGGCGTGGTTGGGGAGGTGGTTGCGATGTGATCCGGCAGGACTAGTTGACGGAGCCAATCTGTTCCTTTACGTCTTGGCTAATCCAGTTCGTCTTGCCGATCCAAGTGGTCGACAAAGCGCCGATGAGCAAGTTGTAGCTCTAAGTCCCTGGAGACAAGAGGGGCGCTGGACCGGGATCTGGCCGCCATCCGTGCCACCAACCGGCCCAGTAGCGAGTCAACTTGCACAAGGCTTTTCGCAGGCTGATGCGGCCAGAAATACCGGGCTGCGTCCAATACTGCTAACGCAGATACCTGGCTGGCAGGGAACCTGGGCCTCCCTCGGTCCCCTTCAGGGTCTTCCAAGTGGCCAGTACAGCGGATTGGCGTCTGGTGTCGGTGTCCAACAAGTCTTCGAAGGCGGCATTGCCGGAGCCATTCACTTCGATGTGACTGGAGTCCAGGTTTTGGGGCGTGGGCAAACATCGGCAGAACTTCGAAACGTGATCACAACGCTTCAGACTGGGGCTAATCAGCAGGTTGATGTTCATATCTACGAGGGCGGCCAACTTTCCACCATTCCACGAGGTTCGACCCAAGTCGTTGGCGCCCCCTTGCCGGAACGCATCGCAGAACGGCTCCCAAACCTTACACCCCCACCTACATCGCCTGCTCCAGCGTCGCCTCCGTCGCCAGCGGCACCGTCCACGCCGGCCGCAGCACCGACCGCTTCACAGACGACACAAGCGTCCATCGCACCAAGGGGTAGCGGAAACACAACTGTTTCCCCAAGGATGAACACTGCTGGAGGCGCAACGGGAACCTTGGTTAAGGGAGTTGTTCCTGGTGTCGCCGAGGCTGAAGTGGGTCTTGTTGGTGCCGCTTACTACGCATCTCAATCTGCGGCGACCGCGCCGCTTGTGACTCCATTGCTAACAGCAGCAGAGGCGGTACCCATCGTTGGTGGAGGGCTTGTAGCAGGCGGCGTAGCCGGAAACCTGTACGAAAACGCTGCAACCAGCCTAGGCGCAAGCGAGACCACCGCGAAAGCTTCTGGTATCGGAGGGGCGATTCTTACTGGTGCGGCTGTTGGCGCGCTGATTGGTTCACCCACTGGAATAGGTGCGCCAATTGGGGCAGTAATCGGTGGGGCCGCTGGATTGATTGGTTATGGTCTAAGTAAGTGGTTGTGATGTACAGCAAAAGCAGCGAATTGGATGAGACAATAGATCGACGGCCATGAACTTCGAACCCCAAAAATTCTTTATCGGCCTGATGGACTTCTGCTCCATCCTGCTGCCGGGGACGCTATGCCGAGCTCGACGGCGCGCAAGCCTTGGCCACCTCGGTGTTCACGGGCCTATCTGGATGTACGTTTGCTTGTTGCTCCTATCGGCGAGGCATTGGTTCTACAGGCGGGCGGCTAAGTATACGCGCCTCGGGGAAACCAAAGGGGTCGGGAGTCATTTCTTCGTTCGAAGTGTGCCGCTGGGTGTTGTTGAAAGGATGTAGGTGAATCATGGCGAAGAGATCCAAGGCCACGCTGGTTCGCGGAGTGCAGTCTCAGGAACGTGCAACTGCTCAAAGAGGCCATTAATTACGCAAAGGGAGAAGTAGCATGATTGCGATACACGGTGTGGAAGCCACGCAAGCGATACAGTACTTCTCGTCTCCATATCCGGTTTGCGGAGCTGACCCAATGCGCCATCCTTGCGCCGATAATTCCATACCGTTAGTGGCGGGAAAGGCCACCTCTATCCGTGTGTTTGTTAGTGCTTCATCTGGTATGCAGCTGTATGGTTTTGGTGTGAAGTTTGAGGCAGGAGATTCGGCACCGCAGTACTTCTACCCCTCTGGTGGAGTCCTCACTAACCCGCCTCTTCTCCCTTTGCGGACCAACGCGGGTCACTCCCTCAATATCCTGATTCCACCGCAAGCGAGCGTCGGGCAGTGGCGTCTCGGCATCTCAGTTTTCGACAATAATGCCGGGATGCCAGCGAGCATCAAGAGCACCATGATCGATCTCAATTTTGTACCAAGGGCGTTGGTCCGCATGCGGCTTGTGCGTATGCGTTATGCCGGAATGCGGAACGGCGTGCAAATGAACATCCCTGCGCCCACTCTTGCCGAGTTTTGGCAGAACGCTGACTTCCTCCAACGGGTCTACCCCGTCGCTCTGCCTGGTATTGAGCTGGTGCGAGAAACTGAAGAAGTGTTCGATGGCGCATTCACGACGCGCTGGGACTCTGATGACCCAGCGGAGATCGGAACGACAGGGACACTCTGGGACATCATGTTCAGGCTGCATGCTACCGAAGGGTTGTCCGATGACGTTGTGTATTGTGCCCTCTATCCAGATGCAGCGGGTGCGAACGGCGGCGGGGCAGCTGGAAAGTTCATCGTGTCGCCCATGGGGTACAGCGACTACTTGGCGCATGAGGTTGGTCACGCATGCGGTCTGCCCCATGCGCCTTCCCCAGCAGCTGTGCTTGCCGGTTATACCGATCCGACCTACCCGCAATATGGGATGAATCCTGGTGGCAGCATCGGGGAGGTGGGATTCCGCCCTGTTACTGGAGTCGTATTCGATCCTGCCACTACGTACGACATGATGGCGTACGACGGTCCTCCGTGGATTTCCCCACACAACTACTTGGGGCTCTTTGATTGCGTAGGGAGTCCGAAGCTGACAACAGTGCCACCGTTTCTGCCTGAGATACGAGAAAGACAAGAATACTTTCTCTGTTATTGGATGGATGGGCCTGCCGGGGATTTGCTGAAGAAAGTGTGTGGGCCACATATCCCTTGGGATAGGCCTTGGTGGCCGCCAACGAAATCCCATCTACTCCCGTTCGAGGTCAAACTCCTTGGTGCCGATAATCAAGTGCTGGCATCTGGGGCCTTTGCGCCGCAGCCAATATATCCCCCTCGTGACGGCAAGATGTACCAAGCTTTTCGCGTCCGCATGCCGTGGAATCCCGACGCGCGCCGCATTGAACTTCAGTTGGAAGGAAAGGTAGTAGATTCGCGCCCTGTCTCCGTCACCCCACCAAAGGTTAAAGGTGCAATCGAGTTGCCAGACAAGAAGCGCGGTTCCATCTCTATCACCTGGGATGTGGCATCGAAAGAGGAATTGCAGGGTACATACGTGCGGGCATCCGTAGATGGCGGAAACTCGTGGACCGCCTTCAATGTTGCATTCGGTGCTCGGCAGCTCAATATTGCGACCGACTTTCTTCCAGTGGGCGAATCCGTTCTCGTTCAGATTTTCGCAGTGGCCGGCATGCGCACAGGGTCTTGGACGTCGGAGCGGTTACCGCTCACGGTGGGTCGAAGTGGCCTTATGATTATTCGCCCTCAAGGAAAGTTATCCGTTGGCAGGGGAGATGCTGTCGAGCTAATTGCCACTATGCACCATGGCTCAGGAAGTGAAGGAATTATCTGGTCGTCCGACCGGGATGGAGAACTTGGGATTGGTGCACATTTGGTGGTGGTTAGCTTATCACCGGGGAGTCACAAGATCAGTGCGCGATTAGGCCCTTGTGGGACGAAACAGGAGGCAGCCGTTGTCGACGTTGCACGGGGCGATACGAAAGCATGCTGATGGGAAGAACATTTCTACTGGTTATTAACCGGTTACGAAACGCATGAAATAGGAGGGGCATTCATGAGCCAATTACAGTCCGTTCCGCCATCGCCTGAAGTGATGGCGATGCTGTTCATGGAATACCGTCGTTCTGGGAAGATGAAGACGGTGTCATTTAAACAGTACCTTGCGTCCATCGGCTTCACGGACCCTGCAGCTGAGATCGATGGTTTGGACGATGCCGTACGATTCCGACGTGGGGTGGACGGGCCGGAACGGATCGAGATCCCGTCACAACCGGTGAAGGGCACGTTGCGGGTCAAAGTCCTCTTGATCGATTTTCCCGACAGGCCAGGTGCCCTGCCGATTCAACACTACGAAGACATGCTGTTTTCGAGTGCGACGTATCCGACGGGCAGCATGCGGGATTATTACAAGGAAGTGAGCTTGGGCAAGGTGGATGTGGACGGATCCGTGCATGGCTGGCTGCGCATGCCGCATCCGTACTCCTATTATACGAACAATGAATCTGGCATGAAGAGTCGTTCCTACCCGCGTAATGCACCGCGCATGGCTGAAGACGCCGTGAACGTGGCCCTCCAGCAGGGAATCACGTTCGACAAGAGCCTGGACAAATTGAACCAAGGGATTGTCACCGCCCTGTTTATCATTCATGCAGGCCGGGGAGCGGAACAGATGCATCCGTCCGTTGCAGGGAAGGAAATCTGGTCTCACAAATGGAGTCTGAGAAATCCGGTAGATCTCGGCAATGGCTTGTCCGCGTCCATCTATCTCACTGTGCCCAACGATTGTAAGGTTGGGGTGTGCGCGCACGAACTGGGCCACCTTGCCTTCCAGTGGCAAGATTTCTATGACCCCAATTACGCCGAAGACGGGAAGGAGTGGGACGGTGCCGGTGTGTGGGATTTGATGGCCGGCGGTTCCTGGAACGGAGATGGCGCTCGCCCAGCCCATCCTGCAGGCCTTCACAAGATTCAACACCGGTGGGTACCGGTTACGACTGTGATGAAGTCACGAACGCTCACCCTCAAGCCGTACACCGCGAAATCCGGCCGGGTCTATAAGATTGGCAGTCCCCGTTATGACGCGACGCAGTATCTGATTTTGGAGAATAGGAAGCGACGCGGATTTGATTTCAGCCTGCCGGGAGAGGGCTTGCTAGTCTGGAGGGTTGATGAAAAGGGTGAAATGGAAGCACCGGATCAGCCCGGGATGTTGTTAATCCAGGCTGATGGAAAACATGACCTTGAAAAGCCGAAGGACTGGAATGAAGGTGATGCGGGCGATCCGTTCCCTGGAAAGCCCACGCAGAGGCTGCTGAAAGATTCCGGTTCCATCTCAACCTCGTTCCCGAATGGACCACGATCTGGTGTGACATTGGAAAACATCGCGCTCGATCAAGTCAGCGGAACGATCACGCTTGATGTGAAGTTTGCTGCGGGCAATGCAGTGTCTGGAAAGAAGCGAAAACCTGCGCGGCAAGGCGGGAGTCTGAGGGCAAAGCGGAGAACGGCGCCTGTAAAGAGAAAATAGACGGGAAGTTTTCATGAATTTTGAGCCGAAAACATTCTTCATCGGCCTGATGGACTTCTTCTCGATCCTGCTGCCAGGCGCGCTGCTCACCTATCTGTTAATGGACGAGGTAGGCCCGGTGGTTTTGGGGTGCGGGAGATACCAGGCCCTTACCGACATGAACGGCGTAGCCGCGTTTCTTGTTGCCAGCTACTTAGTCGGTCATCTGGTGTTTCTGCTGGGTTCCTGGCTGGACCTCCCGTATGACTGGTTAAGGAATAGGTCGTTGAACAAGCAGATCATCCGGCTGGCACACAGAGGAACGCTCTCACCATGGTTTGTACGGGCATTGAGCTGGATGGTCTTCAAGCAGGAACAGGATCTCGCTGTCGCCTGTGCAGGAAAGATCAAAGCGCAGGCGCTCACACCTCTGCAGGCCAAGGACGCGATCAATACATTCCAATGGTCCAAGGCACTGCTGGCAAAGGAGCACCCCGACGGCTTAGCCACGGTTCAGCGCTTTGAAGCAGACTCCAAGTTCTTCCGTTGTTTCGTCATCGTGTTGGCGGTCCTGGCGTTGACATGGCCTTTTGACGACACACAGCGACTGAAAGGCACGGGTATCCTCCTCGGCCTCCTGGTGCTGGCACTCTGGCGCTACATGGAGCAACGCTACAAGGCGACCAACCAGGCCTATTGGTCGGTGATCATGCTCACAGGCAACCAAGGCAAGGTTTCCTTCGACAAGGCCTCGCCCGACGGGGGCACCCTCAGCCGAGCCGGCGGGGTGGTGTATCGCACGCGCAGCGGGGTTGCAGAGTATTTACTGGTCGAGGCCAAGCACGATCCCCATCAATGGGTTCTACCGAAAGGTCACATCGAACCGGGAGAGAATCCCCGAGTCACAGCCGTGCGCGAGGTGTACGAGGAGACCGGCGTCTGGGCGCGTATTATCGGCACCCTGCGCGATACGACCTGGTCGGTCGATGGTTCCGTAGCCACGACGCGCTTTTTTCTTATGGAAGCCGTCGGGCGTGGGCTGAGGAAAGAAAAAGGCCGCCGTCACGATTGGCTGACTTTGCAGGAAGCGGTTGCCGATGCCAGTTACGTCGAAACCCGCGAACTGCTTCAGGCGGCAGACGCGCAACGCCCGCGCACATGAGGGAGCGGTCAATGTCTCGAATCGCGACACCCTCGCGGTGGGCACCGCCAGCAGCGAATCGGATCTCACGCAAGGAGGATTGTCGATGAACCCCATCATCTTTCCCTTGGCCCCAGGTGCTAACCGCGAGGCCGTCGCCGACCTCCAAGATGCGCTGCTGGAATGCCTGAATCGGGGAGTTCTACTGGCCAACGATCCCGTGTCGCGAGACCAGGCCGTCGCGCTACTTCGACGAGAACGCACAGCAGGAAAATTCGCCGACATGACGCAGAAGCTCTTGCGACAGTTTCAAGAACTGAACCGCCTCCAGGGCAATGGACAGGTGGATGAGGGCACCGCCAACGCGTTGAACAGGTTGCTGCGTGAGTGGGGTTTGCTCGACACAAAGCCGCCGGATACAACCGTACGCATCGTGGCCGGGGTGCTGAAGCCTGCAGCAAGAGGCACAAAGGTCGAGATTGCCGGCCTACCCGTCCGGGCCTTTCACGAAGGTGGTGCGGCTGCCATTCGCCTTGGCCAGGATCATACCGACAGTGATGGCCGATTCACGATTCGCTACGAGTTGTTGCCGGGAGTTCCCGCCGTCAATTTGAAGGTGACTGTGGAGAGCCGCGACGGCAAGGAAGTCGCCAGCTCATCGGTGATCCCACGGGCCAAGCCGCTGGAGACGATAGAACTGAGCCTTCCCGATGTGCCGGAACCACCAACCCTGCCGCAACAGCTAGCAGGCATCGTGCGCTGGCCTTCTCGCCAAGCGGCTCCAGGTATTACCTTGCGTTTATATCGCCTCGCGTTCGGCGGAAAAGAGACCAAATTGACGGAGGCGGTATCTGCGAGCGATGGGCGCTTTACCCTGGCCTATCAACCGCAAGCCGCGTCGGCCCATCTGGAGATACGTCAGTTGAAGGCCGACAGCAATGAAGTGGTGCTGACCAAGCCGCTGGGCGCAGTCACTGCCGAACAGCGCCGACGCCTCGAACTTATTGTGCCTGCTGATGGTCTGAAGGTCGCCGGCGAGTATCAGCGCATGAGCGTCGCCATGGTGGCTGAGATTGGGGCCATTGAGAAGCTGGCAGACGCGAGGGAGAATGCCGAGCGGCAGGACCTCACCTTGTTGGCGCGCAGCACCGGCTGGGACGCACGGTTACTCGCGTTAAACTGCTGGGCACAGCGGCTTGCTTCCGCAGATGAGGTCGGCATGTCCGCCGAGGCGCTGTACGGCCTGCTGCGCGTGGGCCTACCCGCTGACAAGCGGTTGCTGGCTACGGTTAATTTGGAACTCGTTGAGCCAGGCTTGAAGAAAGCGCGCGAGGCGGGTGTTATCGATCTGGATGACGCCACCATCACGGCACAGGTCAAGGTGTTCGAAGCCTTTGCGGCCAAGGCCAACCTGGCCGATGCTACGCCGGGCTCGCAATCGAGCTATGCCGAGTTGCTGGCCACCACTGGCTTGAACGACGCCGAGCAGAAGAAGTTTGCTGCGCTGTTCTTCGCGCACAGCGGCGACGCCGACAGCTTGTGGAAGAAGGCGTCCGCCGCTGGATTCACTGACACTAAAGTGCAGGCACTGCAACTGCACGGCAAGCTGGCCTTCCTGACTGGTAACAGTGCCGCGATGACCAGTCGCCTGATGAAGAAGGGGCTCAAGGATCCCGCCGAGCTGGCCTCCAAAGGGCTCTACACGGCCGAAGCGTGGGCCGACGAGTTGTTTGATGAAGCCGGCATTGCGCAGCCAGACCGTACCAGTCCGAGTGAAGCGGCGTTGAAGAAGTTGGCATCTGTGATTCCATCAGCCTACGAAGGGTCTGACGTGCTGGCCAGGGCCAACGCCTTTGCCGCCGACATGGCGCGCAAGGTGCACCGCGCCTATCCTACGCACGTGTTGACGGCGCGATTGTCCAGCGACCGCCGCTTTGCCCTTCCCGAATCCCACAATGAAACGGTGAAGCTGCTCGAGCGCTCCGCAGCCAGGGGCTATCGATTGGGACAGACGCCGGTGTCCACCTTCCTCGAGCAGCAAGGACTGACCGACACCGAATTGCACGCCACGGCGACGAAAAATCTCAAGGCACTGCATGCCACCTACTCGATCTCCCCCAGTGACGAAGTCCAGATCACGCTGATGAAGATGCAGCTGTTGTCTGCCCATGACGTGATCGGTGTGCTGCGAGCACAATTCGAAAAGACTTTCAATTCCCAGTATTTCGAGATCTTCAAGGTCGCACCGGCCGATGGGGTTGCACGCAAGGTGCATGCGCGGGCAGAGCAAGTGAGCAGCGTGGTGTACAGCCTCTTCGGTGCGGCGCAGAGTGTCTCTGGAGGTATGGGCACGCCGATGATTCCCAACCCGCTGCCAATCAGCGATGCCGACCGTGCCAACCTGATCCGTCGCGTGCCGACAATGGAGTCGCTGTTCGGCTCAATGGACTACTGCGAGTGCCAGGACTGCCAATCGGTGCTAAGCCCGGCAGCGTATTTTGTGGATCTGCTGCAGTACGTCGACATCGACGCTCAGACTTGGGCTAACACGCAGGCTCTGTGGAAGCTTACCCATGGCGGTAACGCCTACCCGCACACCTTTGCGAGCGGGCCGTATGCTGGCGAGGCGATGAAGCCCTACGACGTGCTGGTGCAGCGGCGCCCCGACCTGCCGCATCTTGCGCTGACTTGCGAGAACACGCATACCGCGTTGCCTTACATCGACCTCGTCAACGAGATCCTCGAGTACCACGCGGCGCATGGGCAACTGGCTGCTGCAGCAGCGCGCGATACGGGCGACGCCAACACGATCGAGTTGCTGGCCGAGCCGCAGAACGTGATTGCTGCCGCCTACGATGCCTTGCGCGAGGCGACATATCCGTTGGCACTACCGTTCGACCGGTCGCTGGAGATGGCGCGTCAGTTCTGCGCTTACGCCGAAGTACCACTGCACGAGGTGCTGCAGGCGCTGCGGCGCCAGGATGACTTGTGGGTGAACGGCGGAGTCGGTCGCACTGAGATATTCGTGGAGTCGCTGGGGCTTTCGCCAGCCGAGGCTGCGCTGTTCACGCGGACTGCGCCGTTGCTCAATGGCACATGGCACGACCTCTTTGGATGGCCGGCCTTGCGCGCAGCCATTCAATCGCCCATCAATGCCCCAGAAGCGTCGGTGAGTCTGGCAGATGCTGATGTTTCCGGTCTAGCGCCAGGCATGAAGTGCGGATACTTCGACGTCAGCGCCAATGCCGGCGCCGGAGAAGCCAATACGCTCAGTGCTATCGGAGCCGCGGGATCTGGTGGTGCAGGCCGAACCAAGCTGGTCTTCGCCAAGGCGTGGAATACGCCACCTGTTGCCGGGGACTTGCTTGTTCTAGACGCGCCAGCCATGCTCCGATCGGCCAAGGCCCTATCGCGCAGGTTGGGGGTGAGCTACCGTGAGGTCACCCGAGTGGTGATGACCGGCTTCGTCAACCCGGGACTGAGCAAGCTCACAGTGCTATATCGGGCGGGGCTCAACGTAGGTGATGCCTTTCGTTACAAGGTTGACGTGACAGCGTTAACCCCTCCGCCTGCAGCACCCACACCTGAGCAACGGAAGAAGCTAGACGATATCGCGGCTTTCGAGCGGCGGCTGAGCGACTTTGCCGCCGAGGCAGGCAGCAGCCTTGCGACACTGAAGGCAAAGGTCTTGGCGATCGACTTTAGCCAGGTGTTGGTCCTGGCCGACCCCGACGCCGGTTGCAACTTTGACCTGACGACCTTGCAGCATGCCGACGGGAGCCCCGTCGTGCCGATCGAACTGGTGCGCATCAATCTGTTCGTCCGGCTGTGGCAGCGCCTAGGTTGGTCGATTGAAGAGACCGATCGCGCATTGCAGGTGCTGGTGCCCAAGAACGCGCCCTTCGATTCCCTGGATGCCAATCTGCAGAAGAAGCCATTGGCCAGCGCACTGGTGTACCTCTCGCACTTGAAGGCGTTGGATGAGCGTCTGAAGCCTGGCGCCAATGGGCGACAGAAGTTGTTGACTCTCTGGTCGGATATACCTACCACCGGAAACAAGCCACTGTACGCACAGCTCTTCCTTGGTCGCGGCTCAGCTAGAGCGCCGGCGGCGTTCGAGAACGCGCTGGGGGAATACTTGACTGCGCTGAACGTGCCGTTGTTGGACCACATGGTCACGCTGCAAGGGGCCTTGGGCCTGACGGCGACTGACATCGAACAGGTGCTCAGCGATGCCGGTATGCAGCTTCGCGCAGGCGGCGCGGCCGGCGTACCGCCGCAGGCGATGCTGACGCTAAGCAATGTCTCACTGCTGTACCGCCACGCGCTGCTGGCCAAGGCATTGAAGATCGGCATGGCCGACCTGCTCACGCTGCGCAAGCTCAGTGGGCTGGACCCGTTCAAGTCATTGTATGCCGATCCGCTGGCGACCCTGGCCGATGACCACCCGTTCTCGCAGACGCTGGCGTTTGTCGAACTGGTCGACCTGTTGCGGACAGCCGGTTTGAAGATCGGAGACGTCGACGCCCTGATACGCCACCGCCTGGACAACACCAAGCTCTTGGCCAATGACGATGGCCAGTTGCTGGTATTGCTGAAAGGGCTGGCGGACGGTGTGCAAGCCATCAGGGCTGAACATGCCGTGCCGGCCGACCCGGGGAGTATCAGCGAAGAAGTATTGCTGTCCAAACTCGGCTTAGTGTGGGCACCTGAGGTAGCCAATACCTTCATATCGATGCTCAACGGCAACGTCACATACCTTGCTGCCGAGACGCCGGGCGCCGGCGAAAACCCCTTGGTGGTCAGTTCGCTGGCTGGTGCCGAGCGTATCGTCGAGACGCGGCACGATGCCGTACGCAACGTGCAGTACCTGCGTTTTCGAGGCGTCTTGCTCGACGCCCAGAGGACGCAACTCGTGAACCGGTATCCACTGCCGGCGGCCGGTGCTGCGCATGTGCCGTCGCCGCTGTTCACAAGACTTCTGCAGCAGGTGCAGCAACAGGCGCGTGATTTCTTCAACCAGCACCTGCGGAGGTCTGCGCCGGGCGTTGTGCCGTCGTCCGGATTTCTTGACGATGCGGACTTCGATACGCTCTTCGCGACCTTGCCGGCGAACGACGCCAAGGCTGCTGACTTGCAACTCAAGGCACGCCGGGCGCGACTTGTGCGGGCGTTTCTGCCCTACCTCCAGCAGCGCCTCGTCCGTCAATTCATCGTGCAAACGATGGCTGCGCGCAGCGGGGACGAGACCACCGTGGTCGACAGTCTGCTGACCGACAAGGTGGTGTTAAATACCGCGAGCCCGCTGCTCGATCCGTTGGCCGCCCTTGCAAGCCAAGGGTTGACGGTGCGCTACGTCGCGGCCAACGGCCAAGTGCTCGGCAGCCAGATTACCGAGCAAGCTGATACCGCAGCTATGCCGGCTGCACCTGCCGGCACTACGGCGCTCACGATTGAGGGCAGCCTGGAGGTTCCGGCCAGCGGGCCCTGGCGCTTCTACGTCGAATTGGACAAAGCGAACGCCACGGCCGAGTTGCGCTTTCCCCACCGTACGGATGCCGTCTTGCTCGCGGGCACCGCGGCAGCGGATGGCGAGGTGCTGCAGCAGTTCATCGAACTCACGGCCGGCGTCTCCTACCGCTTTGAATTGCACCTGGGTGTGCTGGGCGGTGGCCATGCCCGGCTGCTGGTGCAGGGCGAGAGTCTTCCCAAAGGCATGCTGTCGCGGCTGACGTTGCGCGCTGCAGATGGCCTGCGTGCCGCAGCTCACGCCGTGGCATTGCTCGACAAGATGCTCGTGCTGATGCGCACGCTTGGCCTCGACGATATGGAACTGCGCCACTTCAGCACACATGCCGCAGACTTCGGCAACCTGAACTTTAGCACCTGGCCTACTCAGAAAGTGAGCGATGGCGCGGCTGAAACCACGGCCGCAGTTCAACGGTTTGCCGGTCTTCGGCGCCTGCTGGAGTTCAGCCGACTCAAGCGCGATCTGAGTCTCTCCGGGAATGACCTTGTCGCTGTTTTCGAGGCCAACGCGTTGGGCTCTGCCGACAAGCTGACTCGGGAAGTCTATCCACGCCTGGCAAGGCTGACTGGCCGCAGCGAGGCTAATGTCCAAGCTGTGGCGGAGACGTTGTGGGCCGCCCCCTCTTTTGCCGCGGATCCTGCGGTGCGTCGACTGTGGGAGGCGCTGCGTCTCGTCGATCGTTTCGGCGTTGCCGTGGCAACCTTGGCATCTTGCATGGACCTGCTGAAGCCAGGCGTGGCAGAGCCCGATCGTGCGAAAATCGCTCGCGGCCTGAAGGATGCCATCAAGGCTCGCGCCGGTGAGCTGAACTGGCCTCGCGTCGCGCAACCCATCTTCGACCGCCTGCGCCAGCGCCAGCGAGACGCTCTGGTTGCACATGCTCTTCACAAGCTCGGCTACGAGCGGTTGGAGCAGTTGTACGAGCACTTCCTCATCGACCCGGGCATGAAACCCGTTGTCCAGACCTCGCGTTTGCGCCTTGCCATCGCCTCGGTGCAGTTGTTCGTGCAGCGTTGCTTCCTCAATCTGGAGCCCCAGGTGCATCCCTCGGTGCTCGATGCCAAACGTTGGGAGTGGATGCGGCGGAATCAGGTGTGGGCCGGCAATCGCAAACTCTGGCTGTTTCCTGAGAATGTGCTCGAGCCCGAGTTTCGCGATGATAAGACGCCCTTGTTCGAGGCGCTGGAAGGTGCCTTGCTACAGGGCGATGTATCCAACGATCTTGTCGAGGACGCCTTTCTGGCATACGTGCGCCAACTGGACAAAATCGCACGACTGGATCTGGTAGCCATGCACCTGGAAGACCACGCCGACGCGTCACAGCGCGTGCTGCATGTCTTTGGCCGCACCTACGGCGAACCACACGAGTATTTCTATCGTCGCTGCCGAAATGGCAGTTGGACGACCTGGGAACCGGTGCCCGTGACCATTCAGGGTGATCACCTTGCGCCGGTGGTCTGGCGCGAACGACTCTTCCTGTTCTGGGTGACGTTCCTGGATAAGGCCGACCCGGCACCTTCGATGGATGCTACGACCTCCGGTGCCACCATCGCCGGGGCCACTCTTGGCAACTTGATGACTGGCCTCAACAGTCTGAGTGTGAAGAAAGTGGTGGAGCTGCAACTGCATTGGGCGCAGTACCAGTCCGGTGCCTGGACCACTGCCGAGTCGGGTGGCTTTGCACCTGTGATAAGCAAGACGAAGCCTTCGACGTTCCAGCCGAGCGAGGCCTTTATCCACGTCAGCAAAGAGTTCAACGATGGAGCGGAAGGTGGTGTGTTCATTCATCTGAGTGGCTTCGACCACGCCTTCTACCTGGCCGGACGCAACGCGGCGCCGGAGCCAGGCGCTCTCGGAACCCCACCGCAGCATGTCATCGTCAGCGCTAGCACCGTCCAGGCCACCCGTTACGGGGGTGCGGCAGGCGCGCTCAACGTGCGATACACGAAGCAGCAGAGCACTGACAGTACAAAAGTAGCCGACACCCCCACCGAGCCCATCCTGCAGCAGGTTCCAGCTAATACAGTACTTGTCTGCAACAACGCCTTGGCCGCGCTGGGTATTTCGCTGGATGAGGTGAAGTCCGCTTCGAATCCGGTTGCCGCCAAGGCTGCGCTGGATAGTGGCTTGATCGAACTTGCCGCCCTAATCCAGCCCTTCTTCTACCAGGACAATAGGCACACCTTCTTCGTGCAGCCCGAAGTTCGCGAGACCCTGTTGGAAGACGTGGAGACCTGGGTGACGCGCACCACTGTGACCGACGACACCGGGATCCTCGAATTCGACCCCTACGACAAGGTGAAGATCATTCCGCAGTTCCAGAAGAAATGGCCACTGCCAGTACCACCAGTCGATGAGGTGCCATTCGCCATGCCCAAGACTCAGGGCGACCCAATGCCAGAATTGGACTGGTTGGTGAATCCGAAGGTTCTGCTCGCATTCGATCAGAATACGGTGCTGGGCAACACGGGGCAACTGGGCGTGAAACTGATGGATCGCGGCGCCGACCGAGTGAACGTGACCGCGTTTAACGATACTGTCCCGCTGCACCCAGCCAGCGACACCAACGCCAACCAGGTCGAGCTTGTGGTTGCAAGTGATACCGAACTGGCGCAGTCACAACCGGCGCTGGACAGGACACAGGTAGTGATGCTGGGCAAGCGCGGATTGAACGCCCAACTTCGCGACACCCTCTCGCGTCAGCCGATGCGAACTGGTTCTGGTCCTGGATCGGTTGAAATTCCTGGCAGGCGTTGAATCAAAGGAGAGCACCGCTATGAACCCTAAACTCTTCACTAAGGACGGCGTGTTCCACGGCCAAGCCTACTCGGAGTTTGAGCATGTGAAATCCCGCATCGTCGAGACGCGCGAAACGCGCCACTACTTCCGCCGCAACCGCGAGCTCTCATACAACTTGTTCCTGCACCAACATCCCTATGTGCAGACTATGATGCAACGCCTGCTACGTCAGGGAACGGCTGGCCTTCAGGCCCTGGACACCGAGTTCGTTGTGCGCGTTGAACTGGCGGGCAAGTTCGCCTTCCTTCTGCCCGAGAACACCTTGACGGTGAAGTCTACTGGGGCCGTCTTGCGCTTCGCTGGCCGGCACCTGTTGATGCTGAGTGATGGATCGATCTTCACGCCAACGCTAGCGGCCAATACCGCCGTAACCCTGCCCAACGGGGCGCGGCTCCGCGAGCCCAGCGGACGATTGATGAAGCTCAACGTCGACACTGATGCCAAGCTTGTCGATGGCGCGCCGCGTCCGGCGCTGCTCGAAGAGATCTTTAGCGCCACCTCTTACCAGCCAACAGGCAAGGTCAAGTTGCCGTATCCGGTAAAGGAGTTGGATTTTAGCCCACAGGGGGCCTACTCAATCTACAACTGGGAGTTGTTCTTTCATGTGCCGCTGACCCTGGCCATGCATCTCAGCAAGAACGGGCGTTTCGTCGAGGCGCAGCGCCGGCTTCATATCCTGTTCGACCCCACCGACAACAGCGATGGTCCGGCCCCCGAGCGCTTCTGGAAGGTCTTGCCGTTTCTGAGCCTAGAGACCCACTCGGTCGAACAATTGCTGGTCAACCTCGCTAAGGGCGCAAACGGTGACGTGACCATTGCGGACGCCACACGGCGTAGCATTGAGGATTGGATGAACATGCCGTTCCGGCCTCACGCCGTGGCGCGGCAGCGCCAGCAGGCCTATATGGTCAAGACGGTGATGGCCTACCTGGACAACCTGATTGATTGGGGGGACTCGCTGTTCCGACAGGACACGGGTGAGGCAATCGACGAAGCGATGATGTTGTACGTGCTGGCCGCCAACATTCTTGGCCCGCGCCCGCAGGCCGTGCCGCGCAAGGGAGCGGTGAAGCCGCAGACGTACGACAACTTGCGCAGCGATCTCAAGCTGTTCGGGTCGGTCTTGCGCGATCTGGAACCTGAATTGCCATTCGATCTGCTGCCGACGATGCCTCCGCTTCCGGCCAACAGCAGTGAGGGCGTCGCCTCACTCCGCAGCATGGGCCAGGCGCTGTATTTCTGCGTGCCGCGGAACGACAAGCTGCTGGCCTACTGGGACACGGTTGCAGATCGGCTGTTCAAGATCCGCAACAGCCTGAACCTGCAGGGAGTATTCCGTCAACTTGCCTTGTTCGAGCCCCCCGTGGACCCTGCCTTGCTGGCCCGTGCTGCGGCGTCTGGGTTGGACGTAGGGGCCATTGTCAACGGCTTGAACCAGCCGTTACCTCTGGTGCGATGCGCCCTGCTGCTCCAGAAGGCCTCGGAACTGGCACAGCAGGTCATAGCCATCGGCAATGGCCAGCTCATGGCGATGGAAAAGGAGGAAGGCGAGGCGCTGGCCTTGATGCGTGCACGGCACGAGCAGGTGCTGATGAAAATGGTGGAGCAGGTGCGTTACGCCCAGTGGCAGGAAGCAGTCAAGGGGAAGGAGGGCCTCTTGCAGTCGCTGGCCCTGGCCGTGCAGCGCTATAGCTACTACGAACAGCAACTAGGCGCAAAGGCCGAGGACCTCATCAAGTCGCTGCCGATGCTTGAGGAGTTGGATCGAGAGAGCCTGGAGAAGCTACGTCTGGTGGCAAGTGAGCCAGCGTTGTCGTTGCGAGACATTGAGATAGACATCGCACAAGACCTCGGCGCGTCCGGCGGCCGGGTAATCAGCGACCACGAAGCGCACGAACTGGACTTGATGGCGATCGCACAGGGGTTTCAGGATACCGCTGCGGTGTCTGACACCGTGGCCGGTGTGCTCAGTGCCATTCCCGCAATCGGGATCCATGCCACGCCTGTCGGTGTCGGAGGCAAGGTCGAGTTCGGCGGGCAGCATTTACACGACATCTTCAGTGCGGTTTCCAGTGCTGCCCGCGGCATTGCGGGGCGGCTTAACTTTGAGGCTGGTCAGGCTGGCAAGCTCGGTAGCTATGCCCGCCGTGAGCAGGACTGGGCATTCCAGAGCAACCTCGCCGTCGGCGAGATCAATCAAGTCTTCAAGCAGATCCGTGCGGCGCAGATCCGCGAAGCCGTTGCAGAGATGGAACTCCGCAATCACCGCAAGCAGATGGAGCACGCTGACGAGATCGAACGCTTCCTCAATGGCGAGGGTGTGACCAGTGATGGCAAGAAGACCAACAAGACGTTGTATGCCTGGATGAAGCGAGAGCTCAAGGGGTTGCACGCACGCGCCTTCCAGGTCGCCTTCGATGTTGCGCGCAAGGCCGAGCGAGCGCTACAGCACGAACTGGGCCAACCCGGTTTGAGTTATCTGAAGTTCGACTACCAGGCTGGCAAAGAGGGCCTGCTGGCTGGCGAGCGTCTGCTGCTGGACATTAAGCGCATGGAGATGGCCTACCATGAGCAGAACCAGCGCGAGTACGAACTGACCAAACATGTGAGCTTGCTGCAACTGGACCCACGCGCGCTGGTCGAGCTGCGCAGCACGGGCTCATGCACGGTCCAATTGCCTGAGTCGCTATTTGATCTGGATGGACCTGGGCACTACTTCAGGCGCCTGAAATCGGTTTCGTTGAGTATTCCTTGCGTGAGTGGGCCCTACGCCAGCCTCGCTTGCACACTGACGTTGCTTCGTAGCTCTACGCGCGTATCGTCCTTAATGGGTGATGGATATGAGCGAGCCGATACCAACGACGTCCGTTTTAGCGACCACTTGGGTAGCGTGCAATCCATCGTCACCAGTTCGGCGCAAAGCGACAGTGGACTGTTCGAGACCAATCTGCGAGATGAGCGTTACCTGCCTTTCGAGTACAGCGGTGCCATCAGCACGTGGCAGCTGACGCTACCGGCCGACCCTCGCAAGAACGATCCGCAGACCTTCGACTACGCAACGATTGCCGATATCGTCATGCACGTGCGCCTTACAGCCCGCGAAGGTGGCAAGCCGTTACGCGACGCCGCGATGGAGGCGCTGAAGACTCGTATTGACGCTGGCACATCATTCGGCTCGGTACGATTGTTCTCAATGCGCGAAGAATTCCCTACCGAATGGGCGAAGTTCCTCGGCGCCGCCGCCGGGGCCAATGGCAAGTTCGCGCTCAGCTTGTCACTGCACAAGGAACATTTCCCCATTTGGAGCAAGAACCGCTTGGGTCCGATGAAGGCCATGCAACTGTGGGCACGCCGAGGCGACGGGGCGCCACGTGCGGCACTCCAGGCACGTCTAGCAGCGGGAGCGAATAAGGAGTTCCCGCTCACGGGTGGTGCCACTGATCTTCTGGTATCGGGGGCGGTGGATGAGAAAGAACTTCCTGCAGATACTCTGGTCGAGCACAAGTTCGAGTTCAGTGACAACGCTCTACGGGACCTCTGGGTCGCTGTGCAGTGGGCAAAGCAGTAGATTGGGACATCCATGGAGAGGGGTATCGGAACCCAACGGCCCTACCCCCTTTTCCTCACAGGCACACAAGATTGCACAGTGTATGAGAACCTCAGCCTGCTAAGACCATCTGGATGTCCAAGACATCTCCGCATGGCGCGCGTCCACCGCTCATCGGTTTTGCCCGTAGCGATTCAGGATTTTGATTAACTGAAGTCGTCGAAATCATCCGGTTCGAAGGTGCGCCCACACTGGTTACAGTGCCATTCCGTCCGCTGGGGCGGGCCGCGCCACCGAGGCGTGTCCGGCCTGATTACCAGACGTTCTGAGATGATGGGGGTTCAGCACGTTGGGCAATGGTGGACGCACTCCTGACGATACATGGTCCGCCCCTGAGCCGTTCGGAGTAGTCGCCTGGCACACCTGCGCAAGAGTTGTACTCACTGGCTGGGTAAACAGAAAGCAGTAAAGCGCTTCGGCTCCTTCGGGCTTAAATTTTTCGACAGAACCCAAGTCACTCCTCTCTTCAGTCAGGCCTTTGAGCAGATGAATTACCCTTGAGTTTATTATCCAGGCGAGCCTGGCTTCCGCGAGATAACTGATAGCGCTGCTCGGCAAACCAGTAACGCATTCCTTGTCCCCAAAGGCCCCACCCTCCAGGTGTAGTATCGGCGAGATTGATGCGCCAAAGCTTAAGGCTATCTGGCAGTTTGGTTAACTTCTGCTCGAAATCGAGGCGCCGTCGAACTTGTTCTTGAAAGAGACCATATCCATCGATTGGAAAGTTATTGCTTCGCTGAGGAAGTTTTGCGGCAATTATCTCGGCATCATGATGAAATGGACCACACGTAGTTGCCTCGCTGCGGACTAATTGATCACGGTTGGTTAGTAACATTAAGACCTGGTCGGGTTCATCCTGCATCGCGAGAATGCAGCTCGCTTGGCGGCGTTCTGAATTGCTTCCCACAAGCATGCTTCGTAACTTTTTCACGTGTCGAGTCTCCAATGGCATCCGACCAAGAACACCAACATAGAACTCATCCCTTCCGCCGATACGAGTCAACAATTCGTCCGTGACTGTCGAGGAGCTTAACGATCGCCTATACTCCGCAGACGCACGTCGAATATCTAGGTTGTTACTGTCGAGAAGATCGGGTGGCAGGGGTACGTTTCCACCGATCGAGATTAGAGTTTCAATGATCTCTTTGCGAACCAGGTCGTCTCCTACTTTTTTAAGCATCGCTATTAGCAACTCCTCAGATGCTTGTTCTGGATGCCGTAACAACATGCGAAGAAGGTATTGTATTGCAGAACGATCCTGAGACTTATCAAAGCTCAATGTTATACTCTTGGATCCTGCGCTCCATTTCAGGAAGACGTTAACTTGTTCATTCTTTTCATTCCATGAAATAGTCCAATCAACCATGGAGCAATGTTGCTCTATCGCTGCCATTGCCATGAGTATTGCGCCTGGATACCTGCTGTGAAGTTCACGACGAAGACTGTCACCGCAAATGGAGCCACTAAGCTCAGCTATAGTGCCAATGAGGCTTCCTCGGGTCCAGATGTCTACGTTTTGATCAAGTGTTCCAAGAATGGCAGAAGCGAGAATCGGCTCCTCGGAACGAAAGCGAGCAAACCCTGCGACATCGGCATCACCCCACATCTGTGGGCGTAATGCGGCGCGAACCAATCCTTCAATGGAAAGGGGACATCCCACTCGAACAGCCGCATCAATGATTTGTCGATTCGTGGGGTGACTGCTATTGGAATTGAATCTACGTAAAAGGTAACTATTTAGATCAGGTGAGCAAACGCCTGTTAAAAGCCTAAGAACATCCTCATGTGCACCGCTTTCATCGTCACGAGCCAACTGCTCGGCTGCTGGATAGCCTTTCTCCGGAGCAACCTTCATGAGTGCCCTGAGGGCTGTAAGCCGAACCTCCCTTCGTTCATGTTGTAACAATAGTCCCAAAAAATTGACATCGTCTTTTCTCGCGACTTCCCCGAATACCAAATACGCATGAAGACGCTCTTCGAAGGTAGCATTCTGGTTCTTGATAAGTGATAGAGCCAATTCCCTCGCCTCTTCCGTTCGCCCTTCGGAGACGAGATTCGCAGCACGTTGATCTTGCCGAATCAGGGCCTCGAGTTTGGGAAGCAGGGGAGTGCCTATGGAGCCGACTAGCTGAAAGGTAGCCCGTTGCTCAGAGGGTAATGCCAGGATCTCGGTGCCATATGGCAATGTCCATAACGTCTTAGGATAACCAGGAAGGTTGAAAGCTGGGTTTCCCTGCAGAATGGTTATTCTGCCACCTTCTTCGATCGCATACTGAGTTTCCTGAAGTATTCCATAGGTAGTAGTTATCATGAAAAACAGGCTTCCGCCGACCCCGAAGAGGGCTAATCTAAGAATTCGACGAACATGCGCAGGGGAGTACCGCGCCGTCGCAAAGCGCACCTGTTCAAGCGAAAGGCTTTTATGTACAAGGATCAGTGGGTCGCGTACGTATGCTCCAACAAAGACCATGTCCTGTTGGGGTCGATCGTGTTCTCGATTCTCCAAGTCTTCCTGTATCCGAGCATCCAATGTCTGGACGAGATCTGAGAAATAAATTGCTCCTGGAGTATTTCCAACAACAGTTTTGCCCGTGATGATGTCCAGCAGGTGTTTGGAGAACAATGTACCTGAACCATCTGCTCGTTCCCACGATCGCTGGGTTGCCCTCGCTGCAGAAAAAAGAATGCGGTATTCACCGCTTCGCAGGGAGCGAAAGGTCGCGGGAGCATGCTCGGCAAACGCAGCTCCCTCGCAACAGTCGAGCATAACAAAGATTCCACGGCAGACAGCAGCTGCAAACAAGCGTTCCAAATCCATCCCGCCAATACTGGTCTTGCTGAGATCACTCTCGGACGCATCTGCTGTGCAAAGGTAAAAATCCGCGTCCCGTGCAAGACCATGTCCAGCAAAGTAGACGATTATCGAATCTTCATCACCGGCCACGCGCACAGCATCAGCCAGAGCATCAATGACGCAATGGCGGGTCGCATGCTCTCCAACCAGACATCGAATCTGATTCTGTGGAACAGAACATCCTGTTTCCAGGCTGAGTGACGCTGCAAGTTGTGTCGCATCATGCTCCGGGGCCCTGAGTGCCGAAAGCCAGTCCTCTCGTACTCGGTTCACACCGATCACGATGGCATGAACCATCTCACAGAAATGCTTTGCTTTTGTCCTGCCTAGAACCATGAGGTGAGAAAACGGCGGCCTGCTCCTCTGACTGGTATACCAGCTTCCTTGGCAGTCGCTCCTCCCCGAGGAAGGAGACCTATGCTTGCTTGCTGACCTAATGCTCCTGTTGCCCCCGCCGCAGAGCAAAACACGAGAAAGCCGTTTATGGCACCGATAAAGTAGTCTATGATCGTCTGGCCGCCGCTTACATAGACTCCTACAAAGACAATAGTCTGAGCAACGACCAGTCCTAACCACTTCGGATTGAAGTTGAATGCTTGCTGCAGTCCATTACATATGACAAACGTGGCCCCGGTCGATCCACTCAAAGTAAGCATGCTTTGAAGCGTGAAAAAGTCTTTCGGCACTTCCATGCGCGCTTTCCTTTCGGGCTATGCCCCTTGTGTCAGTTCTTTCTTTGTATTGCCGCTATTGCGGTTCCGAATGGCGAAATATCGCACTTCTCAGGCCGCGTTCGACGGTAGCAATAGCGTTCAAGAGTCTACGCATTTCCAGGTCCGCGTTCAACGTGAAAGGCTCCCTGCCCAAAATCTATAAACGTGGGACAAGGATTTGTTGAGCAATCACATGTCGGATGGTGTTGTTGGATCCACCCTATGGTACGCCTACGGTGCAAAGGTTCTGTTGCAACAATGGACAATGTGGTGCGAGGAGCGTTCTTATGCACTCGTCCACTCTCAGGCTGCCACGAATCACGCACGCTCCCACGTGGCGTGCCCGGTTGCGTTCGAATGCGAGTGGCCAGTTCAATGCCTGCGAGGGGCACCGATGCTGAATGGAACGCATTACATCCCATCATGGGCGCGTCTCGTCTCGCGATCGCACGATGATCCGGCTCCACGATAGTGTTCAGATATAGTGCACGTGCGCACCTGAAGACGACTCCACCATCGATCTTCGCGTCGCATCAGTTATCGCGCGGGATGGCTCGGCACGTGGCCATCTAATGTGACCTTCCGAGGCGCCTGTTCATCGTTCGTAGCCCGTGCGTTCTGAAAGACGACTGGTGCTGCTTCCATGCCTCGGTCTTCGCTGAGCAAGCAGTGGACGGGTCGACCTTGGTTATCGACAGCACAAGACAGATCGTGCCAGCGTGTGTTCACCAAGAGGTACGTTTCGTCTGCTCTCCACGACGTGCCGATTCTCTGGCGGCAGGCGTTCCAACGTGTTTCACACTCCGGAACGAAGAGCTGGCCTGAAGGGGAGATCGTGCTCGGTGCCACCGTGACGCCGCGTTCCGCCATCATTGTAACCAGGTCTCAATCGCTCAGGCGGGAGCTGATGGGCCAACGAACGCACCAGAGAATGATGTCCTGTTTGAAGTGAAGGTATCGACACGCGGTATCGGCATGGCGTGAGCGTCGCCGGACATATGCTCCCACGTTTGCCGCCTATTCTATCCCTCGTTCTTGCAACAGAACCCATGGCAGGCAATCAATCGGATCCTAAGGGAACGAGTGCAGGCGATACGGGACCGGTATTAATTCTTGATGGTGGGCCGATGAAAGTGAGCTAGTAGAAACCCTACTGTCTATATAGACGGTCTGTTTGATAAGTGCTGGAAAAATCTACTAGTCGATGCAAGTGATAAATTTATCAAGCCATTGAAAATATTATGTTTATGTGGCCTTGCCAAGGCGAGGGTCGCGGGTTCAAATCCCGTTTCCCGCTCCAATTTTTTCTACTCTTACCCGTTCTTGCCCGCTCATCAGGTTGTGTTCAGGCAATGTGCATGACAGACCTTGAGCGGTCAGCCTCTCGTCAACGCTCTCTTTTTCAGAGTCGCATTCGTACGCCATATCTGAGACACCGATTTTCCATAACGAAGAAATATCTGTAGT
>WBZL01000144.1_pt1 | contig 75365 bp, 70 predicted proteins | sample 5204291 | NCBI WGS metagenome assembly WBZL01 (sample SAMN12344345, study PRJNA552823) | activated sludge metagenome | biome: Activated sludge suspended growth; feature: Nitrification reactor; material: Wastewater; isolation source: activated sludge from nitrification reactor of wastewater...
ACGTGGTCGCCCCGCCAGAGCGGAACCCGGTCTAGTTCGTAGCGGAGCATTGTGGATCCGAATGTGGTGATGAGCGCGTTGTCCTGCACAACCTTCTTCGTGACACGCTCGGCGATTGTGCCTTGGCTGTTGATCTTCACCGCCGGGAGCCGTAGCTCGCCGTCGAGATCCTGCGTGGGGTTGATGAGCCAGCAGAACGTCTCGTTGATCCGCAACGTGACCGTCTTGCGTTCCTGGTCCCGCCGCGTGACCGCTTGCGCAATGGCGCGCTGATCGAGGTTCAGCTCGTCCTTGCTGTCCAAGATCGATGACCATGCCTTGAGATCGCGCACGGCGTGGACCAGTTCAGGCAACCGCGACTCGTCGGCTGCCAGGAAGAGAAGCATGTTCTGGTAGGTGCGGGGAGTGGCACCGCGCTGTTTCACGATCTCCTGAGCGGCCTTGACCGCCGACGACTGAGTTTCCTTGCGGCCATGGGTGTACTCGGGTCGCAGCACGACGAGGCCGGCGGCGGGCTCGTCCTCCACCTCGACGGAGGCGCCCGGGAGCAGGTGAAGCCGGGCGAAGTCGCCCCTCAGGTTGGCGTCAGTCGGGTTGTCTTCCCGCACGAGCCTGACCAGCTCGGCTATGACTTCGTCCTTGGTGTAGCGCTCGGCGCGATCCTTGGCGGTGCGGTTGATCGACGGACTGACCGAGAACCAGTAGCGAGATCCATCCACGTAGAGATGGTTGGCTCGGCTGGACAACCGGCGAAGCGCGTCGCCGAACAACGATGGGGACTCTCCAGGCATCGATGTACCGAGCTTGATGCGAATGTCCTCGATCCCCCGGTTGGGGTTGTCGACGATGAGCCCGTCGTCGCCTCGTCGGGTCGCTGTAGGGGCAGATCCGAGGAAGACAGCACGTGCCACGCGCCGCGCGGCCTGGTTCTTGCCGAGCGCTGGAACCTCGGCATCGAGCGCCACTGATACGGAACCGGAGCCGTCGACGTCCTTGTCCACAATCGGCTTCCAGTGATCCTCGAGGTACCGGGTCACTTCCTCGAAGACATCGGTGTCATCGATCGGCACCCCGCCCGGCAGCACAAGCGGGGAACGGTCGCCGCGCTCCCAAAGCGCATGAACGACAGCGGCCATCAATCTGAGCACGCCTCTGGTGCGCTGGAATCGTTCGAGCGTCGACCAGTCTTGGTAGAGGCGATCGAAGAGCTCCGGGTGGATCGGGTACGCCGCCTTGATGCGCTCCTCGTATGCACGCTGACCGGCGTCCGTCGGGAACTCCGCTGATTCCGATGCGTAGTAGTCGACGAACCGTCGCGCCGTGGCGTCGCGTTGCTTGTAGGCCTGTGCGTCGAGCGGCTTGAAGAGCCGCCGGCGGACAATCTCGAAGCCCTCCTCTGCGGAGGCAGGCTGCCACGGCGAGTCCGTTCGCTCGACCACCTTGCGGATGCGCTCGAGCGACTTCTGCCCGGCGTCGCCGCCGACTTCGACATCGGAGGACGGAATCGACACAGCCAACAGGACACCGGGTGCCTTCGCCGCCTCAGTGAGAGCTTGGGCGAACGACATGTGGGTCTCGAAATCACCCGACGGCAGATCGGTCCGATCCCAGATCTGTCGTGTGTAGGCCACCCACTCGTCCACCAGAATCACGAGTGGGGCGTACTTGGCGAAGATGGCGTCGAGGCGGTCGCCGGGGTTGGTGTGGTTCGTGTCCGTACCATCCAACATGTCGTAGGCCTCGCGGCCTCCCAGCTGCCAAGCCAGCTCGCCCCACAAGGTGCCCACCTCGGTGCCGTCGTCCTTGACGGACAAGCGCCCTGGCGAGATTCGGTTCCCAACGAGGACCGCTCGGTTGATGGTCTTGGGGAGCTCCTCGATGCCTCGCTCCTTGAGAAGCTCATCGACACCCGGGAGGTCGGACAGCACCACGCCCGGAGCGACCAGGTGGTACACCGCCAGCAGCGAGTGGGTCTTGCCTCCACCGAACTGCGTGAGAAGGTTGATGATCGGGTCGCCGCCCCTGCCCGTGACTCGCTCGGCGGCATGAACCAAGAGCTTCTGCAGCCCACCAGTCAGGAACGTGCGACGGAAGAACTCGACCGGATCGGTGTACTCCGGAAGGCCGATCCCCTGAGCGACCTTGTGGAGGTCTGCGGCGAACTCCGCCTGCTGGAACGTACCCATGGCAACGTCGTCGTGGGGTTGCACCACCTCGCGCCACGGCACCAGACCGGCAACCTCTTTGCCAGACTCGGAGGTAGTCCTCACAGCGACCGACTTCTTCGTCTGCTGCTCAAACTTCACACGCATGACTTCGGTCCGGGCCGAATCGACCTCGTCGGCCTCCGGCGCGGACACCGCTGTGAGCAACATGAAGGCCGAGTCGAGAATCCGGTAGGTCGCGTCGATCGTGAAGCTCTCGTTGTGCGCCCAAGATCCTCTGGCATCGCGAAGCTCGCCGATCAGGCCTCGCTCGGTCTGGCCCAGGATCTTCCGGAACACTGACTGCCACTCGAAGCCGGCAGCCCACAGCACGAAGTCAGGATCAGTCAGCTTTGCCTTCTGGCCGCCCTTCTGGCCGCCCCAGTTGCCCTTGGCTGAGACCTCGTTGATCCAGTCAGCGCCGTATTGGTTGCTTAGCTGATCCTCGACGAATCGGCCGAATCCAGATGCGACAAGGCTGAGGGTCTCTTCGACCCGCTCTCGGTTGCTCTTTGCCATGGTGCCCCTCGACCCCTACAAGAGATTCTGTTGTTCGCCACGACCCGCAAGCGGAGCATCGGAGGCGAGGCGTGCTAGCTCCGGCCATGAGCTGATGAGCAAGTTGTACGCCTGCGCCTCGTCAGACCAGCCCCGCTTCTCGCATACTTGGTACAACCGGTAGGCCAGTTCTCGTACCGGGTCGGCCCGCTGCCCAAGCTGTGAAAGCAGAGCCGCAGCTGCGGCCTCACCTTTGTCGAGACGTTTGATCAAGTGTTGCACGCCTTCCCACACAGTCGGTCGACGGTCGTCGCGGGGGTCGTAGTCGTCAGGGAGATCCTCCCGCGACAGAAGCTGACAGACTCCCCCTGAGGATCGAACGATCCCCGAACGTACGAGTCCCTCGACTGTGGTCACCTTTGACCTCGCCAACGAGTCGGCCTCGCCAGACTTCCGTTCCGTGTGGCGATGCTGCTCAAACCAAGCGGTTGCCCACCGCGTTTCGGGATCGAGATCGCTGTCCTGCTCTTCGAGGACGTCGTCAAGCAGACGGTTGATCAGAAGCAGAGCATCCCTGACGCGCATCTGGGAGCCATCGCTTCGTAGCACCTCTCGGTACCTAGAAAAGACCGACATGCCTGGCCCCAGCACGGCCTGCGCCACATCCACGGGCAGGATGGCGGCAGCTTGAAGGTTCGGGAGTGCCTCTGCGAGAGCGCTTCTGATTTCGTTTGCGACCTCTCTCTCAGCGGAGCGGGCAGCGTCGAGAGGCCTCTCGCGGCAGACGAGAGCCACGTAGGAGGCCAGCGCGTTCGAGTCTTGGCTGCGCAGCCTGGTTGCGCCGGTAGCGGCGATGGGCCACGTGCCGGTAATTTGGAGGTTCGCGTCAAGAATCGCCTGAAGCATTGCCTCCCATCCAGATGCGGTTTCGCCGTCTCGCGTTTCCTCCTTCTCTTTGTAGGCGTACAGCACGACAATGGGTAGGTCCTCGCGGCTTACCCGTCTCAGCGACGAGAACGTCTCCACGAATCCATCGATGAAGTACTGCGAGGCAGCAGCTTCGCCTCCAGCATGACGAGCGGGGTCTGCAATCAGCTCCTCATCCTTGGGTGCACGGCGGGTCCGAAAGATCTCGGGCTCAAGATCTCGAAGTGCCAGCCTTAACCAGGGATAGAAGAAGTCCGACAGGTCGGAGTACCCAACTGCAGCGAAGTAGGGCGGGTCGGTCACCACAAGGCACGACTGATCCTGGAGGTCATCGGTCCATCGAGCGTCGGCCTGACGTACGCGTCCCGGCGTGCCGTCGCCGGGCACCTGCCGGAAGGCACCGAGGGCAGAGGAAACGGTCCCCATCCAGTCACCGACGGACCCTGCAAAGGGGTTGGCTTCGGCGAAGTCCCACGTCATTGGGACGATGTGTTGGCCAAATGCCTTCTCGATCTTCGAAGAGCCCTTCCGGGTTCGCCAGGTGCAGAGCATCGATTCGCTCTGGGCGAGCTTGCTGACGCAGAGGCCAAGCATTGAGGTGATCGCTCGCGCGTACTCTGGCGTTCCACCATCGACCAGGATCTTGGAGTGGAGCGCGGCAACCTCCGTGGCTGCAGCTTCGAGCACCACTTGCTGGCGTGGCGAGAACAGGTCTGACCATCTGGTGAGGCCGTACTTCTGAACCCGAAACCCGAGACCAGCCTTCGGCAACGGCAGTTCGCCGACCTCTCCAGATGGATCTGCCTGCAGCGCCGCATTCGTTTGCGCCGCGTCAGGCACGAAGAAGTGTCGCCCCGACTCACCCTTCGAGCCCACGGCCAGAAGCTGTATTCCCATTCGCCCGGCTCGACCTTCCGCCCGAATATAGGGAAACCCGATTGGAGCACCCGAGAAGAGACATCGGGACTTAGACTCCTGGGGCGGCTCGCCCGTGGACCGCACTTCGAACTCGATCTGCTTCGTGTCCAGGTTGGGCCGTGGGTCGAGCCACCTCTCCGCTCCCGGAGCTCGAGACAACCACCAGGAGCTGACCAGCGGGGTGTGAACACCCTGGAATCGCGGGTCTGGACTCTGCACCGTTCGAGCCCACCACCAGACGTACGGGGTTTCGCCGTTGGGGGCTGCAGGAAAGAGGTGCCCAATCCGCTCAAGCATTTCAGTGCGGATCACGCCCGCATAGTGAAGGACGTCGCTGGCGAAGCGCCTAAGCGCAGGTCCCTCGATCTGGTCGAGGAGTTCCGCCGGTGCAGGGTGGAGTTGCGGATGGTCCCGCACCGATTGAGGTAGCTGCACAAGGAGGCGGGTGATGAGTACGGGGATGGGATTGAGGTCACCGCCAACGACGGGCAATCCCAGACGCTGACCTTCCACCAGGGTGGACCCCCCGCCACAGAATGGGTCGAACACTGTAGGAGGCTGAGGATTGTCCCTCGCCAACCGTTCGCGAGCCTCACGGACGACATGTTCAGGAGGCGAGCTGGCCCCTCCTGCGACAAGAGCCTCAACTAGTTCCAGGTCCTCCATGAGACTTGCCTCGTCGGTTGGCGCGTCGACGAGCGCTGAGAAGATGATTGCCCTCATTGCGGGGAGAGGCATCGGAGCGAACCACTTGTGGATGTTCTTGATCGAGTTGTCTCGGGTGTCCTTGTCGGCCTTCGAGGCTCGATTGATGGCTTCCAGGGGGAGCGCCACCTCGATGAGCTTCTTTTTGTAGGTCATGTCGGGGTGCTTGCTCGGTTCCAGAGTTCGGTCCACTCGAAGTCGACGCCTGCAACGTTGAAGTAGAGGCGTGGGCTTCCTTGGAAGGGTTGTCGGAGGTATCGGACCTCGGTGGTGTCATCCTGCTGCACCTGGACGAGAGCCAGGATGAACTGGTCGGGCTTGTTGAGCCCCGTGAGGATCTGGTTCTTCGAGATGTGCACCGTGGTCGCCCCTTGCACGCGGCCCTTGACCTCGATGAAGTAGAGGTGCATGTCGTTCGTCAGGGACTCGATGTCGTAGCCGGGGTGGTTGTGGGCCATCTCGGTCGCTGTGCGGTCGAGCCCAGCTTCGGCAGCGAGGACGGCGGCCACCGCCAGGCGGTCGCTCCGCTCGGTGTCTGCGGCATGTGCCGGAGGAGGTGAACCAGCACCGGGCGTCAGCAGGCCGGCAGGTACGACCAGCGCTGCCCCGACCACTACCGGTTGTTGAGGCGACAGCATTCGCTCGCGACTGAGTTCGACGAGCCGGCGGTCCAGCCGCGCCCGTAGATCGTCGGCCCTCTGGCGGGCGTTCTGCGAATTGATGCGGGGCTGCCTTCCGGCTTGTTCCTCCTCGAACAGGACCTCAGCGCGGTGGTCCCAGTGGGCGATCTCACGGAGGAGTCGCTCTTTGACCTTCTGTTCGGTCTTGTCGACCCGTCCGATGGTGCGCTTGGTGACCGTGGCTACGTGGGACGGAACGATTGTGGCGAGCGCGTGCTGCAGCGCTCGTTCCTCGACGCCGTCGGCGAGCCAGGGCTCGTGGAGGAGGGCCGAGGTTTCACCCCGCTGCTCATCAGTCGCGGGTAGGTAGTCCAAGTACGGCGCTCCATCTGTGGCGAACGGCTCGCCTTGACGAGGCATCTGAACGAACTGGAACTGTCGAGAGACTACGTGGTTCCGTCCGTCCGGTCCGGGCCGACCGTCCTCGATGGTGTGTTCGAGGTACACGAGGAGTCGGGGTTCCCTTCCTTGGTCCGTGGGGTCGATCAGCACGGTGCCCTGCTGAAGGAGCCGGTGCATGCGCTCCAGACTCAGATCGACCACTGAGTCGAAGAGCGGGTGCCCAGGGGCGATGAGCTGAGCCAGTGGCTTGCCGAGCACGGCGACAAGGTCTGGCTCGAACACCACCCGTTCGTACTTCGTGAGCACGGGCGCTCCGCTGCCCGTCGTGCGATCCCGGTCACGAATGACGGCGGGAACGTTGGTGATCTCGAATCGGTCCGACTCGCGTCGGGCCAGCCGGCCACCGAGTCGCTTGAACGCTTCAGTGAAGAACTGCTCGATGTAGAAGGGCTGCAGGCGCTGCGCGGCAGCACGTTCCATCTCGATCCGCAGCTCGTCGATGTCCGCATGCGAGAGGATGTCGGCGTGAAGCGCCTGCTCGGCAATGACCTCTCGCAGGCCGTCGGCCACCTTCGCGTCCACGATCCGCTCAAGCTCGGCCCTTCGTGCTGGGTCCTCGCCGTAGCGGATCGCGTTGATGAGCAAGTCCTTGAGGTCGCTCCCTCGGAAGACCTCGCCGAGTACGTCGTAGACACGGCCTTGAAGGTCGCCCTTCTCGATCTCGATCTTTGCAAGCAGCCGGGCGAACACCGCTCCCTCACGGGTCTCCGCCGCAACGAGGTTCCACATGTGGCAGACCTCGGTCTGACCGATGCGGTGCACGCGGCCGAACCGCTGCTCGATCCTGTTGGGGTTCCACGGCAGGTCGTAGTTGATGAGGAGGTGGGCTCGCTGGAGGTTCACGCCTTCGCCGGCGGCGTCGGTTGCGACGAGGAAGATCACATCCGGATCGGAGGTGAATAGCTCCTGTGCTTCCTTGCGCTTCTCTCGCCGGGTGCCGCCGTGGATCTCGACGACCGCCTCAGGACGTCCAAGCTCGGCGACGAGCCGGTCTCGTAGGTAGTTCAGCGTGTCTCGATGTTCGGTGAAGACGATGACCTTCCGCCTATGGCCTGTGCTGTCGAACATCTCTGGCTGGTCGGTCAGTAGTTGCCGAAGCTGGTCCCACTTGGCGTCGGTTCTCGAATCCCGGACCCGCCCGGCCTGTTCCACGAGGCGGTCGAGCGTGGAGATCTCGGCCTCGAGCTCAGCGACCGTTGCAGCAGCGCTTGCGGAGTCGACCAGTTCTTCCTCTCGATCCTCGCGCTCCTCGTCCGTGAGGTCCTCGAAGTCCTCGACGTCGTCGTCGCTCATGGTGGGGCTCGGAACGAGGTTCTCAACGCGGGAGGCCAGGCTCGCCTCGCGGAGGCGGTCCTGTAGCTTCTCCTTGCGCCGCCGGAGGGACTGGTAGATGGCCTCGGGCGATGACGCGAGCCGTCGTTGCAGGATCGTGAGCGCGAAACCGACGGCGTTGCGCCGCCGGCCTTGGCCTTCGCCGAGACGGTCAGCTCGGTTCATCTCCTCCTTGACGTAGTCCGTGACCTCTTCGTAGAGGACCGCCTGGGCATCGCTGAGGTCGTACTCGGCGGTGTACGCCTTTCGCTCGGGGAAGAGCGGCTTGCCTTCGAAGGTGAGGAGGTCCTCCTTGAGCATTCGGCGCATCATGTCGTCGGCGTCGACGACCCTGCTCGCGTCGCGGTCTCGTCCGTGGAACCTGTCCGAGTCGAGCAGTGACATGAAGAGGCCGAACGACTCCTGGTCCCCGGAGTGCGGGGTGGCAGTCATAAGTAGGAGGTGCCGTGCGGCCCGACCGAGCATCTCTCCGAGTTCGTAGCGCTTGGTCTTCTTGAGTTCGTTGCCGAAGTAGCGGGCCGACATCTTGTGCGCCTCGTCCACCACGACGAGGTCCCACTGGACACTCGCAGCGCGCTCAGCCAGCTCCGGGTTCCGAGACAACATGTCGAGCCGAGCGATGACCAGCCTCTTGTCTGCGAACGGATTCCCGGTCCGGGATGCCTCGATGTCCGCTTTGGTGAGGATGTGGAACTCGATGCCGACCTTCTCGAAGAGCTCGTCCTGCCACTGCTCGGTGAGACTGCCCGGCGCGACCACCAAGCCTCGGCGGAGGTCTCCGCGCAGGAGCAGCTCTTTCATCAAGAGCCCGGCCATGATCGTCTTACCGGCGCCGGGATCGTCTGCGAGGAGGAACCGCAGCGGCTGCCTCGGCAGCATCTCTTGGTACACGGCCCGGATCTGGTGAGGGAGGGGTCGGACGGCTGAGGACGAGACGGCCGCCCAGGGGTCGAAGAGGTAGGCAAGCTTGAGGCGTCGTGCCTCGGAGGCGAGAACGAAGTCGGCAGGGTCGGCATCAAAGCGCCACTTCGGCATGGACCCGACGATCCGGAGGCTCGGAAGGTCATGGGAGAACACGAGCCGCTCGGACAGACCACCGCCCGGCTCACGCCAGGACACCGTCGCGGCCCCGGCACCGTGTGCTTCGACCGAGATCACCTTGACCGGGCCCGAGGCGCTGACCCCTTCAAGGGTCGCACCCACGACGATCTCACCCAGCCTGCTGACCTCTTGGCCCCCCACCATCCACCGACTCTCTCTTCAAAGTTCCAAAGAGACGCAGGTTACGACGCGCCTTGCCTCTCTGCCCACGGGGTGCTGAGGGCAGCAGTCGATGGAGGCCCGGTCGTTCGGCCCCGGGGGTCGCGTGCTATTCGAGTTCGGGGTCGAACTCGGTGACCCAGCCCTGTTGCTTGGCCTTCTTGTAGATGCCCTGAGCAGTCATGCCCATCGCGTCACCGATCTTCTGCCAGGAAAGCCCGAGGGTGCGAGCGCGTTGGACATGGAGGCCAGTCTGGGTATCCACGGCTCGATCAACGAGGAAGCGAACGACTGACATGAACTTGAGGTTCTCTGCGGCCTCGGCAGCCTTCGCCTCTCGTTCGCCGAGGGTCACCTCGGCTGGCGGTGTCAGATCCTCGTACTTGCGGATGTAGCCGAGCCACTGGAAGGCGCTGCTGACCACCAGGTCGATCCTCTCCTGCTCGTTGCGCGGGTCGGATTGGGACCCGGCGCCACTCTTCTGTCCGGCTGCGATAGCGGCATCCAGTGCTTCGGTTCGTGTGGTCTTCGACATGGATCGAAGCATAACCCTGCCATCCGGTGCTGTCTAGCGCCGTTGTGTTGACATCAACTTCAGATGATGCCAAGCTCTAGACAGGAGATACCACACACACGCCATGTGATGCATTAAGGAGATGAGATTATGACCAAGGACCTGATGCTGTCTGACGGTGCTGATCCGTCGGACGTCGACAGGCGATCGAGCCGAGCGGGTTACGCCCCGCTGCCGTGGCTCAGCCAGCCCGGGCAGGTCGACCGACGAAACGAGGCATCCCACGCAGTGACCATGCGGGAGATGCATCGGGAGTACGAGCGTGAGCGCTTCGAGATCGCGAGGCGACTTGCGCTGGACCTCGACGAGATCGATGCAGACAGCCGGCTGCGTACCGAGATGAAGTTCCGGCTGCATCGAGCGAAGAAGGAGAGCGACATCCTCGGAGAGGACGCTGAGCTTCGGGCCAAGTTCGGCGTGCTCGATGACGACCAGTTCGTCAAGTTCCGGGCCAAGGCTCAAGGAGCCGGGTCATGAGGTACGGGTTCAGGCCGCTGATCAACCCGGGCGTCCGTGTCAGCGAGGTCGATCTCGACGCCTCCCGCGCACAGCGGGAACGCTTTCACCAGGAAGTCAGGATTCGCCAGCACATCATCTGGCTGTTCTCGAACTCGACTCCCGGCGATGGGCTCGTAAGTGTGACGCCCCACGAGATCAGCGACCTGCCGGAAGAGGATCAGAACTCGCTGGCCGAACCTGTCGGGCTCTCCGGCTCATCCGTCGAGGAGCCGGCATGAGCGACGGCGGCGGTTCGCTTCTCCAGAAGGCGTGGCAGGCCGCGCTGGTCGTTCTCGTCACCGCACTGGTGGCACGGGTCGCTTGGGAGGTGCTCAAGCCGCTCGTTCCTGGCTTGCTCGTCGCAGTCATCTTCGTCGGCATCTACGGATTCATGCTCCGCGGTCGGCGACGTTGAGACTCCGTTGCTTCCAAGATTCTTTCATCCCATTCCATCTGTTGATTGTTGTGGAATAGACAACGAAGTATTGACGGTATTTATGGGTAGTCGGACAATGTGAGCATCGACTTGCTGTGTGCTCACAGCAGCTCGGCGGAGTGGCGGGTCAGCGGATGCCTTCGGGCTTGGTCTGACGCGCCCGGTGGGCGACCCAAATGAACCACTTCATTGAAGGGAGGTGCGAATGGCAAACAACCAACAACCCAAGATCCGAGCTCACGGTGACCGTCGCAGCGAACCCGACGTTCGCCGTCTGGCCCGGGCGATCGTCCGCCTCGCCGTCCAAGTGGACACCGAGCAGGCTCAGCAGCTGGCTGACGCCCTCGAACACGAAGAGGTGACGCGACGCAAGACGGTCAGCCGCAACCGCTCCGCCCAACGTGACGCCATCGAGCAGGAGGCGGTGTGAGGTCCTTCCGCCTGACGTTCCCCGCCGAGGTCACCGTCGACGGCGTCGCCGACATCCTCGCCACCCTCGCCGCAGAGAGCCGCGGCACTGTCCTGGCGCCGGCGCCGGCGACCACGCTAGAGACACTCATCACCGCAGGGGGCGTTTCGTGGTGGGTCCTCGTCGACGGTAGGCGGGCAAGACGTCTGCAGTCCGCGACCGAGCGAAGCCTGCCGGGGCTCCGCTGGGACGAAGCAGACCGACCGCAGCTGGAGATCACCAGAGCGATCGAGCTGCGAGTCAGTAGCGACCAGCGGTTGCTCGATGCGTCAAGGGCGGAAGCAGCCGTCGGCCGGATACTCGGCGTGTCCGGAGAACTCGCCGCCGGTGAGGCACTGCTGGTGCAGTGGCAGATCGGGTCCTGGCTGACCCGCTCTCCCATCCAACCAGCACCAGCCACTCAGTCGAGCTCGGGCATCTGGACGCTTCCCGACTGGGGACTGCACCTGGGCGGCGCCGAGCGAGTTCAGGCGGCTCGCAAGAAGCAGGAAGACCACATCTTCGCTGCCGTCGGCCGTGTAGCGGTGGCTGGGGCCACGGGGCGACGTGCGACCCAGCTGCTGCACGCCGTCATCGGCGGCTACCAGATCCTTCGAGCACCGGGCGTCGGGATCACGACCCGGATGCTGCCTTCATGGTGGGTTCGCCGTCAGCTCGACGCCACGGCGGTGCCGCAACTCGGACCGGCCATGCGACTGACCGCCACCGAACTCGCCACCGTCATCGGCTGGCCGGTCGGCAACCCGCAGCTGCCCGGCGTCCGCTACCCGGCATCCACACGGTTGCGAGTCGACGATCGCAGCCTCGTCGATCGACCCCACCCACATGCGCGGGTCGTGGGCGCCAGCGCCTACCCAGCCCAAGCAACCAAATCAGTCCTCCTCCGTCCCGAAGATGGGCTACGTCACCTGCACGTTGTCGGGCCGACGGGTGTCGGCAAGAGCACCCTGCTGTCGCACCTGATCCTGTCGGACATCGCGGCCGGAAGGGGCGTGGTGGCCATAGACCCGAAGGGCGACCTCGCTGACGAGATCCTCGCCCGGGTGTCGGAACGCGACGTAGAGCGCATCGTGGTCATCGACCCCACCGACACCGCGCCCGTCGGCTTCAACCCACTCGAAGGCGACGCGATTGGCATTGACGGGCTGATGCACGTCATGCGTTCGTTGTGGAGCGCTTCGTGGGGGCCGCGGCTCGGTGATGTCCTCCATGCTGGGCTGCTGACCCTGACGGCACGACCGGGGCACTCGCTGGCCGAGCTCCCGCTGCTCCTGACCGACGAAACCTTCCGGCGCCCGCTTGTCTCGGCCGCCGTTGCACAGGACCCGCTCGGGCTCGGGACCTTCTGGCCATGGTTCGACAACCTCTCTGACGACGCCCGCGCACAAGTGCTCGCACCGATCATGAACAAGCTCCGAGCCTTCTTGCTGCGACCACAGCTGCGTGCCGTGGTCGGGCAACCAACGCCGCGCTTCGACCTGAACGCGGTGTTCACCCGGCGAGCGGTGGTGCTCGTCCGGTTGCCGAAGGGCGAACTCGGCACCGACTCGGCACAGCTCCTCGGTTCCCTACTCATGGCGCACCTATGGCGTCTCAGCCTCGCCCGTACAGCCATCTCCGCATCCAAGCGTCACCCGGTGTTCTTCTACCTTGACGAGTTCCAGGAGTTCCTCCGGCTCCCCGTCGACCTGGCCGACGCCTTGGTACAGGCACGCGGCCTCGGCGTTGGTCTGGTGCTGGCCCATCAGCACCTCGACCAACTCGACAAGACGGTGCGAGCCGCCGTACTCGCCAACACAGCCAGCCGGGTCGCTTTCCGGCTCGACCACGACGACGCCTCGGTAATCGCTAAACGAAGCGGTGGTCGTCTGCGAGCAGCCGACCTGTCGGGTCTGGCCGCGTACGAGGCCTACGCCTCGCTTCTCGCCAACGGCGAACCAACACCGTACGGCTCAATCCAGACACTGCCGCTCGGCCCGCCACGACGCGACCCAGCTGTGGTGATCGCCCAGAGTCGTGACCGCTACGGCGTCGAACGGTCCGAGACCGAAGCGACCCTCAGGGCCCTGATCGAGACCGGCGGCACCCCAGGCCAGCGAGGGCCGGCCGGGCCGATCGGGGGCCGCAAGCGGTCCCCAGGAGACGAATCGTGAACGGTCTGACCCCCGGTGGCGGTGTACCGGTCGCCGTACCGGTCGCGTGGTCGAACCATCGCGCATCCGACCTGCTCAGCGGCCAGATCGCGCCGCCAAGCGTCGGGGACTGGTTCACTCCTTCGTTCGCTCACCAGCCGCATTCGATCGGAGTCCCACGATGACTCCGACTCGACGCCGCCCCGATCTCAGCGACCGTGATCTGCTCGTCATGCGATTCCTCGCAGATACCGCTCTCGCCACAACAGACCAACTCGAGCGCCTGGCGTTCCCAGCAAGTCACGGGACCCAGTACACAGCGGCCCGACGGGCCCGACGAACCCTCGCTCGGCTGGTGGACCAAGGCCAGCTCTCTCGCCTCGACCGACGAGTCGGCGGGGTGCGATCGGGATCTACGAGTTACGTCTATCAACTTGCCACTGGAGGCCGACGCAGCCTTGGGCTCCCACGACGAGGACGCACGTACGAGCCCGGTGCACTGTTCATTTCGCACACCCTCGCTGCGGCCGACGTCCACGTCGAGCTCCTCGAAGCCGAGCGTCGAGGCGATCTGGTCGACTTGAACGTGGAGCATGAGCCAACCCGACGGTTCGCCACACCGAGCGGAATCGAACGGCTCACGCCAGATCTCCTCGTCGAGGTCACCACCGCGGACGGGTGGGAGCTGCGCTGGTTCGTCGAGATCGACCGAGGCACGGAGCACCTACCAACGGTGCTGCGCAAGTGCCGCACCTACGAGCGCTACTGGCGGTCCGGACGCGAGGCCGACCACCACGAAGTGTTCCCTCGCGTCCTGTGGAGCGTCCCGGACAAGCGGCGAGCTCGGGCCATCGAGACAGCCATCGTCGAGAGCCGTGGATTGGCCGGCGACCTGCACCGGGTCGCTACCGCGGAGGACACCGCAGCCGTCATCACCAACAGCAACGACAACCCGGAAGGAGGTCAACCATGAACACCAACCCAACCCCAACTGCAGCAGAGCTGCCCATCAACAAGGTCGTCGTCGGCGATGCCGCAAAGCGGCTCAGACGCCTGCCCGCCGCGTCGGTCGACACCGTGGTGACCTCCCCGCCCTACTTCTTGCTGCGCGACTACGGCGTCGACGGCCAGCTCGGCCTGGAGGACACCGTTTCGGGATGGGTCGACCATCTCGTCGACGTCCTCGACGAGGTCGCCCGCGTGCTCAAGCCGCAAGGGTCGGTGTGGCTCAATCTCGGAGACACCTACGCCCGTCAACCCCAACACGGTGCGACCGCCAAGAGCTTGGTCCTCGGCCCCGAGAAGCTGCTCCTCGCCCTGTCCGATCGAGGCTGGATCGTCAGGAACAAGGTGGTGTGGGCCAAACCCAACCCGCTGCCCGCTTCGGTACGGGATCGGCTCAACACCACCTGGGAGCCGCTGTTCCTGCTGACCCGCCAGCGCGACTACTTCTTCGACCTCGACGCCATCCGCATCCCGCCCCGGTCGACCCTCGCCGGGCCCACGAAGGCGGGGGCCACCACCAAGTACGGGGTCCGAGCCAAGGGACGGCCCGAGTGGTCAGGGCCGCTGGCCGGCAACAACTCGGGCCTGGAAAAGATGAAGGCACGAGGGCTCGCGTCGCATCCCCTCGGCAAGAACCCCGGCGATGTTTGGACCATCCCGACCGCGGCCTACCGAGGAGCGCACTTCGCAACGTTCCCCGAAGCGCTCGTCGAACGACCGCTCAAGGCAACGTGCCCGGAACGGGTCTGTCGCACCTGCGGCGGCGCCTGGCACCGGGCACCTGTCGAACGATCGCTCGGCACGCTTGCGGTGCTCGGCCAACTCCGCAAGTCCTGCGGCTGCTCAGATCCGTCCTGGCAGCCGGGCACCGTGCTCGACCCGTTCCTCGGTGCTGGCACGGTTGGCGTCGTGGCCGAGCGGCTCAACCGGCGGTGGTTCGGCATCGAGCTCAACGCCGCCTATGCGCGTCAGGCCGGAGCCCGCGTCCGCGAGCGGCGGGCAGCGCCATGAGCCGCGGCCTCGTCGGTGGTCAGCGGCCGGTACCCAAACCCCAAACAGGGGTTGCCGGTCGCATCCACCGAGGAGGTGGTTCCCATGTCCGACAAGGACACCCCATCAGAGGAGCGGAAGGTCAAGACGTTGGCCATCCGCTTGGACCCGGAGCTTCACGCCCAGTTGAGCGTCATCGCCCAGCTGAGCGGCTCCACCATCACCGACGAGATCCGCACCGCCATCTCCACTCACGTGGAGAACAGGGCGACCAACGACGACCTCGCCGGAGCGGCAGCAGAACTGCTCGAGGAGATCGAGCGTGACGCCGCCGCCCGCCGCGCGGCACTCACCGGCCTGCTCAACCAGACCGGCGCCGACACGACGGACAAGCCCGCCCGCACCCGCGGACGGAAGGCCACCACCGGGGACACGTCAGCCACCAGCTGACCCAACCCCACACCCCCGGGTGCGCCAACGGCAGGGGCGGCTTGGACGAGCGCGGTACTCCCGCAGCTCGACAAGCCGCCACCTGTCGCACCAACCGACAACAGCCCCGCCTCGCCGCGGGGCACCAGCCAACGGAAAGGAGGCACCCATGAGCGACACCACAGAACAGGAACCAACCGCGGAGACCCGAGCTGACACACCACCGAGGATCTACGTCGCCAGCCTCAGCGACTACAACGCCGGCACCCTGCACGGCGTCTGGCTCCAAGCCGACCAAGACCCCGACGACATTCGCGAAGGCATCGGCAAGATGCTCGCCGACTCACCGACGACTCGCCGCTACGGCGACGTCGCAGAGGAGTACGCCATCCACGACTACGAGAACTTCGGAGCCGTCCGCCTCGACGAGAACGAACCCATTGACCGTGTCACCGCCCTCGCCAGAGGCATCAGCACCCACGGCACAGCCTTCGCCTACTGGTGGGAAATGGACCCACCCACCGAGACAAGCGACGACACCGAACTCGAATCCGCCTTCGAGGAGCACTACCTCGGCGACTACGACTCGGTCACCGAGTACGGACGTCAACTACTCGACGACCTCGGCTTCGACCCCGACGAACTCCCCGGCATCCCCGAAGGCCTACGCCCCTACGTCAGCCTCGATGTCGAGGCCTGGGTGCGAGACATGCAGTACGGCGGAGAGATCCGCACCGCCCCCAGTGAGCGAGGCGTACATGTCTTCAGCTGCTTCTAAAACGGAATCTCAGAACGTTGTAGAATTGACAATCTTCTTCGTGATTTCGCTGCTCTTTGAGACAATAGATGCAGCATGGCAATGTCGGACGAATACAACATCAAGCCGGGCAGAGAACACCTGCCGATCGAACGACCGATCTACTTCAGCGGCGATCTCTTCGGTGACTTCATCCGCCAGCGGCGAACCGAACTCGGACTCAGCCTGCGCCAGGTCGAGCAACGCACCGGAATCCACAACTCACGGCTCTCCCGCTGGGAACGCGGTGAACAAAAGCCTGAGAGCGCCGACCTGCTGCCACGCCTCGCTGCCGCCCTGGAAGTGCCGGTGGCCGATCTCTGCCAGCGCGCCGGCCAGGAACTCACGGACTCACTGCCGCACATCCACCCCTACCTCCACACCAAGTACGGCACCCACCTCCCAGCAGCGGTCCTACGCGACCTCGTCGAACACTGCGAGAACGTCCTCACCAACCACGGCATCCAGATCACCACGACCGAGGCCGTGTGAGATCACGACCATGAAAGGGGGAACACCATGACAGCGAGCCGAACCAACCCGAAGGCCGCCACCGGGCCCGCCCGGTTGCGGACCGACGAATCCTTCGCCATAGCTGGGGGGACGACCGCCGCCGATCCGGGAGAACCGCCCATGAGAACCGCCCAGAACGACCACGAAGACGGGACCGCCGCGCGCGGTCCCGAGTCATCCACGGAGGTCGCCAACCTTCGGGCCGTGATCTACCTGCGTGTCTCGACCGAACGCCAAGCACGCTCAGGTGGCGAACCGGAGGGCTACTCGATCCCAGCCCAACGCGACGCGGCCATTCGCAAGGCCGAGTCCCTCGGAGCCCAGGTGGTCGACGAGTTCGTCGACGCGGGAGCCAGCGCCAAGACCGCCGACCGCGCCGCACTCCAGTCCATGCTCGCCCGACTGAAAGAGCTGCAGGACATCGACTTCGTGATCGTTCACAAGATCGACCGGCTCGCACGGAACCGGCTCGACGACGTCCTGATCATGGCGGCGATCGAGCAGGCAGGCGCGTCGCTCGTGTCGTGCTCCGAGAACATCGACGAGTCGCCCCAAGGCAGGCTCATGCACGGGATCATGGCGTCGATGGCCGAGTTCTACAGCTCGAACCTCGCCACCGAAGCAAAGAAGGGGTTACACAAGAAGGCCGCCAGGGGCGGCACCCCAGGTCCTGCGCCCATCGGTTACCTGAACATCATCAAGACGATCGAGGGCGAGCCGAAGCCGTCCATCGGGATCGACCCCGAACGTGGTCCACACATCCGCTGGGCGTACGAGTCCTACGCAACCGGCGACTGGTCAATTTCGGAGTTGACCAGCGAGTTGGAACGACGAGGACTGCGTTCGAGACCGACGCGGCGCTACGTCGGCAAGCCCCTCAACCGAAGCCAGGTACACCGCGTTCTCTCCAGCCGTTACTACATCGGCATGGTCACTTACGGCGGGGTCACCTACCAGGGCACACACGAGCCGCTCATCGACGACGAGACCTTCCAACAGGTCCAAGACGCTCTCAGCGGCCGCAAGGTCGCTGGTGATCGGTCCTGGAAGCGCCAGCAGTACCTCAAGGGCACCGTTCGCTGCGACCGCTGCGGCGAACGCCTCGGGTTCGGACACAACACCGGGCGCGGTGGCACCTACGCCTACTTCTTCTGCCTTGGTCGCCACCGCAAGCGCACAGCCTGTGACCTGCCCTACCTCCGCGCACAGGGCGTCGAAGCAGCGGTCGAGACCGAATGGGACAAGGTCACCTTCACCGCCGACGAATCTGAACACACCCGACGGATCGTCGAGAAGGAACTCGACGAGCGCCGATCGAGCGACCGCCTGACCATCAAGGAACAAGCCACAAGGCTCCGCAGGCTCGACGCCCAGCGCGAGAAGCTCCTCGATGCCTGGATGGAGGGCCTCATCAACAAGGCCGACTTCACGACCCGCCAGACCCGCCTCGAAGGGGAGACCACAGACGCCAAGCGACTTCTCGCCGCTGCCCAGATCTCACACGAAGGCGTACTCGCCGTCGTCGACACCTGCGTCAAGCTCCTCCAATACGCCGGAGTGCTCTACCGCCAGATGCCAGACGACAGCCGGCAGACCTTCAATCAGGCCCGCTACGACGCCATCTACATCGATACCGACGACTCAGGCACCCCGATCGTCACACGAACCGACATCGTGCCGATTCTCGCCGAGGTCGAGTCAGTCGTCCGACCCCACCTCAGTCCGGCCTCGTCACAGCCGCAGAAGGCGCGGGACCAGGCCCGCCGAGCCAGCTACCACCACGCCACCACCTCGGGTCGACGCGACGGCACCCGCCACAGCGCCGCCGCCGAGAATCGCCGCCGATCAGAACAGAACCCCAGCAACCTCAACGACGACCTGGGTTCCAACCTGACCAACTTGGCGGAGGGAGCGGGATTCGAACCCGCGGGACCTTGCGGCCCACTGGTTTTCAAGACCAGCGCATTCGTCCGCTCTGCCATCCCTCCAGAGCGGCGAGGGTACCCGTCGACAGGGCGCCACCGAAGCGGGATGATCGGCGCACAACACGACGTGGGGGGCGACGACCAGAGGAGGTCGAGCCATGGTGAGCGCCGACGAGATCCGGGACGGGCAGCGGGCGGCGTGGGACGGGCTGTCCGCCGCGTGGGAGAAGTGGGACGGCATCATCACCGCCCAGCTGGCGCCGCTGACCGACGCCATGGTCGAGGACCTCGATCTCGCGGCGGACCAGCAGCACCTCGACATCGCCTCGGGGACCGGCGAGCCGGGGCTCACGATCGCCCGGCGCTGCCCCGAGGGCCGCGTCGTGCTCACCGACCTGTCGCCCGAGATGCTCGGGGTCGCGGCGCGACGGGCCGCGGCGCAGGGCATCACCAACGTCGAGAGCCGGGTGTGCAGCGCCGACGACCTGCCGTTCGCCGACGGCTCGTTCGACAGCGTCTCCGTGCGGCTCGGCTTCATGTTCTTCCCCGACCTCGGCGCCGCGGCGGCCGAGCTCGTCCGGGTGCTGCGGCCCGGTGGGCGGTTGAGCGCGGCGGTCTGGGTGCACCCCGATCGCAACCCGTGGACGAGCGTGGCCATGGCCGCGATCGCCACCGAGGTCGAGCTGCCGCCGCCCGACCCGGACCGCCCGAACATGTACCGCTGCGGGGCGCCCGGCGCGGTGGCGGCGCTCTACGAGGCGGCGGGGCTGGTCGACGTCGCCGAGCGCGACGTCGAGGTGGAGCTCGTCACCGACTCCCCCGAGGAGTACTGGGCGGTGCTGAGCGAGCACGTCTCCCTCGCCCAGGCGGCGCTCCGCCAGGTCGACGCCGCCGCCCGTGACCGCATGCAGGAGGCAGCCGTCGAGGGTGTCCGCCCGTACCAGAGTGCCGACGGCCGGGTCCGCGTCCCTGGCGTCGGCCGGGTCGTCGTCGGCACCCGCCCGCCGGCGCCGGCCTGATCCCCGCCGGCGTTCAGGTGAACGCCGGCCCGGGTGCCGGCGCGGTCAGCGGGTGGGGACGTCGGTCTCCACGCGCACGACCGGGGTGCGGGGGGACCAGGGGACCCGGCCGAGGTGGCGCAGGCCGGGCGTGGCCGGGTCGACGACCCGGCTGGTGATCCAGAGGGCGCCGCCCTCGGGGGAGGTCAGCAGCTCGTCGAACGCCGCGACCGAGGGGTCGAAGGCGGCGAGCACGGCGTCGAGGGAGGCGGCCACGCAGATCGAGCGCAGGGTCGGGTCGGAGCCGCCGACGAGCTCGCCGAAGGCGCCGGGCGGGCCGAGGATCACGAACCGGGTGATGGAACCGGGGAGGTCGTCGACCTCGCGCTCGGCCACGCGCAGGCCGTGGGGCGCGCCCCGGTCGGCGCCCGCGAGCGCGACGCAGGGCTCGTCGTCGGGGGCGGCCGCCACCTGCGCCAGCGCATCGGTCGTCGAGGGGCACGGCACCGGCTCGAGCCCCCAGCGGCGGATGAAGGCGCCGCACTGGGCGAGCCCCTGAGGATGGCTGAGCACCGGTCGCCCCCGCAGGTCGGCCAGCGACTGCTCGGGCCGGACGTAGGCGTCGAACCGGACGGCCACGTCGACCACGCCGCCGGCCTCGAGCTCGCCCTCGTGGGCGAGCAGCGCGGCGCTGGCCCGGGCCACGAGGCCCGACGCCGAGCTCGAGACGGGGAGCACGCCGAGGTCGCCGGCGGCCACCCCCTCGAGCACGGTGGGGAAGTCGGGCTCGGCCGACAGGTCGGGGGCGGTGATGCCCACGCTGGCGGCGGCGTGCAGCGCCGCCTCCTCCGAGAAGGTGCCGGCGGGGCCGAGGTGGTGGACGAGCGGGGCCGTGCGGGCGGGCAACGAGACGCCGGTGGGCCAGGCGTAGGTCTGCTGCACCCGCGCCCGCAGCTCCTCCACCATGGCGTCGACGTCGTGGTCGGCCCGGATGCCGACCCGCACCACCACGCTGCGCTGGCCGGTGCGGACCACCTCGGAGACGACCTCGGCGTCGCGCACGGCGGCGTGGTGGCCGACCACGTCGAGCACGCCGGCGCCCGCGACCGACTCGGGCACGAGGAAGCGGACGTCCCGCGGCACGTGGGCGAGCCACTCGTCGAGCTCCGACTCGAGCTCGTCGCCGGGCACGACGTCGATGTGGGCGAGGCCGAAGGTGGTGCGGCGGGGCTTGCCGCCCTGGCCGATCTTGCGGGCGTTGCGCCGCCCCGGGCCCTCGAGCAGGGCGGCGGCGCCCTTCGGTCCGACCATGACCTCGCTGAGGGTCACCGCGGTGGGGGTGAGATCGAGGATGTGACCGACCCGCAGCGTGTCGGGGCGGCTCAGGGGGCGGACGCCGACGAGGGCGCCCGTGCGGCCCCGGCGGGCCAGCTCCGAGCGCTTGGCCTGCGCCGCCGTCACCGCCACCGCGGCGGTGGCCGAGACCGCCTCGAACAGCGCGCCACCGAAGTGGTCGCGCGTGCTCCGGATGAGCGCCTCGATCTCCTCGTGGCGGCCGGAGGCGATGGCTCCGGTGGTGCGCTCGGCGGCGGCGGCGAGCTCGCCGGCCACCCGCTCGCCGTCGAGCAGGGCCTGGATCTCGGCGGTCGTCGCCTCCCGGGACTCCGACACCACGCGGGTGGCGAGGCCGAACAGCGCCTCGAAGAGCGGGGTGCGCACCTCCCACAGCTCCTCGAGGTCGAGGCCCGACTCCGCCACGGCGTCGATCAGGTTCAGCAGCGACTGGTGGGCCATCGTCTGCACGTACGACATCGACCGGTCGTGGTCGTCGGCGCTCAGCACCTTGGCGATGCCGCCGGCGTGGTGGACGTCATCGAGCAGCCAGGCGGGCGCCTCGTCGTCACCGACGCCGCCCTCGTCGGGCACGACCAGGATCGTCTGGCCGTCGAGGAAGCGGGCCGAGGTGTCGGCGAGGGGGTGGACGCCGACGACGGGGTGGCTCGGCGCCAGGGTGCGCAGGTCGTCGAGCGGCGCCCGCAGGCTGGCCGACACGTGGACGAGCGGGGCGCCGGCGGGCAGCACCGGCACGAGCCAGCGGCAGATGTCCGTGAGCGCCGATCGGGGGACGGCGAGGCAGACGACCAGGTCGTCGTCGCCGTCCGGCAGGCCGAGGGCCCGGGCGCCGGCCGCGTCGTCGGGCGCGGCGGCGACGGTGGTGCGGCCGGCGAACACGTCGGCCAGCGGGGCGAGCTGGTCGACGAAGCGGGACTGGTCGACCAGGCAGGTGGTCGTCCAGGGGCCGCTGGCGAAGACGTGCTCGGTCAGCCAGCGCCCCATGCCCGCGGCGGCGCCGACCACCAGCAGGTGGCGCGGCCGGGCGGTGTCGGCGTCGGACCGGTCGTCGCCGTCGGCGGGCGCTCCGCCGGCGGCCTCGCCCTCGTCGGGCATGGTCAGGCGGACCGCGCGCCGCCGCCCAGGGGCGATGGGGCGGGGGCGGCCATGAGCGGTCAGGATAGTGACGTGGACGAAGGGGGCCTCCGGGCATTGTTGGACGACCTCGCCGCCGGCCGGGTCGACGCCGACGAGGTGGTCGCCCGCCTGCGCCGCCTGCCCTTCGCCGACCTCGGCTTCGCCCGCGTCGACCACCACCGGGCGCTGCGCCAGGGCATGGCCGAGGCGGTCTACGGGCCGGGCAAGACGCCTGACCAGTGCGTGGCCATCGTCGCCGAGCTGCTGCGGGCCGACGCCTCGTCGCCCGTCGTGCTCAGCCGGGCCGACGACGCCCAGGTCGACGCCGTCCTCGCCGCCCACCCCGACGGTCGCCTCGCCGGCGGTCGCCCCGCCACCATCGCCTGGCGGGAGGCGCCCGAGCGGCCCGGCCGGGTGCTCGTCGTCACCGCCGGCACCTCCGACCTGCCCGTGGCCGACGAGTGCGCCGCCGTCCTGCACGCCCACGGGCTGCGCCCCGAGCGCCTCGCCGACGTGGGCGTGGCCGGCATCCACCGGCTGCTGGCCGCGGCCGACGAGGTCGCCGCCGCCGACGTGGTCGTCGCCGTGGCCGGGATGGAGGGGGCGCTGGCCAGCGTCCTCGGCGGCCTCACCGCGGCGCCGGTCGTCGCCGTCCCCACCTCCACGGGCTACGGCGCCGGCCTCGAAGGGGTCACGGCGCTGCTGTCGATGCTCGCCTCCTGTGCCTCGGGCATGACCGTGGTCGGCATCGACAACGGGTTCGGCGCCGCCTGCGCGGTCATCCGCCTGCTGAACGCCGCCGACCGCCTCGCCCCGACTTCGGACCCGGCGAGCTCGGGGCGATGACCGTCGTCCGAGCCGAACTCGAGGCAATAGCCCCCGGTTTCCGAGGGGTATTGCCTCGAGAACGCGGTGTCCAGGGGGGCGCGGCGTCGTGACCCGCCGCGCCTGGTTCCACTGCTTCTCCGGGATCGCCGGCGACATGGCGCTGGGCGCCCTCGTCGACGCCGGCGCCGACCTGGACGAGGTCCGTGAGCTCTGCCGGCGCATCCCCGTCACCGGTTGGGGGCTCGAGGCCGAGACCGTGCTGCGCAACGGCATCGCCGCCACCCACGTCAACGTCCTGGCCGAGGCCACGACCGTGGTGCGCACCGCCGCCCACATCGCCGGGCTCATCGAGGAGGCCCGCCTGCCCGACCGGGTCGCCGAGCGGGCCCGCGCCGTGTTCACCGCGCTGGCCCAGGCCGAGGGCAAGCTCCACAACCGGCCGCCCGAGCAGGTGCACTTCCACGAGGTCGGCGCGCTCGACGCCATCGTCGACGTGGTCGGCACCTGCGCCGCGCTCGAGCTGCTCGGCGTCGACGAGATCCACGCCAGCCCGGTCGCGCACGGGATCGGCATGATCCGCAGCGCCCACGGCGCGCTGCCCAACCCGCCGCCGGCGGTGGTCGAGCTGCTGCGGGGCGTCCCCGCCTACGGCCTCGACCTCCCGATCGAGCTGACGACGCCCACGGGCGCGGCGATCGTGGCGGCGCTCTCCGTCGGCTTCGGCCCACTGCCGGCCATGACCATCGAGGCCAGCGGCTTCGGCGCCGGCACCGCGGAGCTCGACGACCGCCCCAACCTCGTGCAGGTCGTGATCGGCGAGGCCGCCGACGAGCTCGTGCCCGGCCAGCCGGTGCAACTGCTCGAGGTCAACGTCGACGACGCGACCGGCGAGACCCTCTCCCACACCCTCAGCGCCCTGCTCAACGCCGGCGCCCACGACGCCTGGATCACCCCCGTCCTGATGAAGAAGGGCCGGCCGGGCCACACCGTGTCGGCCCTCGCCGACGCCGCCGTCGCCGCGCACGTGGCCGACACCCTGCGCCGCGAGACCGGCTCGATGGGCGTGCGGGGCCAGGCCCTCGAGCGCTGGCCCCAGGCCCGCTCCTTCGACGAGGTCGATGTGGAGGGGATCCCCGTCCGGGTGAAGCTGGCCGGCGGCCGGGTGAAGGTCGAGCACGACGACGCCGCCCGCGCCGCCAAGCGCCTCGGCCTGCCCCTCCGCGAGGTCGTCTCCCGCGCCGGGGCGACGTGGCGCATCGGCACCCACCACCCGGTGGACGAGCCGACGGGTCCGGCGGCCGCGGCGCCCCACAGCCAGCCGCACGACCACGGCCACCCGCACGATCACGGCTTGGCCGACGTCGAGCGCCTCCCGGTCGACCCGCCGTCGCCCGTCGACCCCCCCGACCCCGACCCCGACGACGACGCCGCCGGCTGATCTTCGTTCTGGTTACGGGAACGCGAGGTCCCGCGCCTCGCGAATTCGTGACCAGAACGACTGGGACGAACGGTCAGGAGGTGGCGGCGGGGCGGGAGGCGCAGGCCTTCCAGAGGGCGAGGTAGTTGGGGTACGTCAGCGCCGGCGTGACCCAGCCGGCGGCGACGAGCTCGTCGTGGAGCGCCGGCAGGTGGCGGAAGGGGATCCCCATGTCGACGTGGTGGGCGAGGTGCCAGCCCGTGTTGTAGGGGGCGATCCAGAAGCGGGCGGGCCAGTGCTGCTCGACGTGGTGGGTGGTCTCGCGCCGGTCGGGCGACCGGGTCATGCCGCCGTGCTCGGCGACGGCCCGCAGGCGGTTGAGCACCCGCCACACCGTCATCCACGGCGCCAGCCAGAGCAAGAGGTAGAGCTCGGGCCGGCCGACCAGGGTGAAGCCGACGAGCACGACGAGCTGCATGCCGAGGATGCGCAGGGCGAGAGGTCGGGCGGTCGGGCTGCGCACCGCGAGGAGGAGCCCCTTGAGGTTCTTCCAGCCGGAGTTGCCGACGGCGTCGCGGGTGAGCTTGCGCTGCCACGACGCCCGGGTCACCGGGTAGCGGGCGTAGAGGGCGATGTCGGGCTCGTCGGGGCCGAGCTCGTCGCGGTGGTGGGCGAAGTGCGAGCGGCGGTAGGCGTCGAAGGGCACGAAGGCCGGGTAGGCCAGCACCCAGCGGCCGATGCCGTCGTTGGCCCAGCGCTTCGAGAACAGCAGCCGGTGGGCGGCCTCGTGGGCGAGGATCGCGTAGAGGGCGAACGCCCGGCCCATGAGCAGGAAGGCGGCGACCCACGCCAGCGGGTGGTCGAGCCACACGGCCAGGGCGATCACGCCGAAGGACTGGACCAGCACGATGGCGACCGTGATCGCGTTGCGCACGTTCGGGATGCGCCGCAGCTCGGATCGCAGCGCGGGGACGGGCTTGCCGCCGGCCAACAGGCGGTCGGTGGGCAGCACGTCGGGCAGCGCGCTCGCCGGCGGGACGAGGCCGGCGAGGCCGAGGGCGGCCTCCCGCTCGGCGTCGCGCGCCTTGGGGGCGTCGGCCGGGCGGTCGGGCTCCTCCGCGCCGGGGCCGGCGGGCGCGCCCTGGGTCGGCAGGTCGGTGGAGGCCATGTGATGACATTACAGTCTCAGATCACATGATCCAATGGCGTAACACGGAGGCGGCGGACGAGCGGCCGCTCACCGCCCGGTCGGTGATCGCCAGCACGCTGCTCGGCACCTCGCCACCGGAGCTCCCGGGCTGGTTGCTCGTGCGGGCCGGCGCCCTCTTCGGCATCGCCGAGGGCACGGTGCGGACCGCGCTCTCGCGCATGGTCGCCGCCGGCGAGCTCACCGCCGACGACGGCACCTACGCGCTGGCGGGCCCGCTGCTCGCCCGCCAGGCCCGCCAGGACGAGAGCCGGCGCGCGGTGGTCGCCCCCACGGCCTGGGACGGTGGCTGGTCCATGGCCGTCGTGCACGGCGACCCCCGCTCCGCCGCCCAGCGGGGCGAGCTCCGGGCCGCGGCCACCGCGCTGCGTCTCGCCGAGCTGCGCGAGGGGGTGTGGCTGCGCCCCGACAACCTCGACACGGACCGCCTGCCGGCGTCGTCGGCGGTGCTCGCCGCCCAGTGCGCCCGCCTCACCGCCCGTCCCGACGAGCCCGACCCGGCGGCCCTCGCCGCCCGGCTCTGGGACCTGGCCGCTTGGGCCGACCGGGCCGCCGCCCTGCGGGTCCGCATGGACGGGGTCGTCGCCGCCCTCGAGGCCGGCGACACCGACGCCCTCGCCCCCGGGTTCGTGCTCTCGGCCTCGGTCCTGCGCCTCACCCAGGCCGACCCCCTCCTGCCCGATGCACTCCTGCCGACGGGCTGGCCCGGTGCCGCCCTGCGGGCGGAGTACGACCGCTACGACGCCGCCTACCAGTCCCTGCTCCGCGCCTGGTTCCGCTCCCAGCGCTGACCCCCCGTGGGGCGCCGCCGGTAGCGTGAGCGGGTGCCCGAGGACCGCCTGTACTTCCGCCAACTGCTCGCCGGCCGCGACTTCGCCACCACGGATCCGCTGGCCCGACAGATGGTGAACTTCGTCTACCTCGTCGGTGATCGCGAGACCGGTGAGGCCGTCGTGATCGACCCGGCCTACGACGTCGACGGGCTGCTCGACCTGCTCGCCGCCGACGACATGCGCCTCGTCGGGGCCCTCGCCACCCACTACCACCCCGACCACGTGGGCGGGGACATGATGGGCTACTCGATCCAGGGCGTGGCGGCGCTGCTCGAGCGCACGTCGGTGCCGATCCACGTACAGGCCGACGAGGCCGTCTGGGTGCAGCGGGTCACCGGCGCCGCGGACAAGGACCTCGTCCAGCACCAGAGCGGCGACGTCGTCCAGGTCGGCGAGATCCCGATCGAGCTCATCCACACGCCGGGGCACACCCCGGGCAGCCAGTGCTTCCTCGTCGACAACCGCCTCGTCGCCGGCGACACCCTCTTCCTCGAGGGCTGCGGCCGCACCGACCTGCCCGGCGGCGACCCGGCGGCGCTCTACGAGAGCCTCACCCAGAAGCTGGCCAAGGTGCCCGACGACGCCACCCTGTTCCCCGGCCACCTCTACTCCATGGACCCGTCGGCGTCGATGGGCGACACCCGGGCCCACAACTTCGTGTTCCGCCCCCGCAACCAGCGCGAGTTCCTGATGATGCTGGGCGCCGGCTGAGCGCCGTGAACCTCGACAACGTCGCCCTCTCGCCCGGCACCCAGGGGCTCGTGGCCGGCCTGATCGCGCTGCAGCAGGCCAACGGCATCGACTTCGACACCGCCGTCGCCCGGGTGCGGGCCACAGCCGAGGCCGGCCCGCTCCTGGTGGCCAACCCCGGCTGGGACGAGGTCATCGCGATGCTCCGCTGGTTCGCCACGCCCCCGGCACCGCCCACCGCCTGACCACCCCTTCTGGTCACGGAAACGCGTCGTCAGGTTCATGCGACGGTCGTCGGGCTCGGCGGCGCGCTCAGACCTCGCGTTTCCGTAACCAGAACGAGGGCCGGACGGGGGAGGTGCGAGCGATGAGGCGATGAGGGGGGTCAGGTGGGGGTGAGGCCGGCCACCCACGCCTCGAGGGCGTCGAGCAGCGCCGCCGCGGTCCACGCGCCCCGGGCGCCGGGACGGCGGACGAGGTAGTCGGCGACGGTGGCGTCGTCGAGGCCGTGGGCGTCTCGCAGGCCCTCGGCCAGCATGTGCAGGTAGCCGACGACGGGGGCGGCGGTCGGGTTGGCGGCCATCGGCGCCGGGTGGGTGAAGGTGACCATGGGCAGGTCGCCGCGCTCGCCGACGACCACCGCGAGGTCGTAGCGACCGGGGCCGACCGACACCCGGCCGTCCCGCCCGAGGGCATCCCAGTCGATCGCCACGTGGTCGCGCTTGGACTCCTGGGCCACGAGGTCCTCGAACTGCTCGCCGGTGATCACGTAGCCGCGGGCGTAGGTCCGCTCGCCGCCGGCGTGGGGCTCGTGGTCGAGGAAGGCCACGCCGCCGCCCCACACCCGCGACTCTCCCGAGAAGTACAGCGGCAAGGCGAGGTCGAGGGCGGCGTCGGCCCGGGGCGGCGAGGTGTCCCGGCACCCGCGGTCGGCCCGGCGCCCGCCCGGCATCCGTCCGCCCTCGAGGTAGGACAGGAAGCGGGCCCGGTGGAGGTTGGACCCGTAGCTGACGTACCAGACGAGGGCAGGCGGGCCGCCGCGCACGGGCGCAGCCTACGGTGGCCCGATGGCCGAGCCCGCCGCCACGCCGCGCCTGCCCCTCGCGCACCTGCCCACGCCGGCGGTGCCCGCCGACCGGCTCGCCGCCGCGCTGGGGCTGCCCGAGGGGTCGCTCTGGATCAAGCACGACGACCTGACCGGCATCGCCGGCGGCGGCAACAAGGTGCGCAAGCTCGAGCACCTCGCCGCCGCGGCGCTGGCCGAGGGCGCCGACACCCTCGTCACCGGTGGCGGGCGGCAGAGCAACCACGTCCGGCTCACCGCGGCCGTCGCCAACCGCACGGGCCTCGCCGCCACCGTCGTCCTGGCCAGCGACCGACCCGAGCGGCCGACCGGCAACGTGGTCCTCGACGAGGTGCTCGGTCCCGAGCTCGTCTGGGCGGGCGACCTCGCCTACTACGACCTCGAGGACGCCATCACGGCCACCGCCGCTCGCCTCGCCGCCGAGGGGCGCCGGCCCTACGCCATCCCCGTGGGCGGCGCCTCCGCGGTGGGCGCCCTCGGGTACGTGGGGGCCGCCGACGAGATCGACGCCCAGGTCCCCGGCGAGCCGATCGTGGTGGTGGCCGACGGCTCGGGCGGCACCCACGCCGGCCTGGTCGCCGGGTTCGGGGATCACGGCCGCGTGATCGGCGTCGACGTCGGCACCCGCCCCGACCTCGACGACGCGGTTCCGGCGATGGCCGCCGAGACCGCGGCGCTGGCGGGTCGGCCGGCGCCCGTGGGCGCCGTGCAGGTCGACCACGACCGGATCGGCCCGGGCTACGGCGCCCCCAGCGACGCCTGCCGGGAGGCCCTCGACCTGGCCGCCCGCCACGAGGCGGTCCTGCTCGACCCCGTCTACACGGGCAAGGGCTTGGCCGGCCTGGTCGCCGCCGTGCGCGACGGCCGCATCGACGGCACCCGCCCCGCCGTCTTCCTCCACACCGGCGGCCTGCCGGCGCTGTTCAGCCCCCGCTACGCCGACTGGGTCCGCACCCGCCCCTGATCCGCCGCCTCCGACGGAACGACCCCGACGGCATCGGGGTCGCGCTCGTAGTCCGTATGGCCCAGATCCGTCCTCAAGGTCGCCGCACTGCTGCCGACGAATCAGAGGAGAACGGCCAACGCCCCTGAGGAGCGACGGATGTCCGACCACGCTGTGCCCGCCCCGATCGCCGACGAGCGGACCCGACGGATCTTCGGCGACCTCACCTTCAGCACGGCCAAGAAGGGGTTCGACCCGGCCGAGGTCACCGCCTTCCTCGTCAACGCCAGCGGCGCCGTCGAGCGCATGCTCGCCCGCCTCAAGAGCGCCGAGCAGCGGGCCGCCGCCGCGGAGGAGCGGGTCACCGCCCTCGAGTCGCGGGCGCTCGCCCCGGCCACGCCCACCGCCCCGGCGGTCCCTCCGGTGCCCGGCCACCTCGGCGCGAACGGTGAGGACAACAGCGTCCTGCTCGACCGCACCCTCGCCCTGGCCGAGAAGACGGCGATCGCGGCCGTCGCCGACGCCCGCAACCGGGCCCAGGCCATCCTCACCGAGGCCCAGGACCAGGCCCGCCAGTACTTCGCCAGTGAGCGGGCGGCCATCGCCACCGAGTGGGAGCGCCTCCAGAACGAGGCAGGCCAGCTCGAGACGCTGCGCCTCGCCGTCGCCGCCGAGACGATGGCCCTCGAGGGCGTGCGCTCGCAGCTGCGGGCCCGCGTCGCGGCCACGGCCCAGGAGCTGGCCGCCATCTCGGACAACCCCGACCTTCTGCACTACGCGATCAGCCAGACCCGCGTCGAGGCCCCCGCGCCGCCGCCCCCGCCCGTCGAGGCCATCGAGGCGCCCGAGGACCCGGCCCTGCCCAGCGGGGTCCACGTCGACGCCATCCCCGCCTCGTCGGTCGCCTCCCACGAGAAGAGCTTCCAGGCCGGTTGGGAGCACGAGGCCGAGGACCACACCGCCGACGAGGCCTTCGAGCGCTTCTTCAGCGACGACGTGGAGCCCGAGCCCACCCAGCAGTGGATCCTCGCCGGCTGATCCCGGTCGGCTGAGCCCCGCTCGACCCCCTGACCCACCGTTCCTCCAGCAGGAACGCGCGGTTCCACCTTCCGTTCCTGCTGGAGGAATGGGGGCGGGGCGACGTCAGCCGAGGAGCTGCTCGATGGTGTCGCGCACCTGCGCCCACGCCGGGCTGTCGGGCTCCAGCACCGTGAAGTGGTTGGCGTCGGGCTGCACGGTCAGGGTGGCGTCGTCGCCCGCCGCCGTCGCCGCGTTGACGTAGGCCTCGTTGTCGGAGAGCGGCACCACGTTGTCGATGGCACCGTGGAAGAGACGCTGCGGCACGCCGAGGGGGACCAGGGCGAGTGGTGAGAACCGGTCGTAGCGGCCCGGCGCCTCGTCGGGCGGGGCGCCCACCACGAACGCGCAGGTGCCCTCCAGGGCGCCGTCGCGGGCGCAGCCCGCGAGGTCGGTGACGGGGGCGAGCCCGACGACGGCGCTCGGGAGCAGGGCGGGGTCGGCGCCGACCGTGCCGGCCGGTAGGCGGTCGCGCGCCGCCGCCCAGAGCGCCAGCTGGCCGCCGGCGGAGTGGCCCACGAACACGACCTGGTCGGTGTCCAGCTCGAGCTCCTCGGCGCGGGCCGCGAGGTCGTCGACGGCCGCGGCGACGTCCTCGAACGTGCCGGGGAAGCCGCCGCCGTCCTCGCCGAGCCGGCGGTACTCGATGTTCCAGACGGCGATGTCCTGGTCGACCAGGTCGCGGGCGATGTCGCGCATGAGGGTGCGGTCGGTGCTCTCCGCCCACGACCCGCCGTGGATCATCACGACCACGGGCCACGGCCCGACCCCGCCGGGTCGCCAGAGCTCCGAGAACTGCGAGGGGGCGGACCCGTAGTCGAAGCGCTCGGGCCCGTCGTCGTCGAAGAGACCGCACGACGTGGCCAGCAGCGCGAGCGCGGCGGCGATCACCAGGAACGCCCGGCGGCCTCTCATCGGGCGGACGGTAGCGGTGCCGTAGCACCGAAACCCCGCGCTCACGCGGACCATCGAGCGTCCGCGACCGTTAGCATCCGTCACCCAACGTGGCCGGCGTCGCCGGGCCGCGTAGCGCGAGGACGGACGATGGGCGAGCCACAGGCACCACCGGGGAACCGGGCTGCAGCACCACCGCGAGCCGCCTCGTCCGGCGCGCCCGGGCCGCGCCCCGTCGGTCCGCCGCGTGTCGTCCTCGCCCTCGCAGTGGTCACCGTGCTCGTCATGGGCTTCCTCGTCGTCCGCAGCGTGTCGTCGTCGGGCGGTCCTACCCACCTCCCGGAGGCGGATGCGTACCTGGCGGCCTGGGGCGAGGGTGACCTCGAGGCCATGGCCGCCCTGGTGCTCGAGCCGCCGCCGACCTTCGCCGCCGTCCACCAGCAGATGACCGCCGCCCTCCAGGTGCGGGAGGCCGTCTACGAGCCGGGCGGGGCCACCATCGACGGCGACCGCGCCGTCGTGCCCTTCACCGCGGACCTCACCCTCGCCGGCCTCGGCGTGTGGCGATACGACGACGAGCTCCGCCTCGTACGGGCAGACGACGAGTGGCGGGTCGACTGGTCGCCGGCCACGCTCCATCCCGACATGGTCGAAGGCGAGCGCTTCGCCCGCACCCGCACGGCACCGACTCGTGCCGCGATCGTCGACCGCAACGGGCTCCCGCTCGCACCGGAGACCGCGCCGCTGATCGTCGGCACCACGGGCCCCGCCACCGCCGAGCAGGCGGCGGCGCTCGGCCCCTTCGTGGAGGCCGGCGACACCATCGGCACCCAGGGGCTCCAGGCCCGGTACAACGACGTGCTGTCCGGCGAGCCGTCGGGCCAGGTGCAGCTGCTCGGGCCCGACAACGTCCCCGAGGTCATCCACGTCTTCGAGGGGGCGCCCGGCGACCCGCTCGTCACCACCATCGACCCGGTGATCCAGGCCGCGGCCGAGAACGCGATCTCGGTGGCGTCGGGGCCGGCCGCCTTCGTCGCCATCGAGCCGTCGACGGGGGAGGTCCTGGCGGTCGCCAACAACCCGAGCGACGGCCTCAACCGTCCGATCAGCGGCTCGTACCCGCCGGGGTCGACCTTCAAGGTCGTCACCGCGAGCGCACTGCTCGGTGTCGGGGTGGACCCGGACGTGAACGTCTCGTGCCCGGCGACCGCGAACGGCTTCGGGAACTTCGCCGGCGAGGCCTTCGGCACCATCCCGTTCCGCGAGGCCTTCTACCGGTCGTGCAACACCGCGTTCATCATCCAGGCGGGACTGCTCCCGGACGGCGCGCTGCAGGCCTCGGCCGACCAGTTCGGCTTCAACGTCGCCTACGACATCGGCATCGACAGCGTCGGCGGCAGCTTCCCCGAGCCCGAGACCCAGGCCGACCTGCTCGCGGCCAGCATCGGGCAGGGTAAGGTCACCGCCAGCCCGCTGCACATGGCCAGCGTCGCCGCGGCGGTGAAGTCCGGTGCGTGGCGGGCCCCCACCCTGATCCACGGCGACCAGGCGCCGGAGCGCCCCGAGCCCGTGCCGATCGACGACGAGATCCGCGACACCCTCGACGAGATGATGCACCAGGTCGTCACCGTCGGCACCGGCACGAACGCGGCGGTACCGGGCCGCGACGTGGGGGGCAAGACGGGCACCGCGGAGTTCGGACCCGAGGACCCGCCCGAGACCCACGCCTGGTTCATCGGCTTCTCGGAGGACATCGCCTTCGCCTGCCTGGTCGAGGGCGGCGGCTCCGGGGGCTCGGCGGCGGCGCCGCTCGCCGCCCGCTTCGTGGCGGCCACGCCGGCGCCGCCCCCACCGACCACCACGACGACCGCGGGTGACGACGGGGACTGAGCGCGCCGCCGGTCCGCACCCGGGCCGGCGTCTCTCGGTGCGGTCCCTGCGCCGCGCGGGTCGACGGGCGAGACTGACGATCGTGTCCCCTTCTCCCCGGTCGCGCCCCTGATGGCCGCGACCCCGTGCGCCCCGTGGTGCCACCTCGGCGCGGCCACGCGCGCCGGCGAGGACGGCAACGCCCAGCAGGGCCTGCGCCTCAGCCCCGAGGTGTCCTGCGGCCAGGGCTGCCAGCCCGCGTTCACCGTGGCGTGGCTCTGCCTCGGCGCCGACAACGTCGACTGGCGCTCCGGCTTCTCGGGCAACACCTACCAGCCGCTGCGGATCATCGACCCCGCCCGGCCCGCCAAGGTCCAGGTGACGGCGACGGTGACCGTGTCCTGCTCGCCCGACGCGAGTGCGGCGCAGTGCTCCACGACGTGGCTGGTGGGCTGGGACGCCGGCCCCGTCCTGCACTCCATCACCGAGCTCGACTCGACCTGCCCCGGCGCCTGAGCGCCGTCGGCCTCAGTCGGAGGGTCGGTCGCGCAGGCCGTCGTTGAACAGCCGGTACATGTCGTAGACGTCCTTGCAGGCCTGGCACAGGGGCAGCTGGCGAGGGTCCCGGGACGGCACCCACACGTGCCCGCACAGCGCCTCGACCGGCGTGCCGTTGATGCGGGCCTCGAGCACTTTGGCCTGGGCGTCCTCGCCGGGGTCGACCTTCACGATGTGGGCGACGAGCGGCGGGCCGTCCTCCAGCTCGGGGTCGGAGGGGCGGACGGTGATGACCGGCGCGGTCTCGGTGGTGGTCACGGACATGGCCGGGGCCGAGCGTAATCCCGCCGGATCGGGCCAGACTCATCGGGTGAGCTGGCGCGAGGTCGACGACGAGGCGTGGGACGCCGACCTCGACGCGGACGACGACTCGGTGCTCGGCCCGCGTCGGTGGGGCTGGGGGATGGTGGCGCTGGCGTGGCTGTTGGTGATCGCCATGCTGGGCTCCGCCCTCGCCGCCTTCGTGGTCCTCGTGCTCGGGCGCTGAGCGTCCCGGCGTCCCGGCGTCCGGCGGCTCGGCTCCTCAGAAGACGGTCTCGCACCCCACGAGGTGGTCGCCGTCTCCATCGTCGATGGCACCGGTGCAGGTGTCGTTCCCACCGTTGCCGTGGACGCGGTCGGGGTCACCGGGGCCGTTGGGGGCGCCGCCGTCGAGGTAGTCGTCGCCGAAGATCTCGGGACTCTGGCCCCCGGGGTAGTCGCCGTTGATGGTGTCGGTGCCGCCGAGGCCGTACATCAGGTCGTTCCCGCCACGGCCGGACATGGAGTCGATGCCGTCGCCGCCGATGAGCACGTTGGGCCCGTCGGTGCCCGAGAAGGTGTTCTGGCGGTTCTTGACCCCGCGGGCGCTCTCGACGCCGGTCAGGGAGTCCTCGCCGACGCCCGACACGTAGGGCGGGTTGTTGGTCGGGGCGAAGTAGTAGAGGACGACCTCGAGATGGGTGGCGCCCTGGTCGAGGGTGTCGCCCTGGTAGGAGACGAGGTCGCCGTGCTCGCCGCTGCTCGTGACCGGGTCGTTGGCGCCCCCGGAGACGTCGTCGTCGCCGCCGCCGGGGAAGAGCACGTCGTCGCCCCCGCCGCCGTCGAGGATGTCGTCGCCGCCTTTGCCCTTGACGGTGTCGTCCCCGCCGCCGCCGCGGAGCTCGTCAGCGCTGCTGGTGCCCGTGAGACGGTCACCGAGCGGGCTGCCGACCACCACCTCGAACCCTGAGATCTGGTCCTCGCTCGTCCCTCGCACGGTGAGGCCGTTGGCCAGGTTGACGTTCTGCCGTTCGCTGGCGGTGGCGTACGTCACCGTGTCGCGGCCGGTGCCGCCGTCGAGGTCGTTGGAGCCGCCGCGGGGGTCGATGGTGTCGTTGCCCCCACCGCCGTTGAGGGTGTCGGCGCCGGATCGTCCGACGAGGATGTCGTCGAAGGGGCTGCCGGTGACGAGCTCGATGCCGAGGATGCCCCCGTTGACCGGTGCACCGGTCATGTGGACGACGCCGGCGGTCTCGTCGACGCTCACCCCGACGCCGGAGTCCGCGTACCGGGCGACGTCGAACTCGCGGCTGCCTCCGGTGACGAGGTCCTGGCCGAGGCCGGCACCCTTGAACACGTCGCTGCCGCCTTGGCCGAAGAGCTTGTCGCGGCCGCCTTGGCCGTCGAGCACGTCGTCGCCCTCGCCGCCGCAGATCACGTCGGCGCCGAGTCCGCCCCGGATCGTCTCGGGCCCCGGGCCGCCGAGGATCACGTCGGGGCCGTTGGTGCCGTTGATGTTCAGGCCCACGCCGGGGTCGTCGAAGGCGATCGTCACCGGCTTGCCGTTGCAGGTGCGCACCGCCTCCTGCGCCTGGGCTGTCGCCGGCGCGACCACTGCCACCACCGCGAGCGCGAGCCCGCCGACCGTCCCCCCGAACCGCCGCATCGCACCAGGGTCGCGCCGATCCGGCCCGGGGGCAACGGCCCGTCGGGGATGATGGCCCCATGGCCGACGTGGTGAGCCCGCTGCAGGGGACCGTGGTGTCCGTCGAGGTCGCCGCGGGCGACGAGGTGGGCCCGGCCACGGTGGTCGCCGTGGTGGAGTCCATGAAGATGGAACACCCGGTGCCCGCCGGCGTGGTCGGCACCGTCGGCGAGGTGGTGGTGGCGCCGGGCGCCCTCGTGCACGCCGGCGACCCGTTGGTGCGCGTGGCCCCCGGTTCTGGCGTCACCCATGCCCGCGTGGCGGGCGCAGGAGACGCCGGAACCGAGAGGGAAGCCGGGGAGCGGGCCGACCTGGCCGAGGTGCGCGAGCGCCAGCGCCTCGCCACCGACGACGCCGCCCGACCCGAGGCCGTCACCAAGCGCCACGGCACCGGCCACCGCACCGCCCGCGAGAACCTGGCCGACCTCGTTGACGCGGGGTCGTTCGAGGAGTACGGCTCGCTGGTGATCGCGGCGCAGCGCAGCCGCCGCAGCGTCGAGGAGCTCATCGCCCGCACGCCGGCCGACGGCCTCATCGGCGGCCTGGCCCGGGTCAACGGTGACCGCTTCGCCGACGAGGCCGCCCGTTGCGCCGTCGTCTCCTACGACTACATGGTCCTCGCCGGGACCCAGGGCCAGAAGAACCACCTGAAGAAGGACCGCCTCTTCGAGCTCGTCGAGCGCCTGGGCCTGCCGGTCGTGCTCTTCGCCGAAGGCGGCGGTGGGCGCCCCGGCGACACCGACTCGCCCGTCGTGGCCGGCCTCGACTGCCTCGCCTTCGCGCTCTTCGGGAGCCTGTCGGGGCTCGTGCCCCTCGTGGGCGTGGTCAGCGGGCGCTGCTTCGCCGGCAACGCCGCCCTGCTCGGCTGCTGCGACGTGATCATCGCCACCGAGGACGCCAACATCGGGATGGGCGGCCCCGCCATGATCGAGGGCGGCGGCCTCGGCACGTTCCCGCCGGAGGCGATCGGCCCGGTCTCGGTGCAGGCGCCCAACGGGGTGATCGACGTCGTGGTCGCCGACGAGGCGGAGGCCGTGGCGGTGGCCAAGCGCTACCTGTCCTACTTCCAGGGTCCGGTCCACGAGTGGGACTGCGCCGACCAGGGCCGCCTGCGGGACCTGATCCCCGAGAACCGCCGCCGGGTCTACGACGTGCGCGAGGTGCTCGCTACCCTCGCCGACACCGACTCGGTGCTCGAGCTGCGCCGGGACTTCGGGGCGACGATGGTCACCGCGCTGGTGCGCATCGAGGGCCGGCCCCTCGGCGTGGTGGCCAACGACCCCGCCCACCTCGGCGGCGCCATCGACCGCGACGGCGCCGACAAGGCCGCCCGCTTCCTCCAGCTCTGTGACGCGCACGACCTCCCCGTGCTGTTCCTCTGCGACACGCCCGGCTTCCTCGTCGGGCCCGAGGCCGAGGAGCAGGCCCAGGTGCGCCACTTCAGCCGCCTGTTCGTCACCGGCGGGGCGCTCACCGTCCCCTTCTTCACCGTGGTGACCCGCAAGGGCTACGGCCTCGGCGCCCAGGCCATGGCCGGCGGCAGCTTCCGCCGGCCGCTCTTCACGGTGGCGTGGCCGACCGGCGAGTTCGGGGGCATGAACCTCGAGGGCGCCGTGCAGCTGGGGTTCCGCCGCGAGCTCGACGCCATCGAGGACCCCGCCGAGCGGGAGGCGGCGTACCAGTCCCTCGTGGCCCGGGCCTACGAGCACGGCAAGGCCCTCAACCTGGCCAGCCACTTCGAGATCGACGACGTCATCGACCCCGCCGACACCCGCCGGCGCATCGTCAACACCCTGCGCTCGGTGCCACCGGCCCCGCCCCGCACCGGCCGGAAGCACCCCGTCGACCCCTGGTGAGGGCCGCGCCGGCTGACGGGGCTCAGTCGGCCAGCAGCTCGCGCTCGAGGGGGGTGACGAAGCGGGGCTTCACCACCACGTCGCCGAGCCAGTCCTGCACGACCTCGGCCTCGGCGGTGAGGGCCGCGGCGGCGTCGGCGCCGGCGTCCTCGAGGAGCCGGACGATGACCTCCCCGTCGCGGCGCTGCGCCCAGCCCCCGACGATGCGGCCGTCGTTCCACGCCGTCGGGCCGACGTTGCCGTTGCGGTCGAACAGGCGGTCGCGGTGCGGGCCGAGGTAGAAGTCCCGGCCCTTCCAGCCCATGGCGGTCGGGTCGAGGGCGGGCAGCAGGGCGACCCACGGTCCGGGTGGCTCGACGGGCTCGGCGTCCGCCGTCGCCAGCAGTGCCGGGGTGCCGTCGTCCAGCTCGACCTCGACCACCTCGTCGCCCAGCGCCGCCAGGACCGCCTTCGTCTGGCCCTTGTTCCAGCCGGTCCACCACTGCACGTCGTCGACGGTCGCGGGCCCGAAGGCGGCGAGCCAGCGGCGCGCCAGCTCGAGCCGGGCCTCCTCGGCGGGCCAGGGCTCGGGGACGCGCGCCAGCCACCGGTCGGTGGCGGCCCACTCGTACTGGCTGCTGATCAAGGTGCCCCGCGGACGGCCCCGCACGAGCTGGCCGCGGGCGGCGAGCAGGGTGAGGGTCTGCGTGGTGATGGTGATCTCGCCACCCCACGACTTGCCCTCGCCCATCACGAGCTTGTGGCGCAGGTCCGGGACGTCGGCGGAGAGCTGGGCGCCGGTGGCGTGGCCACGCGCCTCCACGGCCGCGAGGGTCGCCTCGAGGACGCCGTCGTACCATGCCTCGGCGCCGGCGCCGAGCTCGGTCTTGCTCAGCGCGGCCACGAGGCGCTTGTGGATCATGACCGCGACCGTGTCGGTGCAGGCCGCCTGCAGCACGGGAACGAGCGGGACCGGCACCACGAACATGGTCCGCCGCATCGCCAGCATCCGCACGAGGGACCGCTCCTCGTAGAGCGCCGCCTCAAGGTCGCCGACGGTGAGCCCCGGCACCCTGGCGCGGGCGGCGAGGAAGACCGACGCGGGGTCGCTGCCGTGGAGGCCGACCAGGCCGCCGGCGACGGTCACGACGTCCGAACCGTCACGAGCGTCGCCCGCCAGGAACTGTCGCCGGCCGAGGCGGGACCGCCGCTCGTCGTCGGACACCCGTCGCACGCCGGCGATCATCGCAGAGGGTTGCTCAGGGTGACGGCTTCCGCGCCGATGGGAGGGGATGGCTGGCACTGGGGGGTCACTGGCCGGTGACACGCGCTTCGGCGGATTGCCCGCGCTGCGCGCCCTCGTCGAGCAGCTGACCCGGCCGCGCCTCTACGCGGTCGACCCGCACACCCTGCTGGAGGCGCCGGCGCCGCCGGTGCTCGCCGCGCTGCTCCCCGAGCACTTCTCGTTCCTCGTCGGCGACGTCGTCCCCGAGGACCAGGCGCTGGCGGTGACCTGTTACGAACAGGCCGCCCGCACCGGGCTCGGCCAGGTGCTGGTGCGCTTCGGCGAGGATGCCCGCCCGACGCTGTTCACCATCGCCGACGTCGTCGCCGACACCGGGGTCTTCGCCTACGTCTTCTCCGAGGACCCCGACGCGCTGGCGGCCACGGCGTCGGCCGACGTCGCGCCGGCCACCGAGGCGAGCACGTCCGTGGTCCTGACGCCGGGCGGCAAGATCGTCGAGGTCCACGGGAGCATCCCGGGCGTCCTCCGCGAGGACGACCCGTCGGTGGCGGGCTCGTCGATCGTCGCGCTGGTCCACCCCGACGACCTGCCGGAGGCCCTCAACGCGTTCGCCGGCGTCCTCCAGGACCACCGCATGGCGCGACGGCTCCGGGCCCGGCTGGCGACCGAGGACGACGGTTGGCGGTGGATCGAGTGCACGCTGTTCGCCGCGCCCCACGCTCGCGAGGACGAGGTGCTGGTGGGCTGCTCGCTGACCGACGTCGACGGCGACGTGCGGGCCCGCGAGGCCCTCGCCGAGAGCGAGGACCGGTTCCGGATGCTGGCGGAGTCGATCCCGCTGGGCGTGTTCGCCACCGACGGCCTCGGGCGCGTCTACTACGCGAACGAGCGCTTCCGGGCCCTCACCGGGCTCGAGAGCACCGAGGACTGGCTGGCGCTCGCGCACCCCGACGACCGGGACACGGTGGCGGCCGCGCTCGCCCGGTTCGACGAAGGTGACCCGCTGCTCGACGTCGAGGTGCGGGTCCGACCCGCCGACCGGTCCACCTACCGCACGGTGCGCATGCTGGCCCAGGGCGTGCGCGACGAGACCGGCGGGCTGCGCGACGTGGTGGGCTCGATGGAGGACGTCACGGACAGCAGGGCCCTGCAGCAGCGGATCGCCCACGCGGCCACCCACGACCCCCTCACGGGCCTCGCCAACCGCGCCCACCTCGTCGCCGAGCTCGATCGCCGCCTCGCCAGCACCTTCAGTGGGCGAGATCCCCTGGCGGTGCTGTTCGTGGACCTCGACGGGTTCAAGCGGGTCAACGACTCGCTCGGTCACACCGCCGGCGACCAGCTGCTCGTGACGCTGGCCGACCGCCTCCGGGCCGAGGCCCGCGGCGGCGACCTGGTCAGCCGCTTCGGCGGCGACGAGTTCGTGGTGGTCGCCGAGCAGACGGGCGGCCCCGACGGTGCGCTGGGGATGGCCCACCGCATGATCCAGGCCATCTCCGCCCCCGCCGATCTCGGCGGCACCGAGATGCGCCCCCGGGCGAGCATCGGCGTCGCCCTGGCGGTCGAGCGCGACGCCAGCTCCGAGACCCTGCTGCGGGACGCCGACGCCGCCATGTACGAGGCCAAGTCGCGCGGTCCGAACGGTGTGTGGCTGGCAGATGCGGCGGTGCGCAGCCGGGCCGACCGTCGCTTCGGCCTGGAGGGCGCGCTCGCCGACGCGCTCCGCGGCGACCGCTACCGCTTCGACTACCAACCCATCGTCAACCTGGCCACGGGCCTCTACCTGGGGGCGGAAGGCCTCCTGCGCTGGGACGACGACGAGTTCGGCCCGACCCCGCCGAGCGAGATCATCCCCCTCGCCGAGGAAACCGGGCTGATCCACCAGCTCACCGACTGGTCGGTGTCGCGTGCCGGACGGGACCTGCGCACCATCCGACGGTCGGCGCCGGTGGACCGCTTCTTCCCGCTCGGCATCAACCTGTCCTGCGCCCAGCTCAGCTCGGCCACGGTCGTCGACCGCTTCCTGGCCAACGTCGACGCCGTCGGCCTCGACCCGACGGACCTCGTGGTCGAGGTCACCGAGACCGAGCTCGTGGAGGACGATTCGACGGCCGAGCGGTCGCTCCTGGCGCTGGCCGAGGCCGGCATCCAGATCGCCATCGACGACTTCGGCGCCGGCTACTCGTCATTCGACTACCTCACCCGCATGCCGGTCACCTTCCTGAAGATCGACCGCCGCCTGACCCACGCGCTGCCGACCAACGCTCGCTCGCGCCGGGTCCTGCGCGCCCTGGTCACGATGTGCCTCGACATGGGGGTCGCCCTCATCGCCGAGGGGATCGAGACCGAGGCCGAGCGGGCCGCCTACCTCGACATCGGCATCGAGTTCGGCCAGGGCTTCCTCTTCAAGCCGGCGGTCGCGCTGGACGAGCTCATCGCCGACCTGCGGGCGGAGGTCCGGTCGGGGGGTTGAGGCGGTCGACCACGTCGAGCAGGCGGTCGACGTCGGACCCGTCGTTGTAGCGGACGATGCTGGCCCGCACGGCCCCGCCGGCCTCGGTGAGGCCGAGGGCGTCGATGAGCTCGAGGGCGTAGGAGTGGCCGTGCCACACCGAGACGTGGGCGGCGGCGAGGGTCTCGGCGACCGTGGCCGGCGCGTGACCGTCGACCGAGAAGAGGCAGGTCGGGGCCCGCTCGTCGCCGGCGGTGGGGGCGTGGACGGTGACCCCCGGGAGGCCCCGCAGGCCGTCCTCGAGGCGGTGGAGCAGGGCGGTCTCGTGCGCGGCGACCTCGTCCGCCGGCGCCTCGGCCATGAAGGCGGCGGCGCCCACCACGCCGGCCAGGGTCTCGAACGCCGGTGTGCCGGTCTCGAAGCGGGGCGGCCCCACGTAGTCGGCGGGCCGCACCCGGTAGGGCTCGACGTCGGTGAGCAGCTCGGGCGCGAGGACCAGCGCGCCGGCGTGCGGCCCGTACCACTTGTAGACCGACGTCGTCAGCGAGTCGACGCCCAGGTCGCGGTGGCTCGTGGGCAGGTGGGGGACGCGGGCCACGGCGTCGAGGTGGACCCGGGCACCGGCGGCGTGGGCCCGCCCGATGGCGCCCACGAGGGGCGGCACCGCACCGGTGAGGTTGGAGGCCCCCGTGACCGCCAGCCAGCGCACGGGGCCGCGGGCGGCGGGGTCGGCGAGGATCGCCTCGAGGTCGGTGAGGTCGAGGTTGCCGGTGGCGGCGAGCGGCCAGCGCACGACCTCGACGTCGTGGTCCGCGGCCATCTGCATCCAGGTCGAGACGTTGGCGTCGTGGTCGAGCTGGGTGACGACGATCCGGTCGCCCGGCTCGAGGGTGCGCCCGATCGCCCGGGTCCACCCCATCATCAGCGTGGTCGAGTTCGGGCCGAACACCACCTGCTCGGCGTCGGCGCCGACGAGGTCGCCGACCGCGGTGCGGGCCCGGTGGACGAGGGCCTCGCAGTCGGCGCTCTGGGCGAAGGCGCCGCCGAGGTTGCTGGTGGCGGGCGAGCGCCAGAACTCGACGAACGCCTCGATGGCGGTGTCGACCGGCAGGGTGCCGGCGGCGCCGTCGAGGCGGGCCCAGCCGTCGGCGAGGCCGGGGAAGCGGTGGCGGGAGGGGGCGGCGAGGTCGCCGGCGGCGTCGGTCACCGCCCGATCATGCCCCGCCTCCCGTTCCTCCAGCAGGAACGCGAGGTCCTGCCTCGCGTTCCTGCTGGCAGAAGCATGGGTAGGTACTGCCGCGCGGGCCGAGCGTGCCGACAGGAGGTCGATGGGGGTGCGACGCCGACGCACGGGCGGGGGACGGGCGGGCCGACGTGCCGCGTTCGCCCTCGTGGCCGGCCTGGTCGTGTCGCTCACCGCGGGGTGTGGCGTCGGCGACCCGGAGCGTCCGGACGCCGCCGCGCCGGCCGTCACCACCGCCCCGCCCACCACGGAGGCCCCGGTGACGCTGCCGCCGGTGGCCACCGAGCCGGACATCCACGCGGCGGCCGTGGACGCGGGGTCGCCGGCGCTCGACCTGGCCACGCCGCCGCGCGTCGGCCGATCGCCCGCCGCGCTCGCCGAGCAGCTCACCCATGCCGAGCACGTCGTCCGGGACCCGGCGGCCTCCGAGGCACGCGTCGCCCGCCAGGCGCGGCTCCAGCAGGTCGCCTACCGGGAGCTGGCGCTGCACCCGTCGTGGCTGGATCCCGTGCTCGACCGCCTCCCGGAGCCGCTGCGCGACGACGCCCTCGACCAGGTCGCCGCCCGCCACGAGTTCCTCGACATGGCGTCGGAGGCGTCGCTGGCCGACGGGCCGCCCGACGGCTGGCGGGTCGAGCCGCCAGCACCGGCCGACGACCTGCTGGCCTGGTACCAGGCGGCGGCCCGGGAGTACGGCATCGACTGGGAGCTGCTCGCCGCCATCAACCTCGTCGAGACCGGCCTCGGACGAATCCACGCCGACTCGGTCGCGGGCGCCCAGGGCCCGATGCAGTTCATGCCGGCGACCTGGGCGAGGTGGGGACACGGTGACGTGCACGACCCGCGCCACGCCATCTTCGGTGCCGCCCGGTACCTCGCCGCCAGCGGCGCCGCCGACGGCCGGGTCGACGACGCCGTCTTCGCCTACAACCGGGACAACCGGTACGTGCGGGCGGTGAACCTCTACGCCGGTCTGCTCCGGAGCACCCCGCTGCTGTTCCGGGGTCTCTACCACTGGCAGGTGTACTACCGGTCGGTCGCCGGCGACCTGCTCCTGCCCGAGGGCTACCCGGCGGTCCCGGCCGCGCCCCGGCCCTGAGGCGGCGCGTTCACGGCGGGTCAGCCGAGCGCGGCGGGGTCGCCCACGCGGAAGCACACGGTCGAGGGCGGCGCGGCCCGGAGGGACGGCGACCAGGCCGCCGCGTTCATGGCCAGGGCGTGCAGCGACCGGGCGGCCACGCCGCGGGTGACGGGCGCACGGGGGTCGAAGACGGTCGGCCCCGCCGACCCTCGTGCGGGGGCGGCGGCGTAGCGTCGGGGCGTGGACACCACGCCCGAGGGACGCTTCGTCGCCGCCTCCGACTGCGAGTGCATCCACGAGGGGCTCATCACCCAGCCCGTGAACACGGCGACGAGCCTGGCTTACGTGGTGGCCGGGGTCGCGTTGGCGGGTCGGGCCCGGCGGGTCGGCGGCGGGGCGTTCGCGGGGCCGGTGGCGGGCGCCCTCGTCCTCAACGGCGTGGGCAGCGTCGCCTACCACGGGCCCGGTGGCCGGAGCGGCAAGTGGCTCCACGACACCGGTCTGGTGGCCATGACCGCCACCCTGGCGGTCGCCGGGGTGGCCCGGGTGTTCGGCTGGGAGCACCGTCGCGTGCGGGTCGCCGATGCCGCGGTCATCGCCGCGGGCGGTGCCGTGCTGGCGCTGCGGCCGGGTAGTGAGCTCGCGATCGTCGCGCCCCTCGGCGTCGTCGCGGTCGGCCACGAGCTGATCCGGCCGTCCCGCCACGGCGGGGCGCGCCGCCTCCTCGGCGGCCTGCTGCTCGCCGCCGGGGCCGTCGTCCAGGCCCGCTCCCGCACCGGCCAGCCCTGGTGCCGGCCCGAGGGCCCGTTCCACGGACACGGCCTGTGGCACGTCCTCTCGGCCGCCGGCCTCTACCTCGTCGCCGACGCCGCCCTCGCCGAGCACGCCGTCGACGCGGGCTGATCAGGTCGACGGCGGCTCAGCGGGCCGGGAGCCGGGAGCCAGGTCAGAAGGCCTCCCGCCGGTGGGGCGGCGGGGGCGGCCCTTCGCCCGGTGGCGCAGACGGCGGCGGCGGGTACGAGTCGCCGGCGGCCTGCGGATAGGCGGGCGGTGGCGGTGCCGGCGCCGCGGGCGGCGGCACCGGGAGCGGCACGACCTCGGCCAGCGGCTCGTGGCCGTCGATGGTCAGGGTGCCGTCACCGAAGAGGACGACCGGAGGCCAGTGGGTCCAGGGGGTCGCGGCCAGCAGGGCCAGGACCGTCACGGCCGAGGCGATGGCCACGACGATCGGGCCGACGCCGCGGGTGAACCCGTCCTGCAGCGGCATGACCAGGCCGTACAGGCCTGCGGTGGCGGTCAGCGCCGTGCCCACGATGAGCCGGACCTTGGCGCTCGATCCGGCGAGGCCGGCGTAGCCCTTCGCCCGGAGCTCCGCGCGTGCGTGCGCCCGCTCGCCACGCGCCGCCCAACGCACGGTCACCATCTTGCCCTGCGCCTTGCGCATCGGTTGGGCCAGACCCTGGCTCAACCCGCTGAGCACGACCGCGGCGGCGATCAGGAGACCGACGACCAGCAACGGTGGCGTCATCCACTCGGCGCTGCTGAAGGTCGCGGTCTCGCTCGCCCGGTACTGCCAGGTCAGCAGGTGCAGGGTCGACTCGCTCGGGATCGTCGTGCCGCCGCGCAACATCACTGACGTCCCGAGGCTGATGATGGCCCAGAACGCGGCCACCCCGGTCGCGGCGGCGGCGAGGCCGACGAAGAACTGTTCGCGGGCCCGGAGGGCCACACCCCGCCAGGTGCGCACCGGCGGCGGGGCCGCGGGGGCGCCGCGGTAGGGCAGGGGAGCCTGCGGGCTCGGACCGACGGTCAGCGGCTGTGCCATGACGACACCTCCTGTTTCGTGCTGCACCCTCACCGTGCGCTCGCGTGCGTCGAGGCGACAGGGTCGAACGGCCCGTCGCCGCGCGGTGCCGCGCCGCTCCGCTCGGTCGAGGACGGCGGCGGGAACCCGCCGTCGAGGGGGGTCGTGCGTGGGTACCGTGCCGCCATGGCCGCGACCACGGCGCTCGGCACCTGTCACCACGACTGCCCGGACTCCTGCGGTTGGGTCGCGACCGTGGACGAGGGGCGGGTGGTGTCGCTCCGGGGCAACCCCGACCACCCCTACTCCCGCGGCGAGCTGTGCCCGAAGGTGAGCCGGTTCGTCCACCGGGTCTACGCCCCCGACCGGCTGTTGCACCCGTTGATCCGCACCGGCGCGAAGGGCGGCGGTCCCGAGTCGTTCCGCCGGGCGAGCTGGGACGAGGCCCTCGCCCTCGTGGCCGACCGCGTGGGCGCCCTCATCGACGAGCACGGCGGCGAGACCGTGCTGACCAACTACTCGGCGGGCACCCAGGGCCTCATCCAGATGAGCTGCCTCGACCGGCCCTTCTTCGCGGGCCTGGGTGCGTCCCGCACCGTCGGGTCCGTGTGCGGCGCGGTCGCCGGCGCCGGCTTCGCCGCCACCTACGGCACGGGCCGCTGCGCCGACCCGATGACCCTGGTGCACGCCGAGCTCGTCATTCTCTGGGGCACGAACACCCGACTGACCAACCGGCACCTCTGGCCGGTGGTCGAGGAGGCCCGGGAGCGCGGCGCCCGCATCGTGGTCGTCGACCCGATGCGCACCGTCACCGCCGAGGCCGCGGACTGGTTCGTGCAACCGCTACCGGGCACCGACACCGCGCTCGTGCTCGGGATGCTCCACGTGCTGCTCCGCGACGACCTCGTCGACCACGACTACGTCGAGCGGTACACCACCGGGTTCGCCGGGCTGGCCGCGCAGGCCGCCGGCTGGACACCCGAGCGGGCCGGCGCCGCCACCGGCCTCGACCCGGCCGAGGTCGAGGCCCTCGCCCGCGCCTACGGCGAGGCCCGGCCGGCGTTCATCCGCACCCTCATCGGGGCCGAGCACCACGAGCACGGCGCCCGCTTCTTCCGGGCCCTCGGCTGCCTGCCCCTCGTCACCGGCTCGTGGCGCCACCTCGGTGGCGGGTTGGCGCGGTCCACCGCCCAGTGGAACGACGGCACGGTCGACGACGCCGTGTTCGACGCGCCGCAGCCGACCCGGAGCTTCCCGGCGGGCCGTCTCGGCGCCGCGCTCACCGAGGGCCACCCCGACGGCGGCCCGCCCGTGCACGCGCTCTTCGTCTGGTGCAGCAACCCCGTCCTGTCGCTCCCCAACGCCGGCGCCATCCGGCGGGGCCTCGCACGCGACGACCTCTTCACCGTGGTCAGCGAGCAGTTCCTCACCGACACCGCCCGGTACGCCGACGTGGTCTTCCCCGCCGCCACCCAGCTTGAGCAGCTCGACGTGGTGCCGGCGTGGGGCCACCTGCACCTCGGCTGGAACGAGCCCGCCATCGAGCCGCCGGGCGAGGCCGTGCCCAACACCGAGCTGTGGCGACGGCTGGCCGGCGCCTTCGGCCTCGACGACCCCCGCTTCGCCCTCGACGACGAGGCCCTCATCCGCCTGGCGCTCACCGGGGTCGACGTCGACGAGCTGCGCCGGCGGGGCTTCCTGCGCCTCCCGCACCCCGAGCCGCTCACGCCCTACGTCGAGGGCGGCTTCCCCACCCCCTCCGGCAAGGCCGAGCTGTGGGCCGGCGACCTCGACGACAGCGCCGCCCGGGTGCCCGACCACCTCGTCGCCGACGAGGGGCCGGCGCCGGTGGCGGGGGAGGGTGGGCGGCATCCGCTCTCGCTGCTCACGCCCAAGGTCCACCAGCGCTTCTTGAACACGACCTACTCGCACCACCACGGCGAGCGCGAGGGCGGCGGGCCCTGGGTCGAGCTCGACCCCGCCGACGCGGATGCCCGCGGCCTGGCCGACGGCGACCTCGCCCGGGTGGCCAACGACCGGGGCCACCTGGACCTGCCCGTCCGCTTCAGCGAGCGCCTGCGGCCGGGTGTCGCCCTCGTCCCGTGGGGCTGGTGGGGCGACGACCGCGCCGCCAACCTCCTCACCAGCGACCGCCCCACGGACTGGGGCGACGGCGTCGCCTACCTCGACACCCGCGTCGAGGTCACCCCCGTCCCGACCTGATCCTCGAGTTCGCCCGAGGAGGTCAGCCGGCGGTCGTCGTGGTGGCGCCGCCGTCGAGCGCCGAGGGGTCGCCGCAGTCGCCGGTGCAGGTCACGTCGGGGACGTCCTCGCCGTCGGCGTAGGCCGTGAGCCAGTCGAGGAACGACGTGCCGTCCACCTCGAGGGTGTACAGCGCCGGCGTGCCGAGGATGGTGTGGTCCGTGCCGGGGGCCAGGTAGCTGGCCACGTCGACGCCGCCCTCCTCGATGTAGGCCTCGTTGCCCTGGATCGTGGACTTCAGGTCGTCGCCGGCGAACCCGGCCAACTCCGAGAAGCTCGACTGCACGTCGTCGTAGGCGGTGTCGTAGCGGGCGAAGCGCACGTCGGGGGCGTGGGCGCCGGCCTGCACGAAGAGGTCGGTGACCCCCCAGTCCTCGGGCGTGAGGCCCTCGTTCTCGGGCCAGTCCGGGACGTTGGCGAACGTCCCCCACAGCGAGCCGATGGCGGCGTTGATCGCGGGGCTGCTCGGGTAGGCGCCCGAGGCGTCGGAGAGGACGGTGACCCGAGCGTCGGGCAGGTCGTCGGCGACCAGGGCGCCGAACATCGGCGCGGGCACGCCGCCGGCGCTCGACCCGGTGACGAACACCTCCTGGGCGCCACCGAACTCCTCGAGCAGGGTGTCGTAGGCGGCGCTGGCGTTCACGAACCCCTTGTGGCTGACCGTGACGTCGTCGGAGTACTCGTTGACGTTGTCGCCGAGGTGCAGGTCGCCGGTGCAGTACGGCACGTAGACGAACGACCAGTCCCGGAAGGGGTTGTCGGGGTCGTTCAGGTCGAACACACCGCTGGGCTCACGCGTGTCGGAGCCGGTCACCTCGAGGCCCGACGCCACCTGGGTGTAGCTGTCGCTGCCCTCGGCGCACATGTCGGCCGAGAAGCAGGCGCCGCCGCCCTGGAAGTAGAGGACGACCTTGTCGGGGTCGGCGGTGCGGGTCCAGTAGGAGTAGGGGTCGCCGTGGGCGCACTCGCACTCCGGCGGCGCCTCGTGCTGGACCCACTCGGTCTGCGGATCGACCGGGGCGGCGGCCTCGGCCGTCGTGGCGTCGGTCGTCGCGGCGGTGGTCGCGGTGGTGTCGGCCCCCGCGTCCTCCGAGCCCGAGTCGCTGCTGCACGCGGCGGCGCCGACCACGAGGGCGAGGGCGCCGGCGAGGACCACGGCGCGGCGGAGAAGTGGCCGTCCCCCTGTCATGGCGCCGACCCTACTGGCAGACTCGGCGGCGACCGCCTCGGATTGGCCGGAGGACCCGATGCCCGACGCCGCCCCCCACGACCGCTTCGAGCGGGACCTGGCCTGGACCCGCTACGCCCACGACGAGCTGCTCGCGGCGCTCGACCGCCTGCCCGACCGGGACTTCGCGGGGCCGTCGCTCCTGCCGGGCTGGACCCGAGCCCACGTCGCCGCCCACCTGGCCCACAACGCCGAGGGCCTGGGGCGGCTCGCGACCTGGGCGGCGACCGGCGTCGAGACGCCGATGTACCCGTCGGCCGAGTCGCGGGCGGCGGAGATCGAGGCCACCGCGGCCCACCGCCCGGCCGACATCCGCGAGAAGGTGGCGGCGGCGTCGACCCACCTCGTGCTCCGGCTCGACGAGCTGCCCGTGGCCGCCCGGGGCACCGAGGTGCAGAGCCTGCTCCCGCCACGCTTCCCAGCGGCCCTGTTGCCGTGGCAGCGCGTGCGCGAGGTCTGGGTGCACCTGGTCGACCTGGCCGCGGACGAGGGGTTCTCGGCGATCCCCGACGAGGTCGCCGGGGCGCTGCTGGACGAGGCCGCCGAGCGCTCCATCCTGCGCGGCGTCGAGCCCGCCGTCGCGCTCGTCGACGACGGCGGCACCTGGTGGCAGCTCGGCGAGGGTCTCGCCGCCACCACCCTCACCGGCACCCGACCGGCCTTGTTGGGCTGGTTGACCGGCCGCGGCGACCCCGATGCCGTCGTGGCGACGGGGCCCGACGACGCCGCCGTCGAGGTGCCGGCGGCGCCCCTCTGGCCTTGACCCGCCCTCGGCCCCGGACGGCGCTGCCGCTGCGCTGACTCCAACTCGGCGCAGCCAACCGTACGGCGTGCGGCGCGATGCGCTCGGTTCAACCTGGCGCAGCTGTGCAGGCGGACGGCAGCCGACCGGTCGCCACGCCGCTGACTTCAACTCGGCGCAACCAACCGCATGACGTGCGGCGCGATGCGCTCGGTCCAACCTGGCGCAGCCGTCTCGGCTGGCGGCGGCGGAGTCGGGCGCCGAGGCACCGACCCCATCCCGGCGGACACGGCTCAGGGCTGGTCGCCGGTGGGGCGCTCGCCGGCGAAGGCCTCGACGCACGAGTACGTGAAGTCCGCCTCCTCGTAGTACAGCCGCCCGCCGCACGTGCCGCCGTAGAACCGGAGTTCCGACCTCGTGTCGAAGAGGTCGTCGCAGGCGCCGAGCTCGCCGTCGTGGCAGGCGGTGGCCAGGTCCACGATGGCAGGGTCGGCCTCGGCGGCCACGTCCTCCGGCGGCGGCGGAACGGAGGGAACCAGCACGACGTCGTGCTCGCCGCAGTCGGCGCCGAGGCCGGCGGCGCGCACCTCGATCACCACCGTGACCGCGTTCTGGCGCTGGCTGAAGGCCTCCTGGTCGTCGTCGCGCGCCTGGAAGAGGTGGGCGTACTCGGCCACACCGTCCACCAGGGCCTGGGCCATGGCCTCCTGCCCGGCCGGTGGCGGGAGCGCGGCCAGGTCGGCGGCAACCTGGCGCATCGCCACGGCCCCCTCCTGGCTGCTCTGCTCGTAGCCGGTGGTCTCGGCCGCCTCGACCGCGCCGTTGCACAGCGCCGCCACCCGCGCCGAGTACTCGGCGGCGTCGAGGGGCGGGTCGGTGTCGTTGACCGGCGGCCCGCCCTGGTCCTGCCCGGCGCCGACGACGAACACGAGCGCCACCGCGCCGACGAGGAGCCCGATCGTCGCCCAGACCGCCGCGGTGTGCCGTCCCATCCCCCGGACGCTACGCGCGGACTACCGTCGCCGCGCGGCGCGAGCGGCGCCGACGGACAGGGGGAGGCAGGTCGTGGCCCAGGTGAAGATCACCATGTCGGAGGCGGAGCGCCAGGAGTTCCTCGCCGGCCTGCACATCGGTGTGGTCAGCATCAACGAGCCCGGTCGGGGTCCGCTCGCGGTGCCGGTCTGGTACGACTACGCGCCCGGCGGCGAGGTGTCGTTCATCACGCCGGCCGAGTCGAAGAAGGCGGGCCTGCTGAGCGTCGGCGACCGCATGAGCCTCTGCGCCCAGGACGAGGCCCTGCCCCCGAAGTACGTCGCGGTCGAGGGCGAGGTCACCGAGATCCGGCCGGCGACGGTCGAGGGCGACGTCACCGCCATGGCCGTGCGCTACCTCGGTGAGGAGATCGGCGCGATCTACGTGGCGAGCTCCCGGGAGGAGGACCCCCGCGACGAGATCGTCGTGACCTTCCGCCCCGACCGCTGGTTCAGCGCCGACTTCGCCAAGCGGATGGGCTGAAGGCCGCCACGTGAGCACCCTGGTCGGGGGCGGCTTCGGGTTCGCGTTCTTCGGCTTCTTCTTCGCCCTCGCCATCGGCGCCAACGTGCTGTGGATCCTCACCCTGGTCGAGGTCGCCCGGATGCCGGACTCCCAGTACCGGGCCGCCCGCACGGACAAGACCACCTGGATCATCCTCGTGGCCCTCACCGGGATCATCGGCGTGATCATCTGGTGGGCGGGCAAGCGCCGCGAGGTGCGTGAGGCGGTGCCCTTCGTACCCCTGCCGGCGCCCGGCTGGTACCCCGACCCGGTGCGGTCCGGCGTCGGCCTGCGCTGGTGGGACGGCTTCCGCTGGACCGACCACGAGGCCGCGGCGTGAGCACGCCCGGCCGCGCGGGGCGACCCGTGCCCCGTCAGGCCGCATCCTCGAGCTCGCGGCCGCGGGTCTCGGGGACCAGGGCGACGAGCAGGGCCGCCAGGGTCGGGAGGAACACGATGACGGCCCCGACCGCGAAGCGGTCACCGGCGTCGGCCACGAGCCCGAAGAGCAGCAGGCCGGTGAAGGCGCCGGCGACGCTCGCCGCCAGCAGCCAACCGGCGACCGCGGCACGGAACGCGGTCGGGAACAGCTCGGCCTGCAGCGCCCCCATGGCGGGCAGGAAGGCCGCGCCCGTCATCACCGCGGCGAGGTGGCCGGCGACGGCGGCCGGCACCGAGCCGCTGTAGGTCAGTGCGCCCGCGGTCAGGGGGCAAGATGGGCGTCATGCGGCGCGTGCTGATCCTCGGGGCGGGGGGCCGGGACTTCCACGATTTCAATGTGGTGTTCCGCGACGACCCCGACGTCGAGGTGGTGGGCTTCACCGCCACCCAGATCCCCGGCATCGCGGGGCGGCGCTACCCCCCGGTGCTCGCCGGACCGCACTACCCCGACGGGCTGCCCATCCACGACGAACGCGATCTGGTGGCGCTGATCGGCCGTGAGCGGGTGGACGAGGTCGTGTTCGCCTACTCCGACATCGCCCACGTCGACGTCATGCACACCGCCTCGAAGGTGCTGGCCGCCGGCGCCGACTTCCGCCTCCTCGGTCCCGCCTCGACCGAGCTGGCCGCCCCCGTCCCCGTCGTGGCGGTGTGCGCCGTGCGCACGGGGTGCGGCAAGTCGCCCACCAGTCGACGGGTCGGGCAGATCCTGCAGGACGCCGGCCTCCGCGTGGGACTCGTGCGCCACCCCATGCGCTACGGGGATCTCGAGGCCCAGGCGGTCCAGCGCTTCGCCACCCAGGCCGACATCGACGCGGCCGACCCCACCATCGAGGAGCGTGAGGAGTACGAGCTCCCGGTGGTCATGGGCATCACCACCTGGGCTGGCGTGGACTACGCCGCCATCCTGGAACGGGCCGCCGCCGAGGCCGATGTCCTCATCTGGGACGGCGGCAACAACGACCTGCCCTTCTTCGCACCCGACCTGCTCATCGCCGTGGCCGACGCCCTGCGCCCCGGGCACGAGACCACGTACCACCCGGGCGAGGCCGTGCTGCGCCGGGCGGACGTCGTGCTCGTGAACAAGGTGGGCGGCGCCGACCCGGCCGTGGTCGAGCGCCTCGTCGCCGACATCACCACGGTGAACCCCGGGGCCGCCGTCATGCGGGCCGAGTCGCCGGTGGTGCTCGACCCGGGCCCCGATCTGGCCGGCGCCCGGGTGCTGTGCGTCGAGGACGGACCGACCACCACCCACGGTGGCCTGGCCCGTGGTGCCGCCGTCGTGGCGGCGGAGGCCGCCGGTGCCGTCCTGGTCGATGGGCGGGCGTGCGCGGTGGGCGCCATCGCCGAGACCTACGCCCGCTTCCCCCACCTGGGGCCTGCGGTCCCGGCCATGGGCTACTCACCCGAGCAGGTCCGCGACCTCCAGGCCACCCTCGACGCCGCGCCGTGCGACGCCATCGTGTCGGGCACGCCCTTCGCCCTCGACCGCCTCGTCGCCACGCGCCATCCGCTCCGCCGCGCCTCGTACTCGGTCGCCGAGGTGGGCCACCCGACCCTGGACGAGGTGCTCGCCCCGGTCGTCGCCGCGGCACGGGAGCGTGCGGCGGAGGCCTGACCACCGCAATCGGTGTCGGCCACCGTTGCCCGACGGTCGGTCGGGCACGATGGTCCGGTGCGAGGTCTGGTGCAGCGAGTGACGCAGGCGCAGGTCGAGGTGGACGGCGAGGTGGTGGGCGCCATCGGCGCGGGCCTGTGCGTGCTCGTGGGCGTGCACCGGGACGACACCGAGGCCCAGGCCGACAAGCTCGCCGACAAGGTGTGGGGCCTGCGGATCATGGACGACGACGCCGGCGTGATGAACCGCTCGGTGGCCGACACCTCGGGTGAGGTGCTCGTGGTCAGCCAGTTCACGCTCTACGGCAACACCGAGAAGGGCCGCCGGCCGTCGTGGCTCGACGCGGCGCCGCCCGAGCACGCCGAGCCTCTCGTCGACCGCGTCGTCGAGCGCCTGCGGGCCCTCGGCGCCACGGTGGCCACCGGCCGCTTCCGCACCGACATGGCCGTCACCCTCACCAACGACGGCCCCGTCACCCTCCTCCTCGAGGTCTGAGGACCGGCACGGACCCGGCGGTGCGTGCTAGCAGGTAGCGCTAGCATTTCGTGATGGCGTCCGTGCGCACCACCTTCACGTTGGACGAGGAACTGGCCGACCAGGCGCGTCGCCTCGGCGTCAACGTCTCCGCCGCCGCCCGCGACGGTGTGCGCGAGGCGGTGTACGCCGCCATGGCCCGTGAGGACCGGGCCGCGTACGAGCGCCACCCCGAGGAGGACGACGACTTCTGGATGGAGCTCCAGCAGTGGGGCCCGGCGTGAACCGCGGAGAGGTCTGGCTCGGCGAAGCGGGTGGGAAGGTCCGTCCCGTCGTGGTCCTCACCCGCGACGAGGTGCTCGCCGTCCGGTCACGGGTGACGGTCGCCGAGGTGACCACGTCGATCCGCGGCCTCGCGGTCGAGGTTCCCATCGACGACGAGCTCGGCCTCGACCGCCCGTCGGTCGTGAACTGCGACGGCCTGTACACCGTTCCGATCGGGTCGCTGACCCGCTCGGTCGGCCGTCTCGACGACGACACGATGAGCCACGTGTGCTGGGCGGTCCACCGCGCCCTGGGGTGCTGAGGGTCAGCGGGGCCGGTCGCCGATGATGCTCGCCCGCTCCATGATGCGGACGTCGGGCCAGTAGTCGCTGGCGGCGTAGTGCTGCGTCGGCCCGTCAGGTGGAGCGGCTGGAGACGGCCCGGTCGATGAGCATCAGGATGATGGCGCCGACGATGGAGCCGATGATGCCGCTGGGGCGCAGGGCGAGGCCGTCACCGGCGATGAGGCTGGCGAGCAGGCCGCCGACGAAGGAGCCGAGGAGGCCGTAGCCGATGCGCTTCCCCCACGACTCGGTGCCGGTGATCCAGCCGGCGATCGCGCCGATGACGATGCCGAAGCCGAGGATTCCGAAGATGAGCATCCCGGGAGTCTCCCCTGTGACCCCCTGGTGATGCGACCCGGCGAAGGGCGTCGACCGCGTCGGCGGCGTCCGGGCCCCGGATTCTCGTGCGGCTCCTGCCGGCCGGGCCTCAGGGCTCGGCGCCGTAGGACTCGTACTCGTGCCCGGCGGTGGCGGCCGCCTCCCGTGCCGTCGTCCACTGGTACGGGCTGATGCCGCCCCGCTCCCAGGGGCCGACGCTGCCGGCGGCGACCGCCTCGGGGGCCTTGGGCACGATGCCGAACGCCTCGCGCAGTTCCTCGACGGGCCGGTCGGCGTGGGTGAACCAGTCGACCGCGAGCAGGTCCACGTCGGGCTGCCCGTCGGGACCGTGGCTCAGGGCGCCGCGGCGCAGCGCGTCGGCGAGGCGCACGGCCATGCCCGCCTGTGAGAGCTGGCCGGGGAACGACTCGAACAGGCCCGCGCCGGTGGCGAGGTAGCCCGTCTCGAAGAGGCTCACGACCATGGCCAGGAGCGAGAACCCCCTGGGGTCGTCGTTGGCCCGGGCGATCAGGGCGAAGACCTCGAGCTCGGACTCGACCCGGGTGCCGAAGTCGGCGACGACGTGGACGAAGTCGTGCTGGGCCAGCAGCGGCGGCGCCGAGCCCGGTGACCCGGGGAAGGCGAAGCCCCGGGCCCGGTAGAACTCCCACATCCGCCGGCCGAGGGTGCCGGCGGGGAGGTGCTCGAAGGCGGCCCACCGCTCGGCCAGGGCGGGGTCGGCCACCGACTGCTGCCAGGCGTCGTGCAGCTCGCTGCTCGAGTGCAGCGCCGACGCCCGTTCGGGTGCCCAGTCCGCGGTGTACCCGTTGCGCTGGAAGTCGAACGCGGCGAGGCCGAGCTGGCCCGAGGCGAAGCGACGGGCGACCGCGAGCATCCCGTCGTCCACCGAGAGCTCGTCGGCGTAGGCCTCGACCCGGTCGGCGACCGCTGGCGGCAGCGGCCGGAGCACCAGCGCCCCGAGGATCATCATCTGCAGGATCCGGGTGCGGAAGGCCTCGTCCCGGTCGGCCAGGACGGCGGCGAGCCCAGCCGGTTCGACGGCGCCGTCGACCGTGCGGGTGACGTCGTGGCCGGTCATGGACGCGAACGCCGCTTCGATCAACAGCTGCTGGAGCTCGGTCGGGCCGTCACCGGGGTCGACCGCGGTGAGGGTGGCGTCGAGGCAGGCCTGGGCCTCGGCCCGGTCGGGCGGGCCCAGGCGGGCGGCGCCGGGAGCGGGGAGCGGCGTGGTCACGACGGTGCCCCCTCACGGTCGGGGCCCCCGAGGACCGCGAAGGCGAAGTCGCGGCCCCAGCCCGTGCGCATGAGGTGGATCCACAGGCGGGCGTGGTCCTCGACGAGGGGGACGGCATCCGGGCCGCCGAGGGCGACCGCGTCGAACCCCATGGCCCGGGCGAGGGGGAGGACCACCTCGATGCCGGCGGGGTCACCGGCGATGGGCAGGAACGCCGGAGTGTCACCCGCACGACCCGTGGTCAGGTGCTCGGCGCCGATGGTGTTGAAGGCCTTGACCACCGCGACGCCGTCGGGCACCAGCGAGCGGGTGTGGGCACCCATGGTCGGGTGCCCGTCGGGGGGCGGGGCGCCGACGGCGTTGGTGGCGTCGACCACGACGGTCGGCGGGGCGACGGCCAGCCCGGCGACGGCATCGGCCACCGCGGCCGCGGGCACCGCCAGGGCCACGAGGTCGGCGCCGGCCGCGGCCGTCGCCGGGAGGGCCCGGTTCGGGAGGTCGGCGTGGCGGGGGTCGTCGGGGTCACGGACGCCGACGCTCACGTCGTGGCCCAGTGCGGCGGTCGCCGCCGCCAGACCCCGGCCGACGGAGCCCGCTCCGATCACGGCGATGCGCATGGTCGCTCCTCCATTTACGAGACAGTAGTGTTGCGGAAATGGAGTATGCCGCGGATTCGAGCGCCGCGCACCCTCGGGGGCGGGGTCGGGGACGGCCCCGCGACGATGCCATCGACGACGCCGTGCTCGCCGCCACCCTCGAGCAGCTGTCGGTCCACGGGTACGACGGGCTCTCCCTCGTGGCGGTGGCCAAGGCCGCCGGCACGACCCGCCAGGCCATCTACCGCCGTTGGCGGGGGAAGGCCGATCTGGCCGTGGCGGCGGTCGCGGCGCTGCCCGAGGCCGCCGACCTCGAGCCGACCGGCGACCACCGCGCCGACCTGCGGGCCGAGCTCGAGGCGTTCCGGCGCGGCGTGCTGCGCCCCGGGGGCGTCTCGATGGTCGGGACCATGCTCCAGGACGCGGTCGACCCGGACCTGCGCGACGCCTACCGCGAGCACCTCGTCGCTCCTCGGCGCCGGCGCCTCGCCGCCATCGTCGAGGCCGCAGTGACCGACGGCGACCTGCCTCCCGCCACCGACGTGGAGCTGGTGGTGGCCGGCTGCACGGGCACCCTGTACGCCCTGGCGCTCGCCGGGCGGCCGGTCGGCGTCGACTGGCCCGACCGCATGACGGCCATGGTCTTCGCCTAATCAATGACTACTCGTTGAGCACTCGACGATACGGTGCGGACATGGATGCCGCCCTCGACACCCTCCTCCACCTCTCCCGCACGACTACCCGGCTGGTGCGCGAGGTCGACCGTTCCCTCGGCTCGACGCACGGCCTCGGCCTCAGCGACCTCGCACTGCTCCTCGAGCTCCAGTCGGCCGAGGGCGGCCGCATGCAGCGGGTCGCCCTGGCGGAGCGCCTCGGCGTCACCCCGTCCGGCGTGGCCCGGCAGCTCGGCCCGCTCGAGCGCATCGGCGTCGTGACCCGCGAGTCCCACCCCAAGGACGCCCGCCTCGCGCTCGCCGTGCTCACCCCCGCCGGCGACACCCTGGCCTCCGACGCCGCCGTCACCGCCCGCCGCGCCGCCCAGCAGGCCTTCGACGGCCACTGGTCCTCCGCCGACCAGACCGCACTCCGCGCCCTCGTCGCCGGCGACGCCTGAACGGCGGTTCCGGCACGCCGGGACCCGCCGCGACGGCCGGATCCGGGTCCATCGACCTCAGGGGACCGGCCGCTCGCGTGACCGTCGGCGCCGGACTTGCGCCCGCACGGGCCGTCTCGACCGTTCTCGAGCGTCGCCGCGACGAGGTCCCTAGCATCGCCGCCGTGGGGATCGTCGAGGAGCTGGTGGCCAACCCGGGGCTCTACGTCGGGATCGACCGGGTGCGCGGGGTGGACCTCACCGCGGTGGCCCGCATCGCCGTCACCGTGCTGCCCGGCGGCGCCGGCGTCAGCCTCGACTACGACGTGTACCGCTCCGAGGGGTCCGGCCCGGTCCGGGCGCACGCCGAGCACACGATCCTTGCCCGGGGCGACGACGGCAACGCCTTCATGGTCGTGGCCCACACCCACGGCGAGGCCGTGACGGTGATGCACGAGACCGGGGCCGGCACCTTCGAGCCCGGTGACCCGGCGCCGCCCTACCCCATGAGGATCACGCTCTCGGCGCCCGCCCCCGGCCGCCTCCGCCACGGCTGGTGGTACGGCCGGCCCGGGGAGCCCCTCGAGGAGCGCGACGTCGCCGAGGTCGAGCTCCAGGCCTGACGCGCCAGGCGGCGCGCTCTGGCAGAGTGCACCACGGACAGGACGGAGGACGCCGTGGGCGTGAGCTGGACCGAGGACGAGGTGGCGGCCCGCTGCCACGCGAATTGCATCGAGTACGCCCGAGAGGGGGCGAGGGGCTCAGGCGCTGAGGGTCAGTTGGTCGAACACGACGGCGTCGTGCTCTTCGCCGGCGGGTCGGACTTCCCGGTGCTCGCCAACGGGGCGTTCCGGGTCGACCCGTCCGTCCCCGCCGCGGCGGTGGTCGAGCGGGCCGACGCCTGGTTCGCCGAGCGGGGCCGGGGTTGGTCGATCGGCACCACCAGTTGGCGCGGTGCCGACGAGGACCTGATCGAAGCCGCCCTGGCCCGGGGCCTGCTGACGGTGACGGACCAACCCGCGATGGTGTGCGACGAGCGACTGCCCGACGCGCTGCCGCCCGAGGGCATCGAGCTACGGGTCCTCACCACCGCCGACGAGACCCGTGCCTTCGTGGCCATGGCCGACCAGGCGTACACCTCGCTCGGCCTGCCGGCGGGCATCATCCCGGCCATGGCGGGCCCGACGCCCCGGATCCCGCCCCCACACCTCGTGACGGTCGGCGCCTTCGACGGGGACGAGCTGGTGTCGGGGGCACAGGTGCTGTTCAGCCACGGGATCGCCGGCGTCTACTGCGTGGGCACCACCGAGTCCGCCCGGGGCCGTGGCCTCGCCGAGCTCGTGACCCGCACCGTCACCAACCTTGGCTTCGACGGCGGCGCCCCCGTGGTGACGCTCCAGGCCTCCTCGATGGGTGAGCCCATCTACCGGCGCATGGGCTACCGCGACCTCTACCGCTACGCCACCCACGCCCGCTTCGTCTGACCACGAGCACACGAACGCGGGGCGAGCGGCACTCCGGTCAGGCCGCGACGCCGAGGGGATCGCTCGACCCGACGCCGGCGTCCGCCACCCGGTCGGTCCACTGGTGGCCGTCCCAGTAGCGGAACTGGTGCCGGCTCGTCGGGTCTGGGTGCAGCCCTGCAGGGGTGGACCACGGCGGCACCGCGCCACAGCCCGCGCAGGGCGGATAGCTCTCGGTGGTCGTGTCGGGTGTGTAGTCGATGGTCTCGCCGGGGCGCGCCACCTCGGTGACGGTGAGCGCATGGCCGCACCGCGGGCAGCGATCCCGGCCCTGGGCCTTCAGGGTGAGCTTCGCGCCCAGGTGCCAGCCTGCTCGACGAGCGCTGCGGAAGCCCTGCGGACGCGGTCCCGTCACCCGGGGTCCCTGGGGCGGCAACCAGGCCGGGTCGGGATCGGCGTTCTCGTAGGTGCGGCCGTTGGAGACGATGACCGACCAGTGGTCGGTCTCCCAGAACCGCATCGCCCAGCGGCCGGCCGGATCGGCGTACCAGCCCGCGACCGTGGCCGTGGGTGGGGGCGTCGCCGGGTCGACGGCGACCGCGTCGGCGGTGGTGGCGCCACCGTCGGACACCGTCGGCGTCCACTGCACGCCGTCCCAGAACCGGAGGGCGTGGCGACCGCAGGGGTCGCGGTACCACTGGGCGACGGCGCCAGGAGGTGGCGGCTGGGCGGGCAGCGGGTCCGACAGCGTCGTGCCGGTGCCGTCGTCGACACCCTCCGACCACTGCGCACCGTCCCAGTAGCGACGTACGTGGCGACCCGTGGGGTCGCGGAGCCATTCCGGAGTGGAGAGCATGCTCCACCTCCTCACTCGTCCTACCGACAGCGTGCGCCGACCAGCTCGATCCCGGCAGGGTCGGAGGTCCCGTGCCCGAGCTCGAGCGGGGACCCTCGACGCGAGGACGGCACGCACCTACGCTGCCGCTGATGCCGGTGCCGTACGCCAGCGGTCGCACGATCCACGACGCCGACGCCCACATCATGGAGACGCCGACGTGGCTGCGCGACCACGCCGACCCCGGCGTCCGGGACCGCATCGAGCCGCTGGCCTACACGAGCGGCAACGAGCTGCGGCAGACCGGTGACCCCGACGAGCAGCTCCGCGACCTCGCCGCCGCCTTCGACCGGCTCCGGGAGCGGCACGGGTCGGAGGAGTACCGGGCGGTCGAGGCCGAGGAGATCATGGCCCGCAAGAACTTCGCCGCCACCGGCTCGTGGATCCCCGAGGACCGCCCCCGGGCGCTCGACCTGCTCGGCTTCTCGAGCCAGCTCGTGTTCAACACCTTCCACAACGGGCGCCTGCACGACTGGGAGCACGGCGACGACGCCGAGCTGGCGATCGGCGCGGCCCGGGCCCACAACCGGGGGATGGTCGAGTTCTGCGCCGTGGACGAGCGCCTGCTGCCCACCTGCTACGTGCCGCTGTTCGACCTCGACCGGGCGCCGGCGCTGGCCGCCGAGGCGCTGGAGCTCGGCGCCGCCGCCCTGCTCGTGGCCTCGGGTTGCCCGCCCGGCCACTCGCCCAGTCACGTCGGGCTCGACCCGGTCTGGGCGCAGGCGCAGGAGGCGGGGATCCCGATCGTGTTCCACGTCGGGGGCACCGGCGACCTGATCGACCCGGCGTACTTCCGCAACGGCCTCCCGGTGCCGCCGGACTTCCACGGCGGCGAGGAGAACTTCCGCTCGGTCGACTACATGGGCATCCCCGGGCCGCCCGCCCAGACGCTCGCGACCCTGATCTTCGACGGGGTGCTCGAACGCTTCCCCGACCTGCGCATCGGGGTCATCGAGCAGGGCGCGATCTGGGTGCCGAGCTGGCTGCGCCAGATGGAATCGGCCTTCGACGCCTTCCACCGCCACGAGGAGCGGCTCCAAGCGCTGTCGCTGCGGCCCACCGAGTACGTGCGCCGCCAGGTCCGCTTCACGCCCTACCCCACCGAGGACGTCGGCTGGATCATCGAGCAGAGCGGCCCCGAGCTGCTCCTCTTCTCCTCCGACTTCCCCCACGTCGAGGGCGGTCGCAAGCCCCTCGAGCGCTTCGAGGCCTCCCTCGGCGACGCGTCGGAGGACGTCCGCCGGCGCTTCTACTGCGACAACTTCCTCGACCTCATGGGCACCGCCGGCGCCGCCCTCGCCGCCTGACCTCGGCGCCGTTGCCCACGAGAGCGGGCCGGACGCGGCGACGCCGCCCGGAGGCGGCGTCGAGGCCTTCGAGGAGGCCGGGTGGGCGAGGGGGGACTTGAACCCCCACGTCCTTTCGGACACAGGAACCTGAATCCTGCGCGTCTACCAAATTCCGCCACTCGCCCGAGTGGTGAGCGTCTGATCGTAGCGCCTGGCGGCGCCGGTGCCAGATCCGGTTCCCCGCCCGGCGGGAACCAGGGCGTGGTGGCGGGACGTCTGACGGGCATGCGTGCGAAGCGTCCTCGCCGGCTGTCCGTCCTCGTGCTCGCCCTCGGGCTCCTCGTCGCCGTGGCGGCGGGGTGCGCCTCGTCGGGGGTGGACGAGTCCTCGTCCTCCGGCGACTCGTCCGACGCCGCCACGGTGGCCGACGAGGCCGTGGCCGGGGGAGCGGCGGGTGACAGCGCCGGCGGGGGCAGCGCCGCCCCCGACCTCGGGGTCGACCCCGCCGTCGCCGCCGCGAGCGCGAACCGCGACGTCATCCTCACCGGCTCCATCAGCGTCGTGGTCGACGACCTCGACCGGGCCGTGGACCGGGCCGGGCGCATCGCCGCCGCCAACGGCGGCCTGGTGTTCGGCGAGCAGACCTCCCGCACCAGCGACCCCGGTTCCCTGCTCACCCTGAAGGTGCGCCCCGACGCCTTCACCACTGCGCTCGACGACCTCGGTGCACTGGGCGAGGAGCAGGACCGCAACATCGACAGCGAGGACGTGACCTCCCAGGTCGTCGACCTGGACAGCCGCATCGCCACCGCCGAAGCGTCCGTCGACCGCCTGCGGGCCCTCATCCTGCGGGCGGAGGACATCGACGACATCGCCATCCTCGAGAACGAGCTGCTCAACCGCGAGACCACGCTCGAGACCCTGCGGGGCCAGCGGCGCAGCCTCGGCGACCAGGTCGCCCTGGCGACCATCACCGTCACCCTCACCCCGGCCGCCGACTCGCCGGACACCCCGCCGGCGGACGACGACCTCCCCGGGTTCCTCGACGCGTTCCGCGGCGGCTGGGACGCGCTGGTGAAGGTGGGCACCGTGGCCGGGCTGGTACTGGCCGCCCTGGTTCCGTGGGTACCAGTGATCCTCGTGATCGCCTTCGCCGTCCACCTCCTCGTCCGTCGGAGCCGCCGACGCCGGGCCGAGGCCTTCCCCGCCTCCCCGGGCGGTCCCGCCGCGGGCCCGTCCGCCGGCCCGGGGCCGGGCTTCCCGCCGCCCCCGCCGCCCGCCTCGCCGTCCCCGGATCCCGGCGCCGGTGACCCGGCCGGCCGCCAGGTCCCCGTCGGCGCCGGCGCCGGCGGCCCGTCCTCGCCGGAAGGGCAGTCGCTATCGTGAGCCCCGTGGTGATCAAGGGGTTCGAGAACCGTCTCGAGCGCATGGTGGAGGGCACCTTCGCCCGGGCCTTCAAATCGGGCCTGCGCCCGGTCGAGCTCGGCCGCCGCCTCACCCGGGAGATGGACGCCGACCGCTCGGTCGACGTGAACGGCCGCACCATCGTCCCCAACCAGTTCACGGTCTGGCTCAGCACTGGCGACGTGGAGCGGTTCTCGGCCATGTCCGAGCGCCTCGAGTCCGAGCTGGCGGAGACCGCCCGGGAGCACGCGCGCGACGAGGGCTACCGCTTCGTCGGCCCCGTCCGGGTCGCCCTGGCCGAGTCCGACCGCCTCCGCACCGGCACCTTCTCGATCGACGCCGAGCTGGCCGAGGGCGAGGGCGGCCTCGGCGCCGGCTCGCTCATCCTCCCCACCCGCCAGCGGGTGCCCCTCGGCGAACGGCCCCTCACCATCGGCCGCCTCCCCGAGTGCAACATCACGCTGAACGACCCCAACGTGAGCCGCCACCACGCCGAGGTCCGCCCGCAGGGCAACGGCTTCGTGATCGTGGACCAGGGCTCCACCAACGGCATCAAGGTCAACGGCGTGCGGGTCACCCAGCAGGTCCTGAACGACGGCGACCAGATCACCATCGGGAACACCCGCATGGTGTTCGAAGCGTCCTGACCGGCGACGAGCGCCACGGCCGGGTGACCCCCCGCCCCCGGCCGACGGCGCGCCAGTAGGCTCGGCGGCACCGTGTCGGAGCAACTCCTGACCATCCTGAAGCTGTGCCTGCTGGTGCTGCTCTACCTCTTCTTCCTGCGCGTGCTGCGGGCGGTGTGGGCCGAACTGCGGGCCCCCGTGGCCACCGCGGCGGCGCCGGCGTCGCCCACCGTGTCGAACCGGGGGGCGCGCAAGGCGGCCCGCGCCGCGGGCGCCGCCGCCGTCCCCCGCAGCCGGGGCCGGGGCCAGCCCAAGGCCCTGCGGATCGTCGAGCCGGCGGCGCAGAAGGGCCGCACGTTCCCGCTCGGCGACGAGATCACCGTCGGCCGCGCCGCCGGGTGCTCGATCACCCTCGACGACACCTACGTGAGCCAGATCCACACCCGCGTGTTCAGCCGTGAGGGCAAGATCTTCGTGGAGGACCTCGGCTCCACCAACGGCACCTACCTGAACCGGGCCAAGGTGTCCGGCCCGATGGTCATGCAGAAGGGCGACCGCCTCCAGGTGGGCAGCACCGTGATGGAGCTGGCGTGACGACGGCGACCGGTACCGCGACCGCGAGGGAGACCCGGCGATGACGACCTTCCGGGCCGGCGCGCTCACCGACACCGGCCGCTCCCGCGCCGTCAACCAGGACAGCCTGCTCGTCGTCGACGGCCGCCTCTACGCGGTCGCCGACGGGATGGGCGGCCACCGGGGCGGCGAGGTCGCCTCCGCGCTCGCCCTCGAGTCCCTGGCCGGCACCCTCGCCGAGCCGTCCACCCGCGCCCTCGTGGCGAGCGTCACCACCGCCAACGCCGCGGTCTACACCCGCTCGGCCCAGGACCCCGAGCTGCGGGGCATGGGCACCACCCTCATCGCTCTCGCCCTGATCGTGGGCGACGACGGCCAGGAGCGCCTGGCCATGGCCAACGTGGGCGACTCTCGGGCGTACCGCTACCGGGGCGGCGCCCTCGAGCAGATCACCGAGGACCACAGCCTGGTCGAGAGCCTCGTGCGCCAGGGGCGCATCACCGCCGAGGAGGCGGCCAACCACCCCCAGCGCAACATCATCACGCGAGCGCTCGGCGTCGACCCCCAGGTGGAGGTCGACTCCTGGGAGCTCGCCGCCGTCCCCGGTGACCGGTTCCTGCTGTGCAGCGACGGCCTCTTCAACGAGGTCGAGCCCGACGTGATCGCGGCGATCCTGGGTCGCATCGACGACCCCGACGCCGCGGTCGCCGAGCTCGTCCGCCTCGCCAACGAGGGCGGCGGACGGGACAACATCACCTGCGTCGTGGTCGACGTGCTCGACGGTCCCGGCTCCGCCGAGCAGGCCGACGCGCGGGTGGATGTCGCCTCCGAGCCCGACCTCGGCGCCTACGGGCCGGCGACCCAGCCCCAGCCGGCGGTGTCGGTGTTCGACGAGCCGGCGGCGGCTCCTGCGCCCCCGCCGCCGCCCGTGCCCCCGCCGCCGCCCGTGCCCCCGCCGGCGCCGACCGCGGAGCCCGAGAGGGCCGCGGGCCCGGGCGCCGCTCCCGCGGCGGCGCCGGCGCTGATCGGCGCCATCCCCGACCACCTCCCCGAGGACGAGGCCGACGCCCCTCCCGCCCCGCGCCGGCCTCGCCGCTTCACCTGGCGGGTCGTGGTGTTCGTGCTGGCACTGCTCGCCCTCGGGGCCGCGGTCGTCGGCGCCCTCACCTACTACGGCCGCTCCACCTACTACGTGGCCTTCGACGGCCAGGACCAGGTCGTCATCTTCAAGGGCCAGCCCGGCGGCTTCCTCCTGTGGGACCCCACCGTCGAGCGGGTGACCACCATCTCGCAGGACGACCTCCGTGAGACCGCCGCCGACCGGGTCGCCGAGCAGCCCGACCAGGCGACGCTCGAGGACGCCGAGGCGTTCGTCGACAACCTGTGCGACTCGCTCCGGACGGGTGCCACGCCGACCGAGTGCGCCGCGACGACCACCGACGGCGCCGCCGGCACCGGCGCCACGACCGCGACGACGGGCGGCAGCACCGGGGGCGGAGGCAACACCGCCACGACGGCGCACTCCTCGACCGCCTCCACCAAGCCCGACCCATGATCGGCGCCAACCGGCGCTCGACCGAGCTGGGCCTCATCATCCTGGCGGTGGCCGTGGTCGGCGCCGCCTACGTGCTGGCGAGCCTCGGCACCGAGGCCTCGCTGCCCGCCAACATCGTCCCGTTCCTCGGGGTGATCTTCGCGCTGCTCCTCGGCGCCCACGTGGCCGTGCGGAAGCTGGCGCCGCTGGCCGACGGGATCCTCCTGCCCCTCGCCGCACTGCTGAACGGCCTCGGGTACGTCTGGATCGCCCGCCTCGACCAGGACCTCGCCGCGCTCCAGGCCACCTGGACCGCGCTCGGCATCCTCGGCTTCGTCCTCACCCTCGCCTTCGTGCGGCGGATGCGCGACCTCGACACCCCGTACACGCTGATGATCGTCGGCGTCGGCCTCCTGCTGCTGCCGCTCGTCCCCGGGGTCGGCCGCACCATCAACGGCGCCAAGATCTGGGTGTCGCTCGGGCCCATGAGCTTCCAGCCCGGCGAGTTCGCCAAGATCGCCCTCGCCATCTCCTTCGCCGCCTACCTGGTGCGCAAGCGCGAGGTGCTGTCGATGGCCACGTTCAAGATCGGCCCGCTGGCGCTGCCCGAGCCCCGCGACCTCGGCCCGGTGATGCTCGCGTGGGGCTTCTCGCTCCTCGTGATGTTCTTCGAGAAGGACCTCGGCTCGTCGCTGCTGTTCTTCGCCCTGTTCATCACCATGGTCTGGATCGCCACCCAGCGGGCCACCTACCTGGTGATCGGCACGATCCTGTTCTCCGCGGGCGCGGTCTTCGCGTGGAAGACCTTCGACCACGTGCAGACCCGGGTCGAGGTGTGGCTGAACCCGTGGCAGGACCCGTCGGGCAAGGGCTTCCAGGTCGTCCAGAGCTGGTTCTCGCTCGCCGCCGGCGGGGTCACCGGCAAGGGCCCCGGCCTCGGCCAGCCGGGTCTCATCCCGGCGGCCGACACCGACTTCATCTTCGCGGCCATCGGCGAGGAGCTCGGCCTGCTCGGCGGCTCGCTGATCCTCGTGGCCTTCGTGCTCATGGTGGGCGCCGGACTGCGCATCGCCCTGACCGCCGACCGCGAGTTCGACAAGCTGCTGGCCGCCGGCCTCACCACGCTGCTCGGCATCCAGGCCTTCATCATCATCGGCGGCGTCACCCGCCTGCTCCCCCTCACCGGCGTGACCCTGCCCTTCATCAGCTACGGCGGCTCGTCGCTGGTGGCCAACTACATCCTGCTGGCGCTGTTGCTGCGCATCTCGGACGACTCCACCCGCCGCATCAACGAGGGCCGGGCCAACCAGGCCGCGGCCGCGTGAGCGCCGTCGTGGGCTTGCATGGAGGGTCCCCGCGCCGGGCCCGACCGCCGGCGCCCGCCGCCCCTGCCCCGAACCAGCGACCGCTCCCGTGAACAAGCGCATCCGCCGCCTCGGCATCTTCCTGCTCGCCTGCTACGTCGCGCTGTTCGCGATGCTCAACTACATCCAGGTGCTGCAGGCGGACTCGCTGAACGACAACGAGTTCAACGCCCGGGGCACGTTCGAGAACCTGAGCCGGCCCCGGGGCACCATCGAGACCGCCGACGGTGTGGTCGTGGCCCGCTCGGTGCCGGTGGACGACCGCATCGGCCTCCAGCGGGAGTACCCCGAGGGCGACCTCTTCGGCCACATCACCGGCTTCTTCCCCGTGAACGGCCGGGCCACCGGGGTCGAGCGCCAGTACAACGAGGAGCTCGCCGGCCAGACCTTCGAGCAGGAGCTGCGGTCCTTCGCCGACCTCTTCGTCGACCGGGACCGCACCGGCAACGTCACCCTCACGCTGCGCGACGACGTGCAGCGGGTGGCCCGGGACCAACTCGGCCAGCGCCGCGGCTCGATCGTGGTCCTCGACGTGGACACCGGCGGGATCGTGGCCATGTGGAGCTACCCGTCCTACGACCCCAACCCGCTGAGCAGCCACGACGCCCAGGCCGCCCGCGACGCCTTCAACTTCCTGGACCCGACGAGCGGGCAGTCGCCGCTGCGGGCGTCGTCGTACCAGAACACCTTCTTCCCGGGCTCGACGTTCAAGGTCGTGACGGGGTCGACGGGCGTGCAGAGCGGCCGGGTCACGCCGGAGGCGCCCGTCTACCCGTCGGTGACCAGCTACACGCCGCCGCAGACCACCCGGCCGCTGTCGAACTTCGCCGGCGAGGTGTGCGGCGGGGCGCTGTTCGCCATCCTCGCCAAGTCCTGCAACACCTCGTTCGCGCAGATGGGCGCCGAGACGCTGGGCCCCGACATCATGGTCGACGGCGCCGCCAGCTTCGGCTTCAACCAGGTGCCGCCGATCGACCTGCCCGGGGCGGTCGAGTCCCGCTTCCCGGTCGACTTCGCCGACAACCTGCCGGCCCTCGCGCAGGCGTCGATCGGCCAGGGCGACACCTCGGCCACGCCGCTGCAGATGGCCCTCGTCGCCCAGGCGGTCGCCAACGAGGGCCGGATGATGGCCCCACACGTGATGCAGGAGATCCGCGACGGCGAGGGCGCGGTGGTGGAGGACGAGCCCGTCGACGTCTGGAAGACGCCCATCAGCGCCGCCAGCGCCGCCACCATGCGCGATGCCATGTACGGCGTGGTCGACAACGGCACCCTCACCGGGGTGGCCGACATCCCCGGCTTCCAGGTCGGCGGCAAGACCGGCACCGCCCAGACCGGCAACGACACCAACAACACGTGGGTGATCGAGTTCGTCGGCCCGCCCGGCGAGAAGCCCAAGTACGCCATCGCCGTGATCGTGGAGAACCAGGGGCCCGACGAGACCGGTGGTGGCGTGGCCGGCCCCATCGCCAACGCCGTGCTCACCCAGGCCCTCCAGGGCGACGCCGGCTGATCCATCCCTTCGTTCTGCCGGCAGATCCGCGACGCGGTGCGTCACCCTCGTGCTGGTGGAACGGGACGAGCGGGATGACTACGGGCGCAGGCTGACCCGTCGGTAGTCTCTCGACCGTGTCAGAGTCCGGCGGGCTGCCCGTCTTCAACGGGCGCTACCAGCTCCACCGCCAGCTCGGTCGGGGCGGGATGGCGGTCGTCTACCTCGCCCACGACCAGCTGCTCGACCGCCCCGTCGCGGTCAAGGTCCTGAACGCCGACTTCGCCGGCGACGCCACCTTCGTCGAGCGCTTCCGTCGGGAGGCGCAGGCCGCCGCCAACCTCAACCACCCCAACATCGTCTCGGTGTTCGACTGGGGCGAGGAAGACGGCACGTACTACATCGTCATGGAGTACATCGAGGGCCGTCCCCTCGACGAGATCCTCGCCGGCGAGGGCCCGCTGCACCCCGACCGGGCCGCCGACATCGCCATCGACATCGCCGCCGGTCTGGCCCTTGCCCACCGCAACGGCGTCGTCCACCGCGACATCAAGCCGGGCAACGTGATGATCGCCCAGCCCAGCGGCCAGGTGAAGGTCACGGACTTCGGCATCGCCAAGGCCGTCGGCGGCGACTCCGAGCTCACCCAGGTGGGCACGGTGATGGGCACCGCCACCTACTTCTCCCCCGAGCAGGCCCAGGGCAAGCGCCTCGACCCCCGGAGCGACCTCTACTCGCTCGGCGTCGTCCTCTACGAGATGACGGTCGGTCGGCCCCCGTTCACCGGCGAGACCCCGGTCGCCATCGCCTACCAGCACGTGCAGGAGCAGCCCCCGCCGCCGCGGTCGCTGAACTCCGCCATCCCCGTCGCGCTCGAGGCCATCACCCTCAAGCTGTTGGCCAAGGACCCGGTCCTGCGCTACCCGTCGGCCGAGGACCTGCGCTCCGACCTGCGCCGCTTCCGCGAGGGCGCCCAGCTCCCGCAGGCGGCGCCGGCGCCCGCCACCGCGGTGGCGGCCCCCATCCCCGTGTACGCCGACCAGGCCCGCTTCCCCGTCGACGAGGTGCCCGACCCGCCCAAGCGCACGGGCATCTTCCTGTTCTTCCTGATCATCCTGCTCGCCGCGCTCGGCTTCGGGATCTGGTTCTTCGCCAAGGAGCTGGGCGTGTTCGACGCGGACACCGTAACGACGGTGACCGTCCCGGACCTGCGGAACCGGCCCCAGGCCGACGCCGAGTCGATCCTCCGGGAGAAGAACCTCGAGAGCGCGATCGAGAACACCCAGGACTGCGACGTGGCCCCCGGTACGGTCACCGGCCAGGACCCGGCGCCGGCGACCACGGTGGACGAGGGCACCACCGTCACGCTGACGGTGTGCCAGGGCCAGGAGCAGGTCGCGGTGCCCAACGTGGTCGGCCAGCTCGAGGCGGACGCCCAGCGCCTGCTCGAGGGCCTCGGCTTCGTGGTGTCGGTGAGTCGTCAGACCGGCACGGTCGAGGACCAGGGCAAGGTGCTGAGCCAGACACCGGCGGCCGACACCCAGGTGAGTCCCGGCAGCATCGTGCAGATCATCGTGTCGCAGGGGCCGACCACGACGACCGCACCGCCGCCGCCCGTCACCGCCGCGCCGACGCCCACGACGGCGCCGACCCCGGCGACGGTCACCGTCCCGTAGCGCGGACCGGCACCGCGCGACGCGGTGGCGGGACGGCGTCCGTGGACGTCAGGCGGGGGCGGAGACCCGAGCGAGGAAGTTGGCGATCAGCTCGTGGCCCGAGTGGGTGAGGATCGACTCGGGGTGGAACTGCACGCCCTCGACGTCGAGCTCCTTGTGGCGCAGGCCCATGACGATGCCGTCGCTGGTCTCCGCGGTGATCTCGAGGCAGTCGGGCACCGAGTCGCGGTCCACCACGAGGGAGTGGTAGCGGGTGGCCTCGAGGGGGCTCGGGAGGCCGGCGAACACGCCGGCGCCGTGGTGGAAGATCGCCGAGGTCTTGCCGTGCATGATCTCGGGGGCCCGCACGACGTCGCCGCCGTAGATCTGGCCGATGCACTGGTGCCCGAGGCACACCCCGAGCACGGGCCGCCGGCCGGCGAAGTGGCGGATCACCTCGTTGGACAGGCCGGCGTCCTCCGGGCGGCCGGGACCGGGGCTGATGAGCACCGCGTCCGGCTCGAGGGCGTCGGCGTCGTCGAGGGTGAGGTCGTCGTGGCGGTGGACCAGGGGCTCGGCGCCGGCCTCGCCCAGGTACTGGACGAGGTTGTAGACGAACGAGTCGTAGTTGTCGATGACCAGCACCCGCGCTCCCACGGGCCGCAGGGTAACGGGGTCCGCCGCCCGCTCCGTCATCGATTCCGGCCCCGGTTAGGCTCTCCCGCCATGGCCAAGCCCGCCAAGCGCAAGGTGCCCGCCGGCTCGTCCGGCGGCGGTTCCGGGAGTCGCGTCACGCCCAAGGGCGGTGCGCCCGCCAAGTCCGCGGCGGCGAAGTCGAAGTCCGGCGGCAACCCCAAGGCCACCTCGTCGCGCACCACCCCCTCGGCCACGAGCCGCTACACGCCGCCGGTGCCGAGCGAGTACAAGATCAGCCCCCGCTGGGTGCCGATCCTCATGTTCACCCTGCTGGGCCTCGGCATGGTGATGATCTTCTGCAACTACCTCGGCCTCGTGCCCGGCGGCACGAGCAACTGGTACCTGCTCGGCGGCCTGGGGCTCATCCTCGGGGGCATCATCACCGCCACGCAGTACCACTGAGGCGCCGGCGCCGGTCGGCGCGGACCGACCTGGCACCGACCCGGATCCGACCGAGACCCGACCGGGATCTGATGCCCATCTGGCGCAGATCTGACGCGCCGGGGCGCCGCCGAGGCGCGTGCGTTTCGGCTCCGTCAACGCCAGGTGGCGCGGAAGTTACATCGGTGTGAGTCTCCCCAAGGTTGTCCACAGCCTGTGGGAATCCCCAGCCTTCTGTGGATTCTGTGGAAAACCCGGCACTCGCCGTGCCAAAACCCGGCAATGACAGGGTTGACCCGCGGTATCTGGAGTCGACCGGCGGGTCAGCCGAGGTCCTTGCCGAGGCACGTGCTGGTCGCGACGCTGTCGAGGTACTCGCCCCAGCAGGGGATCTCGGCGAAGCCGTGGCGCCGGTAGAGGGCCATGGCCTCGACCTGGCGGGTGCCCGTCTCGAGCACGAGGCGGTGACAGCCCAGGCCGAGGGCGGTGGTCTCGAGCGCCCGGAGGATCATCCCGCCGATGTGGCGGCCCCGGAGCGCCGGGCGCACGTACATGCGCTTGATCTCGGCCACGCCGGGCTCGATGACCCGGATCGCCCCGCAGCCGACGGCCTCGTCGCCCTGCCAGGCCACGAGGAACTGGTCGGCGGTCGGGAGCGAGAAGTGGTTGGCGCCCGGCTCGGGGTACAGCGCGTCGAGCTCGTCGTTGAGCTCGCCGATGAGCTCGAGGGCGACGGGGTCGTCCAGGTCGTGGACGTGCAGCACGAGGTGGGGCTGATCGCTGGTCACGTGGGCGGCCTCTACAGGTCGTCGACGGGGGTCACGAGGATCATGTCCTCGAGGCAGTGGCGCGGTGGCTCGGGCATCTGGTCGTTGGCGGCGGTCATGCGCACCTCGGTGCCGCAGACGTCGCAGCGGTACTGGAGCTTGACCTTGCGCAGCTCGCCCGGCGCCGGCGGTTCGGGGATGGGACGGGCGAACGAGCCGAGGATTGCCCGGCCGCCCCGCCAGATGGCGTAGGCGACGGCGATGGCGATGGCCACCCGGACAAGGGACCCGGCATCCATGGTGCGCCCAGTCTCGCCGGTGGCGCCGCCGCCCCCAACTCCGCGGAGCCGGCGCCGGCGCCGGCTCACGATCCCGTCCCCGCACGGGCCCAAAACGGAACTCGAGGCAATAGCCCCCGGATTCCAGGGGCTATTGCCTCGAGCTCGAGGTCAGACGGTGGTGCGGTGGCTCAGATGCGCTCGATGATGGTGGCGTTGGCCATGCCGCCGCCCTCGCACATGGTCTGGAGGCCGTAGCGGCCGCCGGTGCGCTCGAGCTCGTTGAGCAGGGTGGCCATGAGCTTGGCGCCCGAGCACCCGAGCGGGTGGCCGAGGGCGATGGCGCCGCCGTTGACGTTCACCTTCGACATGTCCGGGTGGAGCTCCTTCTCCCAGGCGAGGACGACGGAGGCGAAGGCCTCGTTGATCTCGGTGAGGTCGATGTCGTCCATGGTGAGGCCGGCCCGCTCGAGGGCCTTGTGGGTGGCCGGGATCGGGCCGGTCAGCATGGTGATGGGGTCCACGCCGGCGAGGGCGAAGGTGTGGAAGCGGGCCCGCGGGGTGAGGCCGAGCTCGTTGGCCTTCTCCTCGCTCATGATCAGCACGGCGGAGGCGCCGTCGGTGATCTGGCTGGAGTTGCCGGCGGTGACGACGCCGTCCTCCTTGAACGCGGGCTTGAGGTTGGCGAGGGTCTCGACGGTGGTGCCCTCGCGGATGCCCTCGTCGGCGCTCACGATCTCGTCGGTCTCGATGAGCTTGCCCGTCTCCTTGTCGATGGGCTTGGCCTGGACCGGGATGATCTCGTTGTCGAAGCGACCCTCGTCGCGGGCCTGGGCGGCGCGACGCTGGGACTCGGCCGAGTAGGTGTCGAGGTCCTCACGGGTGAGGCCCCACTTCTCGGCGATGAGCTCGGCCGAGATGCCCTGGGGAACGATGCCGCCGATCTTGTCGTAGCGGGCGGTCATCTCGGGGCCGAAGGGGAAGCCGACGTTGGCGACCATGGCCGAGGCGCCCATGGGGACCATGGACATGACCTCGACGCCGGCGGCGACGACGATGTCGTAGGCGCCGGCGATCACGCCCTGGGCGCCGAAGTGGGCCGCCTGCTGCGACGAGCCGCACTGGCGGTCGATCGAGGTGGAGGGGACGGTCTCGGGCCAGCCGGCGGCGAGCACCGCGTTGCGGCCGACGTTGAGGCTCTGGGCGCCGACCTGCATGACGCAGCCCATGATCACGTCGTCGACGAGGCCGGGATCGAGGTCGTTGCGCTCGACCAGGGCGTTGAGGACGACGGCGGACAGGTCGGCGGGGTGCCAGCCGGACAACTTGCCGTTGCGCTTGCCCCCCGGCGTGCGGACGGCGTCGACGATGACTGCGGTAGCCACGATGTTGGCTCCTTCTCTCGAGTCCTGCGCTTCTGGTTTGCTGCAGGGTCGTCCGGGCGTCTCCGCCCGAACTTGACTGTGCGGTCAAGAGTAGTGCGTTCGCGCTCTTCCGCACCCTGGCGGTGGTGGCAGCCGCGGAGAGCGGGCAGTATCGGCACGTACCGTGGTCGACTTGAGGCGAGCTGTGGATAAATCGGCTATACATCGGGAGTCGGGAACCGCAGAGTGGCCGAGGGGGCGCAGAACGTGACCGTGACGGACGCAGAGATCCACACCGCCGTGGACGGCCAGACCGTGCCGACGGCGTTCCTCGCCACGGTGCGGGCGCACGGCGACCGGGTGGCGCTCCGAGAGCGCGACGGTGACGGCTGGGCCGAGACGACCTTCGCCGAGTACGGCGAGAAGGTGGCCCGGGTGGCCGCGGGCCTCGCCGCGCTGGGTGTCGGCGACGGCAGCCGGATCGTCCTGATGATGCGCAACATCCCGGCGTTCCACATCGTGGACATGGCCGCCTACTTCCTCGGGGCCACGCCCATCTCGATCTACAACTCGTCCTCGCCCGAGCAGGTGGCCTACCTCACCGGGCACTGCGGGGCGACGGTCGCCGTCGTCGAGGACACCGGCTTCCTCGAGCGCTTCCTGAAGGTCCGCGACGAGCTGCCGGCCCTCGAGCACCTCGTCGTCCTCAACGATCCCGACGGCCTGGCCGGCCCCGACGTGCACACCGTCGCCGGCCTGCTCGAGTCCGAGCCGATCGACCTCGACGCCGCGGCCGCGACCACCCAGCCGGATCACCTGGCCACCCTGATCTACACGTCGGGCACCACCGGTCCGCCCAAGGGCGTCATGCTCACCCACCGCAACGTGGCGTGGACGGTCGACAGCCTGCGTCGCTGCCTCGACCTCGAGAGCTACCTGGGCAAGCGGGTCGTGTCCTACCTGCCCATGGCCCACATCGCCGAGCGCATGACCAGCCACTACCAGCAGGCGTGGCTGGGCTACGAGGTGACGTCGTGCCCCGACCCCGGCCAGATCGGCGCCTACGCCCGTGACGTGCGCCCGAACGTGATGTTCGGGGTGCCCCGCGTGTGGGAGAAGATCCACGCCGGCGTGATGGGGGCCCTCGCCGCCGACCCGGACAAGGCCCGCCAGTTCGACGAGGCGGTCGAGGCGGCCAAGCCCATCGTCGACGCCATCGACTGGGGCACCGCCACCGAGGAGCAGCAGCAGACCTACGCCTTCCTCGACGACGTCGCCTTCCGGGGCGTGCGCGAGTTGATCGGGCTCGACGAGCTCGACCTCGCCATCACCGGCGCGGCGCCGATCCCCGCCGAGCTGCTGGCGTGGTTCCGGGCCATCGGCGTCCCCCTGGCCGAGATCTACGGCATGTCCGAGTCCTCCGGGCCCATGACCTTCGCCGCCCGCAAGGTGAAGCCCGGCACGGTCGGCCCCGCCATCCCCGGCTGCGAGGTGAAGCTGGCCGAGGAGGACAACGAGATCATCTGCCGGGGCGGCAACGTCTTCCAGGGCTACCTGAACGAGCCCGAGAAGACCGCCGAGGCGCTCGACGAGGACGGCTGGCTGCACTCCGGCGACATCGGGACGGTCGACGAGGACGGCTACTTCTCCATCGTCGACCGCAAGAAGGAGCTGATCGTCACCGCCGGCGGCAAGAACATCAGCCCCGCCAACCTCGAGGCGGCGCTCAAGATGATCCCGCTGGTCGGCCAGGCCTGCGCCATCGGCGACCGCCGCCCGTTCGTGTCGGCGCTGGTGGTGCTCGACCCCGACACCGCGCCGGCGTGGGCCCGCGGCCAGGGCATCGAGTTCGAGACCCTCGCCGACCTCGCCGACGACCCCCGGGTCCAGGCGGAGGTCGACCGTGGCCTCGCCGACGTCATGGCCCAGTTCAACAACGCCGAGCGGGTGAAGAAGGTGACCATCCTCGCCGAGGAGTGGCTCCCCGACTCCGAGGAGCTCACCCCCACCTCCAAGCTCAAGCGCCGCGGCATCCACGCCAAGTACGCCGACACCATCGAGTCCCTCTATGCCTGACTCCACCGCCCCGGCCCGGGCTGTCCTCAAGGCGATGGTGTGAGAGACCTAGCCACGATCTTTCATAGGGCGGCTTGAGGGGCGGGCCAGCCGCTCACGGTGAGTGGTGAGAAGGCGGCTCGGAGGCGGTGGAGGGCGTCGAGGAGGGTGGTGGTCCAGGGCCAGGTGCGG
>WBZL01000145.1_pt1 | contig 75260 bp, 70 predicted proteins | sample 5204291 | NCBI WGS metagenome assembly WBZL01 (sample SAMN12344345, study PRJNA552823) | activated sludge metagenome | biome: Activated sludge suspended growth; feature: Nitrification reactor; material: Wastewater; isolation source: activated sludge from nitrification reactor of wastewater...
CAACTCGGCCAGAACGGCGTGATCGAGCACAATGTGGTGTCCGGCATCGAGGACGCCGCGATCTACGTCGGCATGAGCGACAACGTGCACGTCGCGCACAACGAGGTGTTCGACAGCGTCGCGGGCATCGAGATCGAGAACAGCCGCCACGCGATCGTCGAGAACAACTACGTGCACGACAACGCGGGCGGCCTGCTCGCGTTCGTGACCCCGGGTTTGCCGATCAAGACGACCCAGGACGTGATCTTCCGCAACAACTTCGTCGTCAACAACAACCACGTCAACTTTGGTGCGCCGGGCTCCACGGTCGCCGGCATACCCTCCGGTACGGGCATCCTCATCATGGCGGCCGACGACGTCGTCCTCGAAGGCAACGTCGTCACCGGCAACAAGGTCGCGGGGATCATCGTCACCGACCACGGGCACGCGGCCAACATCACTGTCGATCCCGAGTCCGAGCCCAACTCCGACCGCGTGAAGATCCTCGACAACGTGATGTTCGGCAACGGCTACGACACGATCCCCGAAGGCAAGGCGCTGCTGCTCGCCGAGGGCAAGGGCGGCAAGGCGCTCGACATCGTGCGCGTGGGCCCGAGCCCGGGCAGTTGCATCATCAACCGCCACCAGTACGTGACGGCCGGTGTCGGCGACTTCGCCGAGTGCGACTTCACGAACACGGCGAACATCGCGACGTACCTGCTGCCGCCGGTGCCGCCGCGCTCGATCGACCCGGCGGAGCGGGGCAAGGTGGCCTACCTGGGCATCTGCAGCGGCTGCCACATCTACAACGGCCGCATGATCGGCCCCGCGGTGCAGGCGATCCAGGCGCTCTACATGGACGACCCGCAGGGCATCGCCGACTACATTGCAAAGCCGGTGAAGAAGCGTCCGGACTATCCGGAGATGCCGCCGCAGGACTACCTCGACCCCGAGACGCGTCTCGCGGTCGCGAAATACATGCTGCAGGTCAGGAACTGAGCCGACCGCAAACCGGGGACTACGGACATGAAAGCAATTCGAGGGGGGATCGTCATGAGCCATCGGGGAAGCACTCTCGCGCGTGCCGTGGCGGCAACGCTCGCCGGTACGTCGTGGCTGGCGTCGGTGGCGCCTGTGCCGGCGCTGGCGCAGGAGGAGGCGGCGGCGCGCCGGTCGTCGGTCCTCGAGGAGGTCGTCGTGACGGCGCAGCGCCGCGAGCAGGCGCTGCAGGACGTGCCGATCACGGTCCAGGTCGTCAACAACGAACTGCTCAACGACGTCGCCGCCGAGGACATGGGCGATCTCGACGGGTTCGTGCCGGGCCTCGTCGTGTCGAGCGACAGCCCGACGCAGCCGCGCTACCAGATCCGCGGCATCCAGACCGGCGACTTCGGCGTCGGCACCGACCCGGCGGTCGGCGTCTACGTCGACGGCGTCTATTCGGCGCGCTCGGGCGCGTCGCTGCTCGCCTTCAACGACCTCGAACGCATCGAGGTGCTTAAGGGGCCGCAGGGGACGCTGTTCGGCCGCAACAGTGCTGCGGGCGCCGTCTCGATCGTCACCCGCCAGCCCGTCGACGAGTTCGACGGCCTGCTCAGGCTGCGCGTCGGCGAGTACGACAAGCGTCGCGTCGAGGGTATGGTCAACGTTCCGATCGGCGAAGACCTCGCCGTGCGCGTGAACGGCGTCTGGAACGAGAGCGATGGCTGGATGCGCGACGCCGCGACGCGGGAAGACCTCTGGCCCGAGGAGAACTGGGCACTGCGCGCCGCGCTGAAGTGGGAAGTCTCCGATCGCACGTCCGCGACGCTCACCTGGAACCACGACGATCTCGACCAGCTCGCCCGCCCGGCCATCGGGCTCGTGCAGCTCCGGCCTTCTGACGTCCGCGCGGAGTTCCCGACGAACCCGGCCGAATACCTCGACCCGCGCGAAGCGCCGATCTACAACGACGTCGTCGGCAACGAGGAGTCGCGCAAGCTCGACGAGGCGATCCTGTTCGTCGACCACGACTTCGGCTGGGCCGATTTCCGCTCGACGACGGCGTGGCGCGAGTTCGAGACCGTCAATCGCGAGGACGAGGACGGCACGAACCGCCTCACGCTCTATTTCGACACGGCGAACGTCGAGGACAACGAAAGCTTCTACCAGGAGTTCAAGTTCTCGGGGCAGGCCGGGGCCTTCGACTGGGTGGCCGGCTTGAGCTATTACGCCGAGGACGCCCTGCAGCAGAGCCAGACCCACACCTACACCGACGCGGTCGACACCGTGCTGCTCAACCTCGGCATGATCCCGGTCGGCGACTTCCCCGAGGACGGCACGCTGTTCGGGTTCACGTCGTTCGTGCTCGGCGTGAACGGCATTCCGCTCACGCTGCTCGGGATGCCCTGGCGCGAGACGATGTTCAACGAGGGCGAGTACACGGCCGCCGCCGCCTTCGGCGACGTGATCTGGCACGCCACCGACCGGCTCAACCTGACGTTCGGCCTGCGCTACACACGCGACGAGAAGGAGTTCAGCTGGTACAACGGTCCGCGCGAGGCGCCCGAGCTCGACGCGACGCTCGCGGCGCTGCAGGCGATCGGCTTCTTCGACGTCTTCCCCGTGCCGCCGGAAGCCTACGTGTTCGACCTGGTCTTCGCCTTCCCGCCGGTGGGGACGCAGCCCATCGAGGGCCAGAAGGTCACCTCGAGCGACTCCTGGGACGACCTGAGCCCGCGCTTCGTCATCGACTACAAACTGTCCGACGACGTGATGGTGTTCGGCTCGGTCGCCAAGGGCTACAAGGCCGGCGGCTACAACAGCGTTCAGCCGCTGTCGTTGTTCGACAACGAGGACGTCTGGAACGCGGAGGGCGGCGTCAAGAGCCTCTTCGCCGATCTCGGGCTGGTCCTCAACGCGTCGGTGTTCTATTACGAGTACATGGACAAGCAGTCGATCTCGCTGGTCTGCCCGGAGCTTTGTCAGTACGTCGTGACGACCAGCGACCAGGAGGCGTTCGGCGTCGAGGTCGACGCCCGCTGGCAGCCGGTCGACGCGCTGACGTTGTCGGCAAACGTTGCCTACATCGACGCGACCTACAAGGACTACGTGACGTTCGAAGGCGAAGACCTCTCCGGCGAGCCGACAGGCGAGCCCGAATTCTCGGCGGCGTTCGGTTTCAGTTACGTGTGGCAGCTCGGCCGCAACGGCCTGCTGGACTTTTCGGCCGTGCACGCCTATCGCGGCGAGACACGCTGCAACGCGGGTTCGGGACTGCAGGGCAATTGCCAGGAAAGCCCGAACTTCGAGGTCGGCGAGGCGGAAAACCGCACGGATGTACGGCTCGCCTGGACCAGCCCGAACGACGGCTGGGGCGCGGCGTTCTTCCTCACGAACGCCTTCGACGAGCGTTACGTGACCGGCGTCAACAACCTCACCGCGAGCACGTTCGGAACGCCGTTCGCGTCGATCTCCGAGCCGCGTCAGTGGGGCTTCGAGGTGCGCAGGAGCTTCTGACGCCGCCACCGTGGCCGCCGCCGGTCGTCCGGCGGCGCGCGGCCCCGGCGACGAATCGGGCCTCAGGGATTGCCAGCGGTGCCCATTGCGGCCACCGCCGCGCGGTCCTCGCGCGCCCTCGCGACGACGTAGGCCCGGATGTCGTGCACGTCCTGCTCCGAGACCAGGTCGCCCATGCGCGGCATGCCGGCGCCGTGGATGGCGCCGTCGTAGACGATCTCCTTGAAGATCGAGTGCTTTTCGGCGCTCAGCCGGCGGAGGTCGGGTACGACGCCGCCGGAAACGACGAGGGCACCGTGGCAGACCATGCACGTCGCTGTGTACTGGTACTTGCCGTTCTCGACCTGGGCGGGCGTCGCCGCGATCGACGGCGGCTCGGGGATGTCCTGGCTGCGTTCGGCGATGTTCGGCATGGCGGCCTTGCCGCCGAGCTTGAACGCGAGGACCTGTCCGTCGTTCATGAATTTCGCGGAAGCCATCGTGCGCGGGTCGGCGAGCGAGACTCCGCCGGCCCCGCCGTAGCCCGCCAACACCGCGACGTATTGCTCGCCGTCGACCGAGTAGCTGACTGGCGCGGCGATGATGCCGACGAGCGTCGGCACGGCCCAGAGCACCTTCCCGGTGTCGGCCGCGTACGCCACGAAGCGGCCGTCGCCCGTGCCCTGGAAAACGAGGTTGCCCGCGGTGGCCAGCAGGCCCCCATTCCAGAACCCGGGATGCTCGATTTCCCAGCGTGTTCGCCGCGCGACGGGATCCCAGGCCTTGAGGTAACCACGATCGATGGGCAGCGACCCGCCGCCCTGCTTCAGCAGCGCGTAGATCGTGTCGGTGTAGAGGTTCCAGTCGATGCCGGGGTTCCAGAACATGTCGCGACGGGTGTACTTGCCCGTCCGCAGGTGTTCCTGCGAAGGCGGGTAGATGCCCGCGGGCTGCATGGCGGGGATGTAGACCAGCCCGGTCTTCGGGCTGTACGCCATCGGATGCCAGTTGTGGCCGCCGATCGTCGCCGGAATGATGAACTTCGTCTCCCTGCTCCAGTCACCTTCGGGCGTTTCGACGGGCCGGCCCGTCTTCAGGTCGACGTGCGACGCCCAGGTGGCCGGGATGTACTTGTCCGCGGAGAGCAGTTCGCCCGTGACGCGGTCGATGACGTAGAAGAACCCGTTCTTCGGCGCCTGCATCAGCACCTTGCGCGTCCTGCCGTCGAGCGTCAGGTCGGCCAGCACGATGTGCTGGGTCGCGGTGTAGTCCCAGTTTTCGGCCGGGGTCGTCTGGTAGTGCCACTTGAGCCGGCCATCGTCCGGATCGAGCGCGAGGATCGACGACAGGAACAGGTTGTCGCCGCCGCCCGGCGAGCGGATGGCGCGCGCCCAGGGCGAACCGTTGCCCGTGCCGACGTACAGCGTGTCGAGCTCCGGGTCGTAGGCCATGGAGTCCCAGACCGTGCCGCCGCCGCCGCCGACCCACCATTCGCCGTGCCAGGTCTTTGCGGCCATGGCGAGTTCCGGTGTCTCGAAGCCGTCCTTCGGATTGCCGGGCACGGTGTAGAAGCGCCAGGCGAGCTGGCCGGTCTTCGCGTCGTACGCGGAGAAATAGCCGCGCACGCCGTATTCGCCGCCGCCGTTGCCGATCAGCACCTTGCCCTTCACGACGCGCGGTGCGCCCGTGATGGTGTAGGGCTTGGTGCGGTCGATCGTGTTTACTTCCCAGAGCTTGCGACCGGTGCGTGCGTCGAGCGAGATGAGCCGACCGTCGAGCGTGCCGAGGTAGAGCGCGTCGCCCCAGGCGGCCACGCCGCGGTTGACCGCGTCGCAGCAGGCGTAACGGCCCCAGGCGCGCGGCACCTCGGGGTCGAACGTCCAGAGTGGCTTGCCGGTCTTCGCGTCGAGCGCGTACACGACGCTCCAGACACCCGTGGCGTACAGGCGGCCGTCGATGACGATCGGCGTCGCCTGCAGGCCGCGCAACGTGCCCGTGGCGTACGACCATGCCAGGCCGAGCTTGCCGACGTTGCCGTCGTCGACCTGCGTGAGCGGGCTGTAGCGCTGCTCGCCGTAGGTGCGGCCGTGCGCGAGCCAGTTCTGCGGCTCAGAGTCGGCGGCGACGATGCGCTCGCCGGTGACGGGCGCGGCCGTCACGGCGTGAAGCATCAGAGGGGCGACGATCGCCGCGATCGCGAAGCGGGCCAACGTGCGCCCCGTCGGCAGGCGTGCCATGGAATCCCCCGGTTGGAATGGCATGTGTCGCGCGTGCAAGTGTGGCGCCTCAACCCGTGCCGACGCAAGGCGCAGGCGCGCGACCGCGGACCGCGCCGCGGCCGATGACCTGCTTCATAGCCTGCTCAGGTCAGCCTCAACGCCGCGAAGAGCAGTCCGAGGCCCAGAAAGAACATCGAGGCCAGGCGGACGGTCATGGAATTGCGCAGGATTTCCATGTCCTTGCGGACGAGCGCGATGTCCTGGGCGAGATCCTGCCGGACCGAAGCGATGTCCTGCTTCAGCTGCTGCTGCATGAGGGCCATGTCCTGCTTCAATTCCTGCCGGACAGCGGCGATGTCCTGCTTGAGCTCGTTGCGGACCACGGCGATGTCCTGCTTCAGCAGCAGCAGGTCGGTCTTTGTCGCCAGGGTCATGCCCATGTCGCGCTCCATGGCATCTACGACCGCGCGGGCCTTGTCGCCCGGTACGTTGATGCTGACGAGAGCATCGTACAAGGAGTAGAGAAAGTCCACGGCTTACCTCCGGTGCGAACTTTCACCTGCTGCCGGGCGGCCAGCCACGTCGGAAACCGGTCCATTTGCGCAAAAAATGACCGACGCCGCGCGGGTCTCGCAATGGTCGTTTCGTCCTATGATGCGGACCTCGCACCGGGGGGGGATGGCGGCGATGGCATTTGCGGAATACGGACGGTACGACGCCGTCGGTCTCGCCGCGCTCGTGCGCGCGGGAGAAGTGACGCCGGAGGCCCTGCTCGACGAAGCGCTCGCGCGCACGGCCGCGGTCAATCCGCAGTTGAACGCCGTGATCCATCTGATGGAAGGCCGTGCACGCGAGGCGATCGCGGCGGGGCTGCCCGACGGTCCGTTCCGCGGCGTGCCGTTCCTGCTCAAGGACCTCATGACGGCCTACGCCGGCGAGCCGATGCGCAGCGGCTCGCGGCTGTTCCGCGATTTCGTGGCACCCGCGGACGAGGAGCTGACGCGGCGCTACAAGGCCGCCGGCCTGGTCATCTTCGGCAAGACCAACACTCCCGAGTTCGGCGTCACCAACGTCACCGAGCCGGAGCTGTTCGGCCCGACGCGCAATCCGTGGAACCTCGAGCGCACCTCCAGCGGGTCGAGCGGCGGCTCCGCCGCGGCCGTGGCCGCACGCATCGTGCCCGCCGCGAACGCGAACGACGGCGGCGGTTCGATCCGCACGCCCGCCTCGAACTGCGGCCTCGTCGGCCTGAAGCCGAGTCGCGGCCGCAATCCCACGGGCCCGCAACTGCCCGACGTCTGGTTCGGCTTCATCGGCGAGCACGTCGTCACGCGCACGGTGCGTGACTGCGCGGCGCTGCTCGACGCGACCTGCGGCGACTACCCACAGCAGCTCATGAAACTGCCGCCGCCGTCGCGGCCGTTCCTGCAGGAGACGCAGCAGGTACCGGGCCGGCTGCGCATCGCGTTTTCGTTTGGCGCGGGACTCGGCCGGTCGTTGCACGCGGAGAATCGTCGCGCGCTCGAGGCCACCACCGCGAAGCTGCACGAGTTGGGTCACGAGGTCGTCGAGCTCGATCTGCCACTGCCGCCGGACAACTTCATTTCGGGCTACGGCACCCTGGTCATGGCGGAAGTCGCGGCGACGCTGCGCCTGGCGCCGGCGCTGATCGGGCGCGAAGCGGAGCGCGAGGACGTCGAGCTCGCGACCTGGGTCATGGCAAAGCTCGGCGAGGCGCAGTCGGGCGGCGAGGTCGCGGCCGCACTCGGCATGATGCAGGGCTTCGCGCGGCAGTGGCTCATGTGGTCGTCGTCGTTCGACGTGCTGTTGACGCCGACGGTCGGCGTGCCGCCGTTGGCCGTCGGCGCATATCGCCTCGCGCCGGCGCAGCGCGCGGCGCTGACGGTGCTCACGGCCCTGCCGGGCGTGGCCCTGCTCAGCCAGCGTGGCCGCGTGCTCGAGGCCTTCACGCCCGTGTTCGAGGCCGCGCCCTACACCATGGTGGCGAACGTCACGGGCCAGCCGTCGCTGTCGCTGCCCTTGCACTGGACCGAGGACGGACTGCCGATGGGCATGCTGTTCACGGCCTCGCGCATCGGCGACGAGGCCACGCTGTTCCGGCTCGCGGCGCAGCTCGAGCAGGCCGTGCCCTGGTGCGACCGCATCGCGCCGCATGCCGTGCCCTGACCCCGCGCGGTCGCAGCGGGCGAAGGCGGCCTGACGAACGGGCGGCGTGCGACAGGCGGTCACGCGGCGGCCGTTGCGGACAACCCATCTTGGCAGGCCCCCACGGTCATCGCATGATGCACCGCATCAATCGGGGAGCGCCATGCTGTTCCAGCTTCGCCTGTGGATCCATCGGCTGCTCAAGCCCTTGCTGTGGCCGGTGTCGCGCATCGTCGCGATCCCGCAGCCGACGCTGTTCGTAGGCCCCGGCTCCGCGCGGCGGCTGTGCGCCAGCCTCGGCGATTTCGGATCGCGTCGCGTCATGATTGTGACCGACACCGTGCTCGTGCGACTCGGGCTGATCGAGCCGCTGCGGCGCGACCTCGAGGCGCGCGGCATCGACGTGGCCGTGCACGACGGCATCACGCCGGACCCGACCTATCCCATGCTGCAGGCTGGCTACGAGGCCGTGCGGGCGCATGGCAGCGACGCCATCCTCGCGGTCGGTGGCGGCTCGGTCATCGACGCCGCCAAGGTCATCGACGCCATGGCGGTGACCGGCAAGGCCCCGGCGCAACTCGTCGGCATGCTGAAGGTGACCAGGCCAATGCTGCCGCTCTACGCGCTGCCGACGACCGCCGGCACGGGGTCGGAGGTCACCGTGGCTGCCGTCGTGACCGACCCCGTGAAACACGTCAAGGCGGCCGTGATCGATCCAAGGCTCGTGCCCGCGGCCGCGGCGCTCGACGCCGAGCTCATGCGCGGCATGCCGAGGCCGATCACCGCGGCGACCGGCATGGACGCGCTGACGCACGCCGTCGAGGCGTATCTCAACCGCTGGCCGCACGCCGAGACGGAACGACACTGCAAGGCGGCCGTGCGCATGATTTTCGGCCACCTGCGACGCGCCTGCGAAGATGGCGACGACCTCGAGGCGCGCGAGGCGATGGCGCTGGCTGCCTTTTATGGCGGCCTCGCGTTCACCAGGGCCTACGTGGGCTACGTGCACGCCTTTTCGCACAAGATCGGCGGCCTGTACGGCGTGGGGCACGGGCTCGCGAACGCCATCACGTTGCCGTACGTGCTCGATTTCCTCGTGGACGAACCACGCTCGCGTGACAGGTTGGCCGAACTCGCAGTCGTGATCGGCGCGGGCTCGGCCGGCGAAGACGCAGACCAGCTCGCGCGACGATTCGTCGAGCGGGTGCGCGAGATGAACCATGCGATCGGCATTCCGGAGAAGATCGCCGCGCTCGAGCGCGCCGACGTGCCCGGGATCGCGCGGGCGGCCATGATCGAGGCGGCGCGCGACTACCCGGTGCCGAAACCGATGTCGCTGGCCGAGGCCGAGGCGCTGCTCGCACGCATGGCGGCCTGAAGCGCACGCCGGACGCCCACGCCTGACACCCCCGGGAAGACGCGGCCGGGGCGCGCCGCCACGGCCTGGTGCATAGGGGTAAGTGCATATCGCGCCGGCCCCTGCGGTCTCCTACGCTCCGCCAGATCCCGGACGCGGCAGGCTGCGGCCTGCGTGCTGCGGTGCGCCGGATCGGGCCGGCGCATCTTCGGAGACCGGAGACCACGAACGCGGCATGACGGGCTGCCCACATCACGCAGCGACGCTGCTGGTCATTGAAATTGATCGCTGGCGGCTGATCCATGACGTGCTCGGCCCGGACGCGGCGGACATCGTCGCGCGACACGTTGCACGCTGCATCGAGGCGTCGCTGCGCCCTTGCGACCGGTGTTCCCGCACCAGCCCCGGGCAGTTCGTCGTCGAGCTCGACGGTGCCGGCCACGCCCAGGGCGAACGCGTCGCGGCCCAGGTGTGCCGCGAGATCGAGACCAAGTCGTTCGCCGGCCTCGGGCCCGCGACCGTCAGCGGCGCGGTGGCGCAGCGCTATCCCGGCGAACCGGTCGGCCTGTGGTGGAAGCGCCTCGACTCCGCGCTCGTCCAGGCGCGGGCCGGCGGCGGCAATCGCGTCGTCGTCGACCGTCGCTCGAGTGACGACGGCCCCGAACCGGCACCCGGCCTGCATCTCGAGTGGCAGCCGCGATTCGAGTGCGGTGAGCCGGTGATCGACCGCCAGCATCGCGAGCTGTTCGCGCGGGCCGAGGACGTGCTCGATGCGGCCCGGCGCGAGGGCCCGCAGGTGACGCGGCACGTCGACGAACTCGTGCGCGAGATCGAATGCCACTTCACGACCGAGGAAGCGATCCTCGAGCAGCGCGGCTACCGCGAACTCGAGCGGCATCGTCAGGCGCATCGCGGTCTCGCGGAAAAGGCGCGACGCATGCGGGCCGCTGCGGAGGCGGGGCGCATGCTGCGGGACGACCTGCTGCGTTTCCTGCTCGGCGAAATGGTCGCCGACCACATGCTCGCCGAAGATCGCCTGTTCGCGGGGCTGTTCGCGAGCCCGCGGCTGTAGAAAGCCGCGCAGCACGGCACCGGGCGTGCCTCGGCCCGGCGCGTGCGCGTGTGGCCTCAGCCCTGGCCCGGCGCCGCCTGCATCAGCACCTGTCCGTAGGTGTCGCGCAGCGACCGCTTGTTGATCTTGCCGGTGGCCGTGAGCGGCAGCGCGTCCGTGAACACGATCGTATCGGGCAATTGCCACTTCGCGAAATGCCGCCCGAGGTGATCGAGGATCGACTCGGGTGTCGGCTGGCAACCGGGCCGCGGCACGACGAGCAGGATCGGCCGCTCGTCCCACTTCGGGTGCCGGACGCCGATGGCGGCCGCCATCAACACCTCGGCGTGACCGCAGGCGCAGTTCTCGAGATCGACCGAGCTGATCCATTCGCCGCCCGACTTGATGACGTCCTTGGCCCGGTCGGTGATCTGCAGGAAGCCGTTCGGGTGGATCGCGGCGACGTCGCCCGTGGCGAACCAGCCGTCGGCATCGTGCGACCCCGACGGCTCGACCTTGTAGTAGCTGCGGCAGACCCAGGGCCCGCGCACCTTGAGCTCGCCGGTTGCGACGCCGTCCCAGGGCAACTCCGCGCCCGCGTCGTCGACGATCTTCATCGACACGCCGAAGATGCCGTGACCCGCGCGGCCGCGCAGCACCACTTGCTCCTCGGGCGGCAACTGCTCCTGCTCGGGACGCAGCGTGCTCACGGTGCCGAGCGGGCTCATTTCGGTCATGCCCCAGCCCTGGATCACGGTGACGTCGTGCCGGTCGCGGAAGTCGCGGATCATCTGCAGCGGCACCGCCGAACCGCCGATGACCGTGCGCCGCAGCGTGGTGAGCTTCTCGCCGGTCTGCTGCAGGTGCTGCAGCAGCATCTGCCAGACCGTCGGCACGGCGGCGGCCAGCGTGACCTGCTCCTCGTTCATCAGCTGCGTGAGCGTCGCGGCGTTGCCCATCTGCGCACCCGGGAAGACGAGCTTGGCGCCGACCATCGGCGCGTTGTATGGCAGGCCCCAGGCGTTGGCGTGGAACATGGGCACGACGGCGAGGATCGAGTCGCGGGCCGAGACGCCGAGGGTGTCCGCCATGCAGCCGCCATAGGCATGCAGCACCGTCGAGCGATGGCTGTAGAGCACGCCTTTCGGATTGCCGGTGGTGCCCGAGGTGTAGCACAGCGAACTCGCCGTGCTCTCGTCGAGCGCTGGCCACTCGTAGGTGTCGGGCTGGCCAGCGATGAACGACTCGTAGTCCGCCAGCTTGCCGGCCACGGCCTCCGGCATCGCGGTGGCGCTGGTCATGACGACGACCTGCTCGACGCAGGGAATCCTGCCCTGCAGCGTCGCGAGCGCGGGCAGCAGCGTCGGGTCGACGAACAGCAGCTTGTCCTCGGCATGGTTGATGATGAACTCGAGCTGCTCGGGGAACAGGCGCGGGTTGACGGTGTGCAGGACCGCACCCATGCTCGAGACGGCGTAGTACAGCTCGAGATGGCGGTAGTCGTTCCAGGCGAGCGTGCCGACGCGGTCGCCCGGCCGCACGCCCGCGGCCGTGAGCGCGTTGGCGAGCTGACGCGCGCGCTGGAACACGCTGCGCCAGGTGGTGCGGTGCCGCGGCTGGTCGAACGTCACCGAGACGATCTCGCGGTCGCCGAAGTTCCGCTCCGCGAACCGCATGATCTCCGTGATCAGCAGCGGCGTGTCCATCATCAGGCCTTGCATGCGCCGTCCCCCGTTGCGTTCCATTGGCCGTTCAGAGCACCGTGAGGCGACCGGTGTCCGGGCCCGTGATGCCGATGTCCGCATAGTCGCAGCGCCCGCGCCCGCGCAGGAACAGGCTGTTCGCGATCAGCCAGACGCGGACCACGGAGCGCGCGGGCCCGCCGACGAACGCGTGGTAGTCGGCGTGCAGGTCGCGGTCTTCGTCGAGCCAGCGGCCCAGTTCCGACGTGCCCGACCGCACGACGACGTGCGTCTCCTTGTCCCGCCAGGTCGGCAGCGGACACCGGTACACCGTGCCGACCGGCAAGGCCGCGCTCCAGTAATACGTCAGGTCCTGTCCGTCGTCGAATTCTACGGCAATGCTCAGGTAGTCGTGCGAGGGCAGCGAGTCCTCGCGCAGGTCCGCGGGCAACTGCGTCACGCGCCAGCGCCAGTCGAGCCGCAGGCCGGGCGCGAGCGGTGCGGTGACATCGCGACGCAGGATGCCGACGTCGCCGTGCGTGTCGCAGCAGATCGTGCGCCGGCCGTCGTCGGACCGGCCGGGCCGGTAGATCTCGCCCGGCCCGAGGTACCACAGATAGTTCCAGCCGTCGGGCGGTACGACGGGATGCGCGAGGCGCTCGCACTCGGCGACGACCGGGGCCGGGGCAGGGCTTGCGTCGCCCAGGACCGCGGCCACGTCGACGCCGCTCGCCCAGCGCACGAGCAGCACACTCATGCCGCCCGAGACCTTGTGATAGTCGGCGGCGCCGTGGCCGAGGCGACCCTGCGGGTCGGACCATTCGCCAGGGAAGTAGCTCGCCAGGTGCAGCGGCCCGTCCGATGCGGCGACGAACGTGTGCGTGTCGCGCGTACCCCGGAACACGGTGCCCGAGTCGCTGAGGCGACCCCAAAGCTGGAACGACGGCCGCACCCAGATGTCGAGGACCCGCGACAGGTATACGCGGCCGCTCGCGAACCACGTGACACGGTCGCCGGCGGCAAGCTGCAGGCCGGTGTCGAACCAGGGCGCGCGCCTGGCCGGAACGTCGACGTGACGGTGTTCCGCGACGGCGCCTTTCGGCAGCGCATGCAGCCACGTGTCGAGGTCGGCACGCCAGGCGGCGGTGTCTTGCGGGCCGGCGGGCGAACGCCGGCGGCGCCAGGCGCGCAGCGCGAGCCGGGCCGCGACACTCGTGTCGCGGGCGAGCGATCGAACGTCCAAGGGATGGTCCTCCGCGGGCCGATCTGCCGGACAGCCTAATGCATGGTCGGACGCGAGGTGGCCGTTTTGCGTCGCGCGCGGCCGGGGACCGTCCGCCGCCGCCGCCGCCGTTGCGGGCCGACCGCGCGGCCGAGGTCGAGCAGGGCGCGACCGACCTCGTCGGCCAGACGCTGCACGTCCGGTAGTGCTTCGCGCAGGGCGATGAACGTGACGTTGATGTCCGTGTCGTAATTCGAGACGGTGATGTTGAGTACCTGATGGTGCGCCACGACCGACACCGGCAGCGCCAGTTCGACCGGCAGGCCGTTGAACCAGACCTTGCCCGCGAGACCCGCCGGGTTCGAGATGACGGCGTTGGCGAGCATGGGCAGCTCGCCGAGGTTCAGCGTCTCGATCGTGCTCGCGACCGCATGCTCGAGGATGGAATAGAGGAACAGCGCGTCGGGCGACAGTCGCCGGACCTCGTCCTTGACCGTGCCGGTCTCGCGCACGACGTCGGCCAGACGCTCGGCGGGCGAGCTGCCGGGACGCCCCATCGGCACCTGCAGGATGGTGATGCGGTTGCCCGTGCCGACGTCGTCATGCAGCGCGACGGGCATGTCGGCGACCAGTGGCCGGTCGATGCGCACGCCGCGCCGCTCGAGGTAGCGGCTCATCGCCAGGTCGAGCGTCGCGAGCAGCACGTCGTTGACCTTTACGCCGGCCGCGTGGGCCACGGCGCGGACACGCGCGATCGGCACGGTGCTGTGGCCCAGCACGCGGTTCGGCGACGGTGCGGCCTTGAGCACGTCGGGCGTGGCGAGAAACGGGGTCGACATGCCGCGGCCCAGCCCGAGGTCGCGCCGGCCGAGGTGCCAGGCGAGACGGCCGAGGTCGGTCACCGTGCGCGCCGTGCCGAGGCCCTTGCGCAGCAGGGCGAGTGGCGGCACACCGGCGTGGGAATGCGGCACCGCAGGCCGGGCCGGACTGCCGCTGGAGGTCTCCGGCAGCCCGCGCCAGATGGCCTGCGGCGCGCTTCCCCCCGGTTTGCGACTCACGGCGCCGTGGATCACCTTGATGAACCCCAGCCCGTCGAGCAGCCCGTGATGGGTCTTGAAATACAGCGCCACCCGGCCGCGCGCGAGCCCGTCCAAGACGTGCATTTCCCAGAGCGGGCGCGCCCGGTCGAGGCGCCGTGAGTGGATCTGGCACACGCGTTCGAACAGCGTGCGCAACTCGCTGCCGGGCGGCAATGCGTGGCGGAACAACTGCTCGGCCGGGTCGACGTGGCGCAACTCGACGAGCGTGGGTAGTCGTCCGGGAGCCAGCATGTAGTTGAACGGCGGCCCGACCGGGCAGCGCAGCATGCGGCGGACGAGCTCGTCGGACGGGCGGCCGCGTGCCCTCGATCCCGGGGTGACGACGACCAGCAGGCCGACGTTCATCGGCCGCTGCTCGGTCTCGAGCAGGAAGAACGCCCGGTCCATCGGCGACATCCGCGGCATGCGAACATCGTAGCTGTCGCCGCCCACGCGCGGATTTCGCAATTGGCTAGATGCGCCGCAGCAATCCGTCGCCGGGGCGCCCGTGCGCGGCGCCCGGCCTCAGATCGACGACTTGAGCACCCTGGCCTCGTCCTCGATGTTCTTGCGGATCTCGTCGCCGGCGAACGAGGCGATCAGGCCGCCGAGCAGCGGGATGCCGCTGGTGACCTCGAAGTGCCAGGCGACCGAGCAGCCGCCCCTGTCCGGCTGCAGCACTTTGGTGCCGACGATCTTCACGGGCACGCTGCGGATGTCGACAGCGATGTCGGCCGCGTAGCCCTTGCCGTCGCTGCCCCACTGCTCGGTATGAGTGACGTCGTTGGTCGTCGGCACGAGCCGGCGGATCGCCGCGGGCGGGTTCGCCGGCATCTTGCGCGAGACCTTGAGCTTGACGTGCGGCGCGCGTCCTTCGCGCTTGATGCGGACGTCCGTGCCGCCGAGCTGGGCGTACACCGCCTCCTGCGACTTCTGCTCGGTGCAGAGCCTGAACGCCGAGGCAACGTCGGTTCCGAGCGTGTGCTTCACCTGGATCTTCATCGCGCGACTCCCTCAGTGCTTCGCAAAAGGCGGGTCGTCAGAGCCCCAGCCAGTGACGCACGAACAAGGATACAGCCTTCACGATCGCGAGGATCACTCCCCATGCGAGCGCGACCGCCGCGACGCCGATCGACAGCCCGACCAGGGTGGCGAGCCCGTCTCGCTCGAGCAGCGCGAGCGCCAGCACGCAGATCGCGACACCCGGGCCGGCATTCGCAAAGGGTATCGGCAGGATCAACACGACGCACAGCGCCACGCAGGCGAGGCCGATGACGCGTTCGAAGGCGCCGTCCGCGAGCACGGTCACCCGCGGTCGCAGCAGCCGCTCCGCGCGGCGTATCCACGGCACCGCGTGGCTCATGACACGGGCGAAGCGCTGGCGCCGGATCCGGCGGTCGACCAGCAACCGCGGCAGCCACGGCACCGCGAAACCGAGCGTGAGCTGCAGCGCCAGGAACAGCAGCGGCACGCCGAGCACGACCGAGACGCCCGGCATGTTCACGGGCAGCGCGTTCGGCGCGGCGAACACGAACATCAGCGCGCCGAAGGCGCGGTCGCCCATCGCGTCGCGGACGTCGGCGACGGCGATCGAATCGCGCTCGGGGTCGTTGGCGATCTGGGTGAGCATGTCTGACAGGCGGCGGCGCGCGTGCGGGTCGCGCCGCAAGGGCTCCAGCGCGGTCTTCATGCGGCGTGCGACGGCACGAGCACGGCCGCGCCGCGCAGCCGGCCGGCGCGCAGCGCCTCCAGTGCCTCGTTCGCGGCCGCGAGCGGAAACGTCGTGACCTGCGTCCGGACCGGCACGCGCGGCGCGAGCGCGAGGAACTCGAGGGCGTCGCGGCGCGTGAGGTTCGCGACCGAGCGGACGACGCGCTCGCCCCAGAGTCGCGCGTACGGGAACGACGGGATGTCGCTCATGTGGATGCCGCCGCAGACGACCGTGCCACCCTTGCGCACGGCCGCGAGCGCCGCGGGCACGAGTTCGCCCGCCGGCGCGAAGATGATCGCGGCGTCGAGCGGGTGGGGCGGCCGCTGGTCGCTGTCTCCGGCCCAGGCGCAGCCGAGTTCGCGCGCGAAGTCTCGGGTCACAGCGTCGCCCGGCCGGACGAAGGCGCAGACTTCGCGCCCCTCGTGGCGGGCGACCTGGGCAACGATGTGCGCCGCCGCGCCGAAGCCATAGAGGCCGAGACGCCGCGCGCCGCCGGTCATGGCGAGTGCGCGATGACCGATCAGCCCGGCGCAGAGCAGCGGCGCCGTGTGCACGTCGTCGAGACCGGCGGGCAACGGCAGGCAGTAGCGCTCGTCGGCGACCGCATAGTCGGCATAACCGCCGTCCAGCTGGTAGCCGGTGAAGCGCGCGTCGTCGCAGAGGTTTTCCTGGCCGCGCTCGCAGAACCCGCAGCGACCGCAGGTGTGGCCGAGCCACGGGATGCCGACACGCGCGCCGCGCGGGGTGGACGTTCCGGCGCCGCAGGCGTCGACCGTGCCGACGATTTCGTGCCCCGGCACGATCGGATGCGGCACGCCGGGCAGCTCGTCGTCGATGACGTGCAGGTCGGTGCGACAGACGGCGCAGGCGGTAACGCGCACGCGCAGTCGCCCCGGCCCCGGCTCGGGCACGGGCCGTTCGACCGCCTGCAATCGCTCGCGCGGTGCTTCAAGGACCATCGCCTGCATGCGCCGATGATACCTCGCCGCCCGTCGCCGCCGGGCGAATCCGACATCGTTGCGGGGCACCTGCCGACGACCGGCATCGACGATCTGAGGTTCAGTTTGCCGACGCGCGGCCGGACCATGACGTCCCGTGTTGTCGCGCGCGAGGCGGGCCAGACTGAAGGAGGGCGCGGCCGACCTGCTCGTCGACCCGCGAGCCAACGGTCAGGCGGCCGTGGCACGGATCTTCCTCGGCGAGATCGAGCGCCTGCTCGACGTCGAGCACGACGGAGCCGACTGGGAGACTCGCGTCGGTGCCGCGATGATCCACGCGGAACAGCGGATCTGCGACGAGGCGCTCTGGATTTCACGCTGGGGCTGAGTCGTCATTTCATCTCGTCGCGGAGCCGACGCGCCATGACGCGTTCGAACAACGCGGGCGCGAACCGGCTCAGCCACCAGCTCGCGCGCGCCGTGCCGCCGACGAGCAGCAACCGGTGGCCGCGCCCGGCGGCGCGGAAAATGCGCTCGGCGACGTCGTCGGGTTGCAGCTGCCTGCCGGTGACGACTTGCGCGTGTGTGGCGGCGCCGCCGGTGGGCCCGAGCGCGTTGCGATCGATTCCGGTGGCGATGAAAGACGGGCACACGAGCAGCACGTCGACGCCGTCCGGCGCGAGTTCCGTGCGCAGGCTCTCGAACAGGCCGTGCAGCGCGTGCTTGCTGGCCGAGTAGCCGGTGCGCGCGATCAGCGGACTGAAGCCGGCGACGCTGGACAGCGTCACGATCAGTCCGCGGGATGCCTTCAGGTGCGGCAGCGCGGGGCGCGTGAGGTGGATCGCGCCGAACAGGTTCACCTCCATGACCTGTCGCAGCACCGCGGTCCGCGTCGCCTCGAACGGGCTGCGGTGCGTAGTGCCGGCGTTGTTGACCAGCACGTCGAGCCGTCCGAAGCGCGCGACCGTTGCGGCCACGGCGGCCTCGCAGGCGTCTTCGTCGGTGACGTCGCAACGCAGCGGCAGCGCGTCGCAGCCGAGGGCCGCGATTTCGCCCGCGACCGCGGCGATGCCGGCTTGGTCGCGATCGAGCAGGGCCACGTGGCCGCCGCCGCGGGCGAAACGCAACGCGAGCGCGCGCCCGAGCCCGCCACCCGCGCCGCTGATGACGACGACCGCGTCGGTGAACTTCCGGCGCATCAGCCGGGAGGCCGGCTGTCGCCGGCCGCGTGACGCGCGGGCCCGGTGCCGAGGCCGTGCGTGCGGCAATAGAAGTCGAAAGCTTCCGCGGATGACATCTGCGGTACGTAGCCGAACTGCTCCTTGAGACGGCGGTTCGACAGCACCGGCCGGTAGCGCAGGAAGTCAACCTGCTCGGGCCCGTAACGCACCAGCCCCAGCGGATGCAGCAGCGCGAGCACCGCTCGCAGCAGGCCGGCGGGCAGGTGGACACAGCGCTTGCCGAGACGCGCCGCGATCTCGTCCAGCCCCAGGGCGCCGTCGCCGGCGACGTTGTAGATGCCGGCCGCGTCGGTGCGGATGGCGTGCTCGATGGCGCCCACGACGTCGCGGTCCCACACGAACACGAACGGGCTCGGCGCGCCGCGGATGGCGAGCAACCTTGGCTTGTCGAACAGCGCCGTGATCTGGTTGCGTGTCGTCTCGCCGAGGATCGTGCCCACGCGGAAGACCACCTGTCGCAGCGCCGGATGCTCGCCGCGGTACTGCGCGAGCATTTCCTCGACCAGCCGCTTGTGATGCGAGTAGGCGAAGGCCTCGTTGCCACGGACCGCATCGTCCTCGGTGAGCCAGGCCGGATTGTCGGCGTGGTAGCCATAGGCCGCGCCGCTCGAGGTCACGATCAACTGCCGCACGCCCGTCGCCACGCAGGCGTCGAGCACGTGGCGCGTGCCGGTCACGTCGACGGCGTACTCGAGTTCGCGGTTCGACTTCGCGCCCGGTGTCACGATGGCGGCGAGATGCACGAGCGTGTCGATGCGTCGTCGCGCGAGCAGCGCGTCGAGCCCGGGCGAGCGCACGTCGTGTACGACGTATTCGACGCCCGGCATCCGTGCCGCCGGCGGCACCTCGCGCACGTCGCTCGCGACCAGGCATTCGAACTCGCCGGCCTGCAGGCGCGGCGTGAGCGCCTGCACCAGCGCGCTGCCGAGATAGCCCGCGCCGCCCGTGACGAACACGCGACGCCCGCTCACGCCGGGACTTCCTGCGGCGCGTGGACGACGGGCGGGAACCGGCGCCAGATCGAGGCGAGCGTCAGGCCGACGAGGATGTGCCAGATGCCCCACCAGGCCGCGACGATCGCCATGCCGCCGAGTCCGCCGAAGAAATTGAACACCAGCGCGAGACCGAAGCCCGAGTTCTGGATGCCGACTTCGAGTGCGACGGCGCGCCGGTCGGCTTCGACGAGTCGGGCGACCTTCGCCGTGAAATAGCCGGTCAGCAGCGCGAAGGCATTGAGCAGCAACACGAACAGCACGACGCGACCCGTGTATTCCAGGAAGTAGTCCCAGTTCGCCGCGAGTGCGCCCGCGACGAAGGCGCCGAAGAACAGCAGCGACAGCAGGCGGAACCCGCGCCGCGAGCGCGCGGCGAACGCGGGCCACCGGTGTGCCACCCACATGCCCAACACCGTCGGCACGCCGAGCAGCACGACGATGGTGCCGAAGACCGCCCACGGGCTCAGCGTCACCGCGTGCAGGATGGGCCGCGTGTCGGGGTTCAGCGCGCCCCAGAACGAGAGGTTGAACGGCGTGAACACGATCGAGCCGAGCATCGAGAATGCGGCGATGGTCACCGACAGCGCCGTGTTGCCACGGCCGTAGTTGACGAGGAAGTTCGAGATGTTGCCGCTCGGGCAGGAGGCGACGAGGATCATGCCGAGCGCGATGCTGGGACTGGGCCGCAGCAGCATGGTCAGCGCCCACGCCACCGCCGGCAGCAGCACGGAATGCGCAAACAGCCCGATCAGCGTGCCGCGTGGCGACGTGAGCAGCCCCTTGAAGTCCTGCGCGCGCATGTCCAGCGCGACGCCGAACAGGACGAACGCGAGGATGAGGTCGAGCGCGATCAGCGCCTCCGGGCTGAAGTTCAGCCGGACCGCGTCGAGCTCGTTCATGGGGTCAGACCCCTCTTCAGAAAAACTTGACTGGGGTCTGACCCCTCGGTTCCTGGTGCATGTCCTTGAAGTACATCAGGCCCGGCGCCCACATGTGCTTGACCGGGTCGACGTCGACGTGCACGACCGCGGCGCCGCCGCTCGCGAGCGCCCGTTCCAGCGCTGGCCGCAGCTCGCGCGGGTCCGCCACGCGCTCGCCGTGGGCGCCCATCGCCTCGGCGACCTTGTCGAAGCGGATCTCGCCGAGGTCGGCCTTGATGGTCTCGTCGGGGCCGAGCGATTTCCTGATCAGGGTCTTGATCGGCTTGAGGGCGAACTGCTGGTTCATCTTCACCATGCCCCACTGCCGGTCGCAGACGACGACGTAGACCACGCGCAGGCCGTTGCGCACGGCCGTCTCGATTTCCTGTGGATGGAAGCCCATGGCGCCGTCGCCGATGATGCAGCAGACGGGCATGTCGGGCCGTGCGACGGCGGCGCCGAGCGCCTGCGCGACGCCCGCGCCGAGCATGCCGAACTTGAAGGTGGAGAGCAGCGTGTTCGGCACACGCATCTGGTGGAACATCATGGCCCACACGGCGGTGTTGCCGCCGTCGGCGACCAGGATGCTGCCTTCCGGGAACACCTGCTGGCAGGCGTGCGCGACGTGGGCCGGGTTCATCGGCACGGCCATGTCGGCCAGCTTTTCGTCGAGCTTCGCGCGCTCGGCGCGGATGGTCTCGCCGTACCTGGCGACGCGACGGCGGCGCGAGTCGAGGTTCATGTCCGCGCCGCGGCGCTCGAGCTCGTCGGCCAGGGCCGCGAGAAAGAGCTTCGCATCGGCCTGCACGGCGAGCGTCGCGGGCTTGTTGGCGCCGAGCACGTGCCCGTCGATGTCGACCTGCACCATCTTCTGCTCGGACGGGTGCCGCCAGTACGGCGCCTTGCCCCACCAGTCGGTCTCGCCGAGCCGCGAGCCGACGACCAGCACAGCGTCCGCATCGTTGCGGACCTGGTTGTTGAGCTTGATGAGCGGCATCGGCATCGCCAGATCGTGCGTCTCGGGCAGCACGCCGCGCGCTGCCCAACTCGTCGTCACCGGAGCCTGCAGCCTTTCGGCCACACGGCGCAGCTCGTCGTACGCCTGGGCGTGCACGATGCCGCTGCCGGCGTGGATGATCGGCAGCTCCGCGCGTGCGAGCAGCTCCGCCGCCTGGGCGACCTGGTCGGGCGCCGGGGCCAGCGGGCGCGTGCGCCGGGACTGCTGTGGCTGCCAGGTCGGCACGTCGGCCTTGACCTTGCCGTTCATGACCGTCTCGGGCACGTCGAGGTGCACGACGCCGGGGCGCCCCTCGTGGCTGTGCCGCAGCGCCGTCCGGCCGAGCTCGGCGACGCGATCGAAGGCAACGACGGCCGCGCTCCACTTGGCGAAATGGCGGATCGCGCCGACCTGGTCGAACGCCTGATAGGCGCCGCCGCGGTCCGGGTAGACGATCTGCGGGCGGCGGCAGCTCGTGATCGCGAGCACGCGATTGCCCTCGGCGTTTTCCACCACCAGACCGGGCAGCAGGTTCGCCACGCCCGGGCCGTTGCTCGCCATGCACACGCCGAGCTTGCCGGTGAGCCGGGCATAGGCGCCCGCCATGTGGGCGGCGCAGGACTCGTGGCGCGGCGTGACGATCTCGATGCCGAGCCGGTGCAGGCTCGAATAGAACCCGAAGTACGTGCCGTCGATGATCCCGAAGACCTTTTCCACGCCCTCTGCCTGTAACAGACGCGCAAGGACTTCCCCGCCACTCGTCTCGGTCATGGATCTCCCCCGGTCGGCGCTGTCGGCGTCGTATCCGCCGACTATACCCTGCGGATCGCGCGAGGTAAGCGGTCGCTGGCTGGCGGAAATCCCGCTTGATTCCCGCGGCGGTAGCGTCAACCGGCCGAGGTGGCACGGATGGGGAGGCTGACCTCGGCCGTCATGCGGCGGGCCTGCTGGAGCCGGTCCACGAAGCGCGTGTGCCAGGCGGTGAGGTCGTTGCGCCGCAGGACCTCGAGCATCTGCTGGTGGCGCGCGCGGCGCTCCGGCAGGCGCATCTGCAGCGCCTGCCGGAGCGCACGCGCCACGCTGCCCGTGTCCTTCGGGTTCACGAGCAGCGCGCTGCCGAGCTCGCGCGCGGCACCGGCGAGCGTCGACAGCACCAGCACACCGGGGTCGTCCGGGTCGTGCACGGCGACAAATTCCTTGGCGACGAGGTTCATGCCGTCGCGCAACGGCGTGACCAGCCCGACCTGCGACGCGCGCATGAAGCCGAGCACGCAGGGGTGGGGGTAATTGCGGTTCAGGTAGCGGATCGGCGTCCAGTCGGTGTCGGCGTACTTGCCGTTCGTGCGTCCGGCGGCCTGTTCGAGCGCACGGCGGATGTGCGCGTATTCGCGCACGTCGCCGCGGCTGACGGGCGCGATCTGCAGGTACGTCACGCGGCCCAGGTTCTCGGGATGGCTGTCGAGGAAGCGGTCGTAGGCCTGGAAGCGGTCGACCAGGCCCTTGCTGTAGTCGAGCCGGTCGACGCCGATGATGCTGCGTCGGCCGAGCAGGCCCGCGACCATGCGCTGCACGGCATCGTTGGCCTGCGCCTTCTGCGCGGCGGCCTGGACGGCGTCGATGTCGATGCCGATCGGGATGTGCTCGATGGCGGTCTTCCGGCCGCACGCGGCGACGCGGCTGGCGGCGGCCAGCGCGTTGACGTACCAGAACGCGCAGATCGTGAACGCGGTGACGGGCGTGCCGAAGTCGTCGGGATGGCGGTAGCGGAACAGCCAGTCGCCGCGTTTCAGCTCGCGCTCCACGGCCGCCAGCGTGCCGAGGAAGCGCGGGTCCGTGCCGCTCACGATGCCGAGCTCGGGCAGCAGCACGGTCGTCGCGTCGATCTCGTCGCCGCCGAAACTGTTGCAGTACGCCTGTTTGTGCTCGTTCCACGCGGACGTCAGGATCGTCTCGCGCATCGCGTCCGCGCGGCGCTGCCAGTCGGCCGCAATCTCCGGCATGCCGAGTGCCCGTGCGATGCGGTGCAGCCGGTCGCAGCCGGCCCAGCACATCGCCGCCGAGAACGTGTGGGTGCGCTGCATGCCGCGGAATTCCCAGGGGCCGGAGTCGGGTTGCGCGTAGATCGCCGCCGCCTGCGCGCCCACGCGCTCGAGCCGCTGGAACAGCCCGAGGTCGCCGGGCGCGGCCAGCCGCTGGTCGAAGAACGTCTGCGCCGCGGCGAGTACCACGGCGCCGTACACGTCGTTCTGCTTCTGCAGGCAGGCGAGGTTGCCGACGCGCACCGGGCCCATGCCGCGATACCCCGGCAGCGCGGTCGCGATCCGCTCGGTCAACTGCGTCTCGCCGGCCATGCCGTACAGCGGCTGCAGCGGGCTGCCTTCGTTGCGGATGGAGACGTCGTCGACGTAGCGCAGGTACGCCTCCATCGTCCGCGTCGCGCCGAGCCGGTTGAGCGCCTGGATGACGAAATAGCTGTCGCGCAGCCAGCAGTAGCGATAGTCCCAGTTGCGTTCGCTGCCCGCGTGCTCGGGGATCGACGTCGTCAGTGCCGCGAGCACGGCGCCCGTGTCCTCGTAGGTGCAGAGCTTGAGCGTGATGGCCGCGCGGATCACGGCCTCCTGCCACTCGACCGGAATGGCGAGACTGCGCACCCAGTCCTGCCAGTATTCGACGGTGGCGGCGAGGAAGTCGCGGGCGATCGCGAGCGGCGCGTCGCTCAGCGTCTCGTCGGGACCGAGGATGAACGCGACCGCGGTGTCGAGCACGAACCAGCCGCCATCCTGTACCGCGGTACGCGACGCGTTGGTGGTCATGCGATAGCGAAGCTGAGGCGTGTGGTAGCAGATGTTGTGCGAACCGGTGTGCTGCTGCGGGTTGCCCTGGCCGTAGCCCATCGAGGGCCGCAGCCGCACGCGTACGACGGGGCGGCCCGCCTGCGGTTCGACGATGCGCACGAACTCCATCGGCCGGAACATGCGGCCCCGGCGGCGGAAGCGCGGGCAGAAGTCGACGATGCGCAGCGCCTCGCCCTCCGCGCCGCGCAGGACCCTCTCGAGCACCGCCGTGTTGCGCAGGTAGGTGCGTCGCGCCTCGGCCATGCCCCGCAGGTCGACGGCGAAGACGCCCGCCGGCGAATCGCCGCAGTCCGGCGTCAGCAGCGCGTCGAACGCCGGCTCGCGTCCGACGAACTCGAGCCGCAGTTCGCGCAGCTCCGCGGGCGTCGCGACCTCGACCATCGCCGAGACGCGCGGGCCGACGGCGACCGACACGCCGCCGAGTCGCTGCACGGCCCCGAAGCCGTGCAGGTCGGTCAGGTCGTCGCCCGCGAACAGCGGCGCGCCCCATGAACGGCGCCTCGCGCATGAACGCTTCGATGGCATGGGCCTTCGTGATACCGGACGCCTTCAGCTCGAGGACGTAGGCGCCTGGCTGCACCGGCAGGTCGTCTCCGCCGTGTCGTCTTGCCAGAGCTTCGACTTCGCGCTCGAGCATTTCCTGCAGGCTCGCCGCATGGCGGCAGTGCAGGGCGACCGCACGACCCTTGTCCTCCAGCAGCAGGCCCGGATGCCGCTCCGCGATCTCGCCCAGTTCGTGGAGCAGCCGCGCCGGCAGCCGCTCGACCGGGTCCACGACGACGACATCAGGGGCCGGCCCGAGCTCGACCAGCGTGCCGTCGACGTCGAGGAAGAGGCACGCGTGCGCGGGGCGCAGCCGGGGGTCGAGTTTGTGTACCCTGACCACGAGCCAGTCAGCGTAGGCGCACGGAGGTTCGCGCCGGAATCAAGTTTTTCTGCACGCGTCGATGAAAGGAACTCATCGATGCCACGCTCCCTCCCGCCACTCACGTCGCTGCGCGCCTTCGAGGCCGCGGCCCGCTGTCTGAGCTTCACGCGCGCGGCCCGCGAGTTGCACGTGACGCCCGCGGCGATCAGCCACCAGATCCGCGGCCTCGAGCAGTTCCTCGGCGTCACGCTATTCCAGCGCAACGGCCGCCGACCTGGCACGAATGGCTGCAGGTCGCGGGAGCCACGGTGCCGGAGATCGAGTGCGGACTCATTTTTCGACGACGGCCACCTCGCGCTGCAGGCGGCCTGTGCCGGGCAGGGCGTGGCGCTGGGCCGCCTCGCCTGTGCACTCGACGACCTGGCGCACGACAGGCTCGTCCTGCCGTATCCGCAGGTCCTGGAACTCGATTTACACTACCATCTGCTCGTGCCGAGGGCTCGCCTGCGTGACGCTGTCGTCGCGCGTTTCCGGCAGTGGCTGCTCGGCGAGGCCCGGGAGTTCCGCGGCGTGCTGGCCGGCCATGCACGAGCCGCCTGAAACAGCAGGCCCCTGATCCCACGCAGGAGGGAAGCATCATGATCCGTTCCGTACCGCTGTGGATTCGCGCGACGGTCGTCGCCGGCCTGCTCGCGACGGGCATCGTCACCGCACCGGCCGCGGAGACGACGGCCGGCGGCGCGCAGGCACTCGATGCCGCGTTTGCGAGTCCCGATCGGCCCGCGGCGGACCGCGAGCAGGACGCGACGCGGCATGCCCGCGAGGTGCTCGAGTTCCTCGGCGTCCGGCCGGGCATGCGCGTGATCGACGTCTTTGCGGCCGGCGGCTACAACACGGAACTGCTCGCACGCGTCGTGGGCGCGAAGGGCAAGGTCATTGCCTACAACAACCCGCCGTACGCGAAGTTCGCGGAAAAGGGCATTGCCGCGCGTTACGCGAACGACCGGCTCGGCAATGTCCGCCAGATCACGGCGGAGGTGGACGAGTTGCAGCTCGCGCCGGGGTCGCTCGATGCGGCGCTGTTCGTGATGAGCTATCACGATGCGTACTGGCGTCCGGAGGACGGCTCGTGGAACCGGACGAAGCCGGACGTGCTGCTCGCGAAGCTCCACGCGGCGCTCGTGCCCGGCGGCGTGGTCGTCGTGCAGGACCACGTGGCCAACCCGGACGGCGACGCGGCCGAGGTCGCCGGCAAGCTGCACCGGATCGACCCCGCCGTCGTGCGCCGTGACTTCGAGCAGGCGGGCTTTGTGTTCGACGCCTCGAGCGACGTGCTGCGCCACCCGTCGGACGACCACACCAAAGGCGTGTTCGATCCCGCGGTCCGCGGCAGGACCGACCAGTTCGTCCATCGCTTCCGCAAGCCCATGGCAGTGAGTGTCAGCAGGCCCTAAGATGCCCCGCGCGCGGCGCCTGCCGCGCGAACGGGATCGGTGGCATGCACGAGAAGACGGGGGGCGACGTGCTGCGCCTCGCCATGTGGTCGGGGCCGCGCAACCTCTCGACTGCCTTCATGCGCGCGTGGGGCAACCGCGGCGACACGGTCGTCGTCGACGAGCCGTTCTACGCGCACTACCTCGACGTCACGGGTCTCGACCATCCGGGCCGCGACGAGATTCTCGCGCACCACGAGCGCGACTGGCGCCGGGTCGTCGCATCGCTCACGGCACCGCTGCCGCCGGGCATCCGCGTCTTCTACCAGAAGCAGATGTCGCATCACCTGCTGCCGCACATGGGCCGCGACTGGCTCGACCTCGTCACGCACGCCTTCCTGATCCGCGATCCGCGACCGATGGTCGCCTCGCTCGGCGAAAAGCTCGCCGACTTCGATCTGCTGGCCACGGGCCTGCCGCAGCAGGTCGAGATCTTCGAGCACGTCGTCGCGCGCACCGGCGAGGCGCCTCCGGTGCTCGACGCCGACGACCTGCTGCGCGACCCTGCGCGCCTGCTGCGCGCGCTCTGCGACGCGCTCGGCGTGCCTTATTCCGACCGCATGCTCTGGTGGCCGCCCGGCCGGCGCGACACCGACGGCATCTGGGCCCGACACTGGTATCACCGTGTCGAGGAGTCGACCGGTTTCGAGCCGGCGGGCTCGCCGCAGGACAGGGACCTGCGCCCGCTGCCGCCGCGGCTCGCAGCGATCGAGGCCCAGTGCCGCCCCCTGTACGAACGACTGCGCCAGCACCGTCTGCGCGTCTGAGGAACCGCCCTTGCTGCAGAAATTCGACGAGCGCAACCGCAACCTGATCGTCAACGTAAACGGCGAACTCGTGCACCGCGACGAGGCGCGCATCAGCCCCTTCGATTCGTCGGTGCAGGGCGGCGACGCCGTCTGGGAAGGCCTGCGGCTGTATCGCGGCCGCATCTTCCGGCTCGACCAGCACCTCGAGCGGCTGGCGCGTTCGGCGCGCGCGCTCGCCTTCGCCCAGGTGCCGACACGCGAGCAGATCACCGGGGAGATCCGGCGCACGCTCGCGGCGAACTCGATGTTCGACGGTGTCCACATCCGGCTCACGCTGACGCGCGGCGTCAAACTCACCTCGGGCATGGACCCGCGCCTGAACACGCAGGGCCCGACGCTGATCGTGCTCGCGGAGCACAAGGCGCCCGTCTACGCAAAGACCGGCCTCAGCCTCGTCACGAGCAGCGTGCGCCGCTTTCCGCCCGACTGCCTCGACCCGAAGATCCATCACAGCAACCTGATCCAGTCGATCCTCGCCAAGATCGAGGCCAACGTCGCCGGCGCGGACGACGCGTTGATGCTCGACCAGCGCGGGTTCATCGCCGAGACCAATGCCACGCACGTGTTCCTCGTCGAGCGCGGCAGGCTGCGCACGCCGCGACTCGTCGCCTGCCCCGAGGGGATCACGCGCGCCGCGGTACTGGAGCTCTGCGTCGCGAACGCCATCGGGCACGAGGAGACGGACCTCACGCTGGCACAGGCGTATTGCGCCGACGAGATGTTCTGCACCGGCACGATGGGCGAACTCGCGGCCGCCACCAGGCTGGACGGCCGGCAGATCGGCGACGGCGAGCCCGGGCCGATGACGGCGCGCCTGTCGGCGCTGTTCCGTGAGCTGACGCAGCGGGAAGGCACCGTCGTCGCGACGAAGGGGTGAGCACGGCCCTGTTGCCGTGCGTGGCAGGTCAGACTCCGAGCGCCGCGGCGTGAAACGCGAGATGCTCCGACATGAACGTCTGGATGAACCAGTAGCTGTGGTCGTAGCCCGGCTGCATGCGCAGGCGCAGCGGTTGCCCGGCGCGCTCGCAGGTGGCCGCGAACAGCTCGGGGCGCAGCTGCTCCGCGAGGAACTTGTCGGCCGTGCCCTGGTCGATCAGGATCTCGCCGGTACGCGGCCGGCGTTCGACGAGCGTTGCGGCGTCGTACTCCTGCCAGGCCGTGCGGTCCGCGCCGAGGTAACCCGTGAACGCCTTCTGGCCCCACGGCACCTGCGACGGCGCGCAGATCGGCGCGAATGCGGAAACCGAGCGGTATCGGCCCGGCTCGCGCAGCGCGCAGACGAGCGCGCCGTGCCCGCCCATCGAATGGCCCATGATCGACTGCCGCTCCCGGTCGGCGGCGAAGTGACCGGCGACGAACTCCGGCAGCTCACGCGTCACATACGAGTGCATGCGGTAGTGCTGCGACCACGGCGCCTGCGTGGCATCGACGTAGAACCCCGCGGCGAGACCGAAATCCCAGCCCGTGTCGTCGCCGGGCAGGCGCGGCTCGCGCGGACTCGTGTCGGGCGCGACCAGCATCAGGCCATGCCGGGCCGCCAGCCGCTGCGCACCCGCCTTGATCGGGAACGTCTCTTCGGTGCAGGTGAGCCCGGCGAGGTAGTACAGCACCGGCACGCGGCCGTCACGCGCCTGCGGCGGCTCGTACACCGCCAGGCGCATCGGGCCCGCGCACTCGGCCGAGTCGTGGCGGACGAAATGCTGGACGCCGCCGAAGCAGGCGTGCGAGGAGAGGATGTCCAGGGCGATCTCCAGCGGTGGCGGGCGTCGGTCTAGAACGTCACGACGCTGCGGATCGACTCGCCCGCGTGCATCAGGTCGAACGCGTCGTTGATGCGCTCGAGCGGCATGGTGTGCGTGATCAGCGGATCGATCGAGATCCGGCCGTCCATGTACCAGTCGACGATCTTCGGCACGTCGGTGCGTCCGCGCGCGCCGCCGAAGGCCGTCCCCTTCCAGACGCGGCCCGTCACGAGCTGGAACGGCCGGGTCCTGATCTCCTGCCCCGCGCCCGCGACGCCGATGATCACCGACACGCCCCAGCCGCGGTGACAGCACTCGAGCGCCTGGCGCATCAGGTCGACGTTGCCGACGCACTCGAAGCTGTAATCGGCGCCGCCGTCGGTGAGCGCGACGAGATGGGGCACGAGGTCGCCGGCGACTTCCTTCGGGTTGACGAAGTGCGTCATGCCGAACCGTTCGGCGAGCGGCTTGCGCGCCGGGTTGACGTCGACGCCGACGATCATGTTCGCCCCGGCCAGACGAGCGCCCTGGATCACGTTGAGCCCGATGCCGCCGAGACCGAACACGACGACGTTGGCGCCCGGCTCGACTCTGGCCGTGTTGATGACGGCGCCGATGCCCGTCGTCACGCCGCAGCCGATGTAGCAGATCTTGTCGAACGGCGCGTCCTCGCGGACCCTGGCGACGGCGATCTCCGGCAGCACCGTGAAGTTCGAGAACGTCGAGCAACCCATGTAGTGGTGGATCTTCGTGCCACCCAGCGAGAAGCGGCTGGTGCCGTCGGGCATGACGCCTTGTCCTTGCGTCGCGCGGATGGCGGTGCAGAGGTTGGTCTTGCGCGAGGTGCAGCTCCTGCATTCGCGGCACTCCGGTGTGTAGAGCGGGATGACGTGGTCGCCCTTGCGCACCGACTTCACGCCGGGGCCCACGTCGACGACGACGCCCGCGCCTTCATGACCGAAGATCACCGGGAACAGACCCTCCGGGTCACCACCGGAGCGCGTGAACTCGTCGGTGTGGCAGATACCGGTCGCCCGGATCTCCACGAGCACTTCGCCGGCCTTCGGCCCGTCCAGGTCGACGGTCTCCACGACGAGCGGCTGGCCGGCCTCGAAGCAGACGGCGGCGCGGGTCTTCATGCGGGCAACTCCTGCTGGGTTCGGAGCGGACGGTGAAGCGTACACCGGCTGCAACCTTTGGCGCGGCTGCCGCATCGAACGCTGCACCGGAGGGGAACGGACCACGGAGGCCACCCGCATGAAGCTCCTGACACGCTGCGCGCTGACGCTTGCCTATGCGTGGTCCGCCGTGGTGCTCGGTGCCGCCGGGTCCGGGTCGTCCGCCGGCGACATCAGCAAGGTCAACGGCCGCGTCCGTGTCGAGGCTGGACAGCAGGCCGGTGACGTGTCCACCGTCAACGGCAGCCTCACGCTGCGTCACGGTGTGCGCGTCGGCGGCCTCGAGAACGTCAGTAGAGCGACGCGGCGGCGCGAAGTTTCGCGGCGACGGCTTCGCGCAGCGCAGGCGGAGCAAGCACCTCGACGTCGGGCCCGTAGCGCAGGATGTCCATGACGAGTTCCGGCTCTTTCGCGTAGGGCAGGCGCAGCAGGTAGGTGCCGTCGAGCTGCAGCTTGCCTTCCTGTCGCGGGTGCCAGACCTCGTTCGCGACCCAGCGCGCCCGGTCCCGCGCGAACAGCAGTTGTGCCACTTGCGTTTCCGCGCCGGCGAAGATGCCGTAGCCGCTCGCGAAGTGCCGGTCGAGCGTGTCCTCCGCCACGTCCTTCGCCGTCCTGTCGGAGACGACCGCCGTCTCGATGGCGTCGACGCCGAAGGTCCGCAGCGCCTGCCGCTTGTGACACCACGCGTCAAGGTACCAGTTGTCGCGGTAGTGCACGAGCCGCTGCGGCGAGACCTCGCGCTCGACCCGCTCGCCGCTCGCGCGGCGCAGGTGGCGGATCTGGAGCCGCCGGCGCGAGAGCAGGGCCGTGGTCAGCGCGCGGAAGTGCTTCGGCTCGACCTTGCGCGAGCCCATGGCGAGGATGCGGATGCGCCTGGCGATGTCCGCCGCCGCGTGCTCGCCCGACTCCAGCAGTTCCTTGAACCGCTGGCGCAGCGGCGCGACCAGGTCGCCGAGCACGCCCGGCTGCAGTTCGCCGAGCAGCCGGTCCATCGTGAGCAGTGCCTGCAACTCGTCGGCGGTGAACCACAGGCCGGGCAGCTGCCAGAGTTCGCCGTCGGCGACCCCGGTGTCGAAGCGGTACGCTTCCTCCTGACGGTCGTACACGATCGGCGCGTGCATGCGGTCCTTCAGGTATTCGAGGTCACGCTTGAAGGTCGCCTTCGACACTTCGAGTTCCTCGAGGAACTCCTGCGTGCGCACGAGCCTGCGCCGGTTGAGCAGGCCCTGGATCCTGTAGAAGCGCTCGGTCCTGTCCATCCCGCTCCGTCCGTCGTTGGCTCAGTGCGCGTCGGGCAGGCCCGCGCCGCTCGTCAGGTAGACGGCAAACGTGCCCAGCCAGTGCCCGCCTTCGTAGTGTTCGCCGGTGACGGCAGGCAGCGCTGCGCGCGCATGAGCCGTCGCCGCAGCCTCCAGCGCGGCGATGCGCCGGTCGCCTCGTGGCAAGCCACGCGCGATGCCCTGCAGCATCCACGCACGGCTCAGGTTGAGACCGTCGATGTGCGCGAGCTTGGGGTCACTGCGGTCCGTGACGACGCCGGGCGTGAGCCAGACCTTGCGCGCCGAGCGTGGAATGCCGGGCAGGAATCGGGACAGCCAGCGACCGTAGTCCGCGGCAGGCAGAATGCGGCGCATGAGGTCGGCTTCCGCGAGGCAGGGCGAGAGGAAGTCCTCGCCGGACGGTTCGTAGCCGAGAGGGCAGTCGCGGTCGCCGGCGTAGAATGCGCGGGCACGCTCTTCGAGCAGCGCGCGCAGACTGGCGTCGCCGGCGACGACGGACCAGTCGTGCACGAGACCGAACGCGAACGCCGTCTGACTGTGCTCGCCGACGCGGATGGGGAAGTGCAGCCTGGGCAGCCAGTTCCGCAAGCGGTTGGTCGCTTCGGTCTCGAGGGGCGCGAGCGTCGTCGTCCAGCGGCGGGCGTCCGGGTCGTTCCAGCGGCGCAGTTCCGCCGCCAGTTGCAGCAGCCAGGCGAGACCGTAGGGTCGCTCGAACGATGCGCGTCCCGGCGTCTGCAGGTAGGCGACTTCGGCGGTGACGTTGGCGGGCGTGAGGCTGCGTTCGAGTGCCGCGCGTGCCGGCGCCGTGAACATTGCGGTGGGGAATTCCCGCGCGAGGCGCGCGAGCAGCCAGTGACCGTGCACCGACGAATGCCAGTCGTAGCAGCCGTAGAACGCCGGCGTGAGCTCGCGCGGCGGGCGCACGTCGGCGTCGCCACGCAGGGTGTGCGACAGCTTGTTCGGGTACTCGAGGTGCACACAGCCGAGGGCGAGCGCGGCGAATTTGTCAGCGGCGTCCTCCCCGAGACCGGGCGCCGCCGATGCCCCGGCCGGTACGGCCAGCGTCAACGCCAGTGTGGCCAGCGCGCCCGGGAAGAAATGCGTTCGGCGGCAGCGGGTCGGTCGTCGTGCGGTCATTCGGTCCCCGTCGTCGGCGCGGAATCGTCGCACCCCGGCCGCCGCGGTGTCACGCGCCGTCAGCCGGCGCTTGCCGCAGAGTCGGCGACGGTCTGCAGCGCGCCGGAAAACCGATGGCGAGCGGTTGTTGCACAAATGCGTCAGGCCGGCCGGGGCGTGCGCCGCCGGCCGTCCCGGGGCGTGTCAAGACAATACTGGCTGGTTCGGTATTACCGGATACCAGACTCTGGACTTTGGATAACAATTACAGCGACAATTCCGGCTGCAGTGCGACTGCGGGCCCACCAGGGGTAAGGGGTGGGCCAGCGGTGAGCGTACGCCGACAAATCGACAAGGTATGGCAGAAAAGCCACAAGGAGAACGCCTCGATGTCATCCCGTTACCTGATTCCTCTCGCTGTGGCGGCGGTGCTCGCGGCGCCGGTCACGGCGTATGCCGATTCGGCCCCGGGCCAACCCAAGGGCGACTGGCTGTTCCGCGTAGGTTTTTCACTCCTCGATCCCGACGCGACGAGCCTCGAGAATCCCGGTGGCCTTGGTCTCGGTGACCTCGTCGTCGACAACGACGTGTCGCCGACGTTCAACATCAGCTATTTCCTGACGAACCACGTCAGCACCGAGCTGCTGGCGGCGTGGCCGTTCACGCACGGCGTCGACCTGAAGACGGGTACACCCGGCGATGACGCCACGCGCGTGGCCTCGGTCGATCACCTGCCGCCGACGCTGAGCCTGAACTGGCACTTCAATCCGGAAGGCACCTTCCGTCCGTACATTGGCGCGGGCGTCAACTACACGATGTTCTCGAGCGAAGAGACGCGTGGCGCGCTCGCGGGCAGCGAGCTCAAGCTCGACGACTCGGTCGGCGCCGCCGGCCAGGTCGGCGTCGACATCGGCCAGGGCAACTGGTTCTTCAACGCGAACGTCCGCTACATCCAGATCGAGTCGGATGCGACGCTGAATGGCGCCGACATCGGCACGGTCGACATCAACCCGTGGGTCTACGGCGTGCACGTGGGCTACAGGTTCGGCGCGCCGGCCCCGGTGGCCGCTGCTCCGGAACCGGTCGCGGCTCCGCCGCCGCCCCCGCCGCCGCCCCCGCCGCCGGCTCCCGCCGATTCGGATGGGGACGGGGTGACGGACGACCTCGACAAGTGCCCGGGCACGCCTGCCGGCACGAAGGTCGACAAGGTCGGTTGCCCGCTCGAGCAGACCCTGAAGCTGCTGTTCGACTTCGACAGCGCCGAGCTGCGCCCCGAGTCGATCACGGAACTCGAGCGCGTCGTGAAGTTCATGGGTGACGTGCCGTTCGCCATGGCGCTGGTGCAGGGTCACACCGACAGCGTCGGTGGTGACGCCTACAACCTCGCGCTGTCCGATCGTCGCGCCAAGGCCGTGTTCGACTACCTGTCGAGCCGTGGTGTCGACCCGGCGCGTCTGAAGTCTGAAGGCAAGGGTGAGGCCGAGCCGATCGCCGACAACAAGACGGCGGATGGTCGCCAGGAGAACCGTCGCGTCATGCTGATCCGCACGGATTCGGGCATGTAATCGACTCGCAGTCGCCGCCAGGCTGGCTGCAGACAGGGCCCCGACGCGCAAGCGCCGGGGCCTTTGTCTTGTGAGGTGCCGGTGTTACGGTTTCGGTTCAGGTTCAGGTTCGGGTGCGGGTGTTACGCTTGCGGAAACGGCGGTTCTGTTTCCGAAACCCTGACACCGGCATCTTGCCGCCCCTTGCCGCCTCGAAAGGAGTCCGCAGCATGAAGCTGATCCACGCCCTGCCGTTGTTCGCCGCCCTCGCGGGCGCCCCGACGCTTGCCGCCGACACTGCGGCCACTGCCGACAAGGCACTGCAGGCGGCCGTCGCCGGTGGCTGGCGCTCTGACGACGAGAAGGCGCGCGACCGCTACCGTCACCCGGTCGAGTCGCTGACGTTCTGGGGCCTGAAGCCCGGCATGACGATCCTCGAGGTGCAACCGGGCGCGGGCTGGTGGACGGACATCCTCGCTCCGTACGCGAAGCTCACGGGCGGCAAGCTTTATGTGACGGCCGCGGATCTCTCGAATCCGAAGATCAGCGAGGGCAGCCGCAAGGCGCGCGCCGACTTCGAAGCCCGCTACGCGGCGAAGCCCGCCGTGTTCGGCAAGCTGCAGTACGTCGACTGGGGCCCGGTCTCGCGCAATCTGCCGGCCGCAACCTTCGACTTCATCCTGACGGCGCGCTCGGTGCACAACTGGATGGAGGACAAGCCAGGCACGGTCGAGGCGACGTTCAGCGAGTTCCACAAGGCGCTGAAGCCGGGCGGCATCCTTGCCGTCGAGCAGCACCGCGCAAAGCCGACCGGCGGCCCCGAGCAGCCCTCGACGGGCTATGTGTCGGAGAAGTACGTCATCGACCAGGCGCAGAAGGCGGGCTTCAAGCTCGCCGGCAAGTCCGAGGTCAACGCGAACCCGAAGGACACCAGGGACCATCCGTTCGGCGTCTGGACGCTGCCGCCGTCACTGCGGTCGACACCCTACGGCTCCAGGGAAGCGGATCCGGACTTCGACCACAGCAAATACCTGGCGATCGGCGAGTCGGATCGCATGACGCTGAAGTTCGTGAAGTAGGCGCGGCACTCGACGCCGTTCCTGGGCCAGGTCTCTCGAGCCTGTTCGCAGCGTTTCTCCCGAGGTTGCCGCATGCGTTCGATATCCGCTCTGGCCGGTTCCGTCATCCTCGCCAGCGCGCTCGCGGGCTGCGCGGGTGCCCCGACGTCGGCCGCCACCGCGTCGGCGGTCGCGCCGCCGGCCGCCACGGGCATCGAAGCGCAGTCGGAGACCGCGAAGCTCCACGCGCTGTTCGACGCCTATTTCGAGGAGTATCTGAAGCAGAACCCGCTCACGGCGACCTCGATCGGCGATCCGCGCTACAACGACCGCTACGTCGTCTCGATCGCGCCCGAGGCGATCGCCGCAGAGCAGAAGCTCGCACGCGACTCGCTCGCACGGGTATCGGCGATCGACCGCGCGCAGCTTGCGCCGCAGGACCAGCTTTCCTACGACGTCTTCAAGTCGGCGCGCGAGCGCGACATCGAGGGTTTCCGCTTCCCGCGCGAGCTGCTCCCGCTGAACCAGTTCTACTCGACGCCCAACAGCTTCGCGCAGCTCGGCTCGGGCGACGGCATGCAGCCGTTCGTCACCGTGCAGGACTATGACAACTTCCTGAAGCGTCTCGACGGCTTCGTGCGCTGGACCGACCAGGCGATCGTGAACATGCGGCTCGGCGTCGAGCGCGGCTACACGCTGCCGAAGATCCTCGCCGAGCGCACGCTGCCGCAACTGCAGGCGCAGGTCGTTGCGAAGCCCGAGGACTCGCTGTACTGGGGGCCCATCCGCAACCTGCCGGCGGGCTTTTCGGCGGCCGATCGGGAGCGGCTGACGCAGGCCTACCGCGACGCGATCGTCACGAAGGTCGTGCCCACGTATCGCCGGCTGCACGACTTCATCCGCAACGAGTACCTGCCGCGATGCCGCACGACGGACGGCCTGCAGGCGCTGCCGGACGGCGCGGCCTGGTACGCCGACAATGTCCGCCGCATCACCACGACCGACTACACGCCGGCGCAGATCCACGAGGTCGGGCTGCACGAAGTCGAGCGCATCCACGCCGAGATCAAGGCCGTGATGCGGCAGGTCGGCTTCGTGGGCACGCGCGACGAGTTCTTCCGGTACCTCAACACCGACCCGCAGTTTTTCTTCGACCGGCGCGAGGACCTGATCGCCGGCTACGTCCGGATCAAACAGCGCGTCGACCCCCAGTTGCCCAGGCTGTTCGAGACGCTGCCCAAGGCCGACTACGAGATCCGCGCCGTCGAGCCGTTCCGCGAAAAGAGCGCGGCAGGCGGGCAGTACCAGGCGGCGAGCGAGGACGGCTCGCGCCCCGGTATCTTCTACGCCAACGCCTACGACCTGCGCGCGCGCCCCAGGTGGGCGATGGAGGCGCTGTCGCTGCACGAAGGCAACCCGGGCCACCACTTCCAGATCAGCCTCCAGCGCGAGCAGAAGGGCCTGCCGAAGTTCCGCCGCTTCGGCGGCTATATGGCCTACAGCGAGGGCTGGGGCCTGTATGCCGAATCGCTCGGGCACGAGCTCGGCCTGTACGTGGACCCGTACCAGTACTTCGGCCGTCTCGAGGCCGAGCTCTGGCGGGCGATCCGGCTGGTCGTCGACACCGGACTGCATTCGCAGGGCTGGACGCGCGAGCAGGTGCTCGAGTACATGGACGCCAACAGCTCGGCCGCCGAGGCACGCCGTGTGTCGGAGGCGGAGCGCTACATGGCCATCCCCGGCCAGGCGCTCGCGTACAAGATCGGCCAGATGAAGATCAGCGAGCTGCGGGCGCGGGCCGAAAAGGAACTCGGCCCGAAGTTCGACCTGCGCAGGTTCCACACGGCCGTGCTCGGCGACGGTGCGTTGCCGCTCGACGTGCTCGAGCAGAAGATCGACCGCTGGATCGAGGCGGAGAAGTGAATGCCCGCAGGAGCAGCGGTCGCACCGCGCTGATCGCGGGCGCCTCGGGGCTGGTCGGCGGCGAATGCCTGCGGCGGCTGCTCGCGTCGGATGATTACCGGCATGTCGTCGTCCTGACCCGGCGCGATCTCGGCGCCGCCGTTGCAGGGTCCGCCAGGGCACGGCAGGTGCTCTGCGACTTCAGCAGACTCGATGAGGTCGCCGGCGAGCTGCGCGCCGATCACGTGTTCTGCGCGCTCGGCACGACGATCCGCAAGGCGGGTTCGCAGACGAATTTCCGCGAGGTCGATTGCGAATACCCGCGTCGGCTCGCGGAAATCACGTTGCGCCAGGGTGCGACGCATTTTTCGGTGGTCAGCGCCATGGGTGCGAGCCGCTCGTCGCCGTTCTTCTATTCGCGGGTCAAGGGCGAACTCGAGGAGGCACTGCGCGCCATGGCCTGGCCGGGCCTGTGCATCCTGCGTCCGTCGGTGATCGCGGGCGATCGCGCGGAGCCACGGCCGCTCGAGCAGCTCGTCGAAAGGGCACTGCGCTTCGCGCCCGCGAACTGGCGACCGGTGCAGGCCCGCGACATCGCGGCCGCGATGGTGCAGACCGCGCTGCGCGAACCGGCGGGGGTGACCGTCATCGAGTCGGGGTACATCGCCGGCGCTCATCGCGCTCGCTGAATCCACCTGCGGCATGCCGGCGGCTCGCGTCGTGTGCTGCGCCGTCGCGTGCATGACGCGACCCGCATAGACCGGTGACAAGGCTGCCCGGGTCTACGCTCTTCCGTCGGGCGCTGCGGCGGCGGTCGTCTCGGCGGCGGCCGGCGCGGTCTGCGCTGGCGCCGCGTACCACTGTTCGGGCGGCACGAGCTTGGGAGCGGCCGGGTCGGCTTCGTAGTTGGGCGACATGATCTGCACGCCGTGCTCGTTGAACACGTCCTGGATGTGGCCGTGCAGCTCGTCGAGCACCGACACCCTGGTCCGCGGATCGGTAACGCAGACCAGCAGCGTGTATTCGACGTAGAAGTCGTGCAGGGCAGTCTGGCTCACGCGAGGTGCGGGCTCGCGCAAGACGCCGTGGGTGCGGGCAGCGGCGATCTGCAGCATGGCCTGGACCTGCCGCCAGGGGGTGTCGTAGCCGATCGTCACGGACGTCGGCAGGCGGACCCCGCCGTGCTCGGCCGCGAGCCGGGTGAAGTTGCGCGTCACGCTGCTCGCGATGACGGCGTTGGGGATGTTGACTTCGACGTGGCGGAGCGTCTGGATCCGCGTCGTCAGGAAGCCCACGGCGGTGACCGTGCCCTCGTTCTCGCCGATCTGCACAAAATCACCGGGCCGCAGCGCCCGCGTGTACATCAGCATCAGGCCGCTCACGGCCTGGTTCACGACACCCGACGCACCGATCGACACCATCAGGCCGACGAACACGCCGATCCCCTTGAACGCCTCGCTGTCGCTGCCGGGCAAGTACGGGTAGGCGGCCACCAGCGCGAACAGCCAGATGACGGCGATCAGCAGCCTGCCGGTCGGCTTGGCCGTTGAATCGTCGATCCAGGCGATCTGCAGGCGGCCACTGTGCACGCCGTCGAAGAAGACCCGCACGAGCCGGACGATGAAGCGCGTGATGACGAAGATCAGCGCCACGAAGAACAGGTCCGGGACCGCGCCGAGCGCGGCACGCCCGAACCCGCCGAGCGCGCGCAGAAGATCCTGCAGCAGCGTTTCGCCCCACGGCCGCGTGTACGGGAAAAACTGCAGGACCAGAGCCGCCCATTCGTACATGCACAGCACGGCCAGGGCCCAGGCCAGCAGCCTGAGAGGCAGGACGAGCAGCTCGACGACGGCGCCGTGACCGGCGATCTCCTGACCCCACGCCGGCCCCATCGATGCGGATCTGCGCTGCAGGAAGCCGCGAGCGCGCCGTGCCAGCCTGCCGTACCCCAGGCTGATCAGCCACAATGCGACCGCCAGCATGGCCGTTGCGACGACGGCCTTGCCGGCGGCGGCAAGCAGCGCCTGCGTGTCGCGCCCTTCGCGCAGTTCGTGCAGCGCGATCGTCAGGTTGCGCACCGCCCCGTCAGCAACCTGCTCCGGGCTCTGCGCGGCTTCGCGGTCGGCATCGTCCGGCAGTACGCGCACCAGCAACTGGTCGTCGACCATGACGGCGATCGCGTCGCCCACGAGCCGCCGGGTGACCACCTGCGGGCCGCCGCGCTCGAGCAACACGGCGAGACGCTCCTCGACGCCGCGCTTGCGGTCGGCGGGGTCGGCGCCGAATTCGTTCGTGGCGCGCAGGGTGAGAATGTGGCGGTTGCCGATACTGACCACGGCCGCAGGCGCACCGGAGGGCGGCATTCGCGCGGTTGCGGCGGCCTGCGATGCCGTCTGTTCTTCCGCAATCGCCGGCGTCGCGCAGACCAGACTCGCGGCGAGAAACATTGCTGCCAGGCGCATGTGCGCGGTAAGCATGCGGGCGCCCCCAGCAGCATCGTTCACGTGCAGACTCCCTTCGTGCCGTCGGCACGGTGGCTGGCGACCGCCGGTGTCGCCGCGGCGATCCAGTATCTCCCACCGGGGCGGGAGAATGAAGCTCAGGCGCATCCGTGGGCTCGGCGGCCAGTGCGCCGCGCCGCGAAGCACTAAGATGCGCAGCAGGAATGGGGAGGCCCGCATGCTGTTGCCACAATCCGCGGTCCGGGTGCGCTGCCGTGTCCTTGCAGCCTGCGTCATCGCGGCAGGCGTCGTGCTGCACGTCGCACCGGCCGCGGCAGCGCCGAAGACCGACGTCGTGACGCTGGTCAACGGCGACCGGATCACCGGCGAGATCAAGGGGCTCGAGCACAACCAGCTGCGCTTCAGCACGGACCATCTGGGCACGATCTACGTCGAGTGGGACAAGATCGAGCAGCTCGTATCGGACCAGTACCTGCTGCTCGAGCGGTCGGACGGCACGCGTTATTACGGGCAACTGGTCGCCGGTGCCCGCGACGCGGAACTGCTCGTGCGGCGCGATTCGCAGGGTCGCGCCGAGGACGTGGCGATGGCGTCGATCGTGCGCGCCGAGCCGATCATCGGTGGCGACCTCATCGACCGGCTCGACGGCTACGTGAGCGCGGGTTTCGACGCGGCCAAGGCGAACGACCGCCGCAGCCTGGACTTCGCCGTGGGCCTGTCCTCGCGCACGCGTATCCGCGAGTGGACGATCGACGGCTCGGCCAATCTGACGGACGACGGCGCGGACGACACGAGCGAACGCTACGAGCTGCAGGGTGCCTGGCGCCGTTTCTGGCGCAACCGGGACTTCTGGCAGGGCTTCGGGGGCCTGGAGCGCAACACGGAACTCGACCTGAACCTGCGAACGCTGCTCGGCGCGGGCTACGGCCGCTATTTTGTGCAGAGCAACTCGGCGGAGTGGGTGAGCGGTGCCGGTCTCGCTTATACGCACGAGAACTACGCCGGCGGCGAGACCCTCGACAGCGTCGAAGCCGTGCTGGTGACGGCGTTCTCGATCTTCCGCCACGACTTTCCGGAGACGGACATCGGCGGTTCGCTCGCGGTCCTGCCGAGCCTCACCGAGTCGGGCCGCGTCCGCGCCGAAGCCGACCTGCGCGCGAAGTACGAGTTTGTCGACGACCTGTATTTCGAGCTCAAGCTGTACGGCAGCTATGACAGCGCACCCCCGCTCGAGAGCGCCGAGCAGAGCGACTACGGCATCGTGACCTCGCTCGGTTACTCGTTTTGACGGCAGATCCACACCGGCACGGAGGCGGCGCCGAGGGAATGTGACCGTCGACGGGCGTCAGCCGCCGAGCAACTTCCGGCGCGACATGGCCGGTGCGGGCTTCGGTTCCGCCGGCTGGTCAAACGTATCGGGCTCGAACAGCGCGCCGGCGGCTGCCAGAGCCGCGACCTGCGCTGCTTCGTGATCGCTGAAGTCCTGCATCGGCGAGAACAGCGAGCAGGTCGCGATCAGCCCGTTGTCGCCGGCTTCGCTGACGACGAAGTCGTACTGGCCCGAAGGAAACGCCAGTCGCGTCACTTCCCCGGGGCGCCACGTGCCGAGATCCAGCGGCGACGGCAGCACCGTGAGGTTCATGAACCAGGGCGTCACGATGACGCCGACCGGGCGACCGAGATGCTCGCGGAAGCCGACGCCTTCGACGGCCAGCGTCGGGTTGTAGATCGGCATGCCCATCATGTGCATCGCGGCGTGCCGGTAGTAGTTGACGAGCCGCGTGACCGGGTCGAGCGGCCGCGCGTCGCCGAGTGCGCTGCCGATCACCAGGAACTTGTTCTTGTCGGCGTCGCAGTTCGGGCAGCGCCAGGTGTCGGGCAGCCGCGCGAACGGCGTGCCGGGCGCCACCTGGCCCAGGTCGTCGCCGGCCACCGGGTCGTAGATCCACCAGCAGATGCCGCACTCGAGACGCGCGTCGTCGTCGAGCTTCGACGCGTCGCCGAGGTAGCTGCCCTCGAAGCGTGAATTCATGCCGAATACGCGCCGAGGATCTCGGCGAGACGGGCCGCCGAGTCCTCGAAGTCCTCGCGCGCCGCGAGCACCGCCGTCGGTACGTCGCCAACCTCGAGCGTGTCGAGGATGACCGCGTTCATCGAGTTGAGATACTGCACGGCCCAGACGTGCCGCAGCCCGGTCGCGAACACGCGGCAACTGCCATAGCCCTCCGAGCGGATGACCATGGGCACCTGGCCGAGCACCGTCGTGAGCACGTCGGCGTCGACGTCGGTGAGCGGCAGCAGCGTGAAGTTGACGACGTGGTTGATCTCGCCGGGCCGCCAGGTCCGCGCGCGTTCGTGCAGCTCGGCGATCAGCGCGGGCGCATTCATCGCGCCTCGCGGCCACTGCCCGGGGATGTCCACGCGTTCCCGTGAGAATCGGTCGGCCGCCTGCACGACCGCCTGCGGCACGGTCGCGACCTCGAGCCATTCCGTCCGCCGGTCATCGGCCTCGTGTGCCTCGACGCGCCAGAGGCCCGTGAGGACGGTCTCCTGTACCCGCCAATGCGCGCCGCCGCCGACGTCTGCGGTCACGTCACCTTCGCCGAGCAGGTCGAGCACGACCGCACGATCATCTGCCGACAGCGACTGCAGGGCGATGCGCTCGGACGCGGCAGGTGCTGCGCCGAACCGGCGCAGCGACGCGAGCACCTCCGCGAGCACCGCGCTCGCCGCCGGCGTGAGCGAGTCCGCGGCCTGGATCTGCCGTCTCGGGCGCACGAGGCCGGCGGGCATGCCGAGCAGGCTGGGTTGCCCGTCCGGCGGCGTGGCGTCCGTGCGGCCGGACAGCCGTGCATGCCAGGTCAGGACGTGCTCGGTCATGTGGACAGTTCTCCCGGCTGGAACATCCGCTCGGCGGCCTGCGCGTAGGCGGCCCAGTCGCGCATCCGCGCAACGATTTCGACGGGCTGCCCGTGGGCGACGAAGGCCACGGCCGGCAGCACAACGACGCCGGTCTTCGCCATCAGTGCAGTCTCGTCGCGACGGTCGACGATGCCGAGCGCGAGACGGCCGTCGTACTGCCGGAGCAGTTCGCGCACGACGATGGCGACGTCGAGCCCCTCGGGCCGCGTCGCAACGTCGCCGGTGAAGAACAGCAGCGCGTGCGTCTGGCAGGCGAGGAACTCGTCGAAGCCGGCCCGGCGAACGATGACGCTGGCCGGGCGCCCGGCCAGCTCCTCGATGAGATCGGTCATGCGGCGGATTCCGTGGACGAAGCGTCGGTCTGGCCGGCTTCGCTCACGGAGCGCGCGCGGATGGCGAGGAACCGCTCGTCGCCATGGCGGCAGGCCTGCCCGGAGGATGGCCGCCCGGCCTCGTAGCGGTCAAGGGCGAGACTGCCCGTCAGGGGTGACGTGGCATCCGCAGCGGTGCGGGCGACCGGCTCGACGCCCCAGGCGCGCAGTTCCGCGAGCGCGAAGCCCAGTGCCGCAGGCACGCGCGCGCGCGCCAGCGCGGTCAGGCTGCCGCCGTAGTCCTCGAGTTCCACGGGCTGCAGCCCGATCAGCGTGAACGCCTGCGGCACGTGGCCGAGCATCTCGAGACAGGCGAGCACGTCGTTCATGCCGGCCTGATGCAGGCTCATCTTGCCCCGCGTCATCAGGCGTGGGACGTCCTCGTCGCGGGCGACGATCAGTGAGCCGGGTGCGCCGCCATAGTCGACGGCGTCGAACAGGATGACGCGCTCCGCCTGCTGCAGCACGGGGATCAGCGCGAGCCCCTGCGTGCCGCCGTCGACGATCCCGACGTGCGGGGGCAAGACCCACTGCGCGTCGAGCGCCTCGGCGCAGCGGACACCGAAGCCCTCGTCGGCCCACAGCAGGTTGCCGACGCCCATGACGACGATCCTGCCGGTCACCAACCGCCTACCTCCGGGAATGCCGGTGCCGGAGTCACTTGAAGTAACGCCAACCGCTCACCATGGCGCTGACCGTCGTCTGCCGGCGCGTGAAGTCCTCGCGGATCGCCATGTACATGTGGATCATCGAGAAAAGCACGATCACCCACATGCCGAGGTGATGGACCGTGTGCACGGTCATCGAGCTGCCGAGCAGCCCGAGCACCCAGCCGAACGCCGCGTACCAGACGCTGTCGATGCCTTCGCCCTCAGCGTAGAGCGCGAATCCGGTGAGCAGCATCAGCACCAGCGGCAGCACGAACACGAAGAACATCGCGACGTGCGCGAGCGGATTGTGGCCGACGTAGTCCCTGGCGCGCGGCTTCAGGAACAGGTACCACTGGATCTCGTACCAGACCTCCTTCCACCACGCGAGGTTCCAGACCGGCGCGTAGAAAATCTGGCGCGCGTGCGGGCCGCCGACCAGCAGCCGGTACAGCCGCAGCACGAACATTACGCCGAGCACCTGGCCCGCGGCGAAGTGCACGAGCCGGATGTACCCGAACATGAAGTGCTCCGAGGCCTCGCCGCCAATTGAAGGCGGCGGACTGCCGATGAAGTAGCCGGTCACGGCGAGCACGAAGATGCACAGCGCGGTGATCCAGTGCCACAGACGCACGGCGGCGTCGTAGACGTAGACCGGTGCGGGCTGCGCCCGGGCCGGCAGCAGCGCCTCGCCGAAGTTGCCCTCGGTCACGCGGCTCTCGGGCGCCGTCCCAACCGGCTGGATGGTTCTCATGACAGCACCTCCGGGCTCAGCACACCCTCACCTTCGTGACCTCCTCGCCGTCCATGTCGAGCACGTGCGTCGAGCAGGCGAGGCACGGGTCGAAACTGTGGATGGTGCGGAGGATCTCGAGCGGCTGCTCGGGGTTCGCCATCGGCGTGTCCAGGAGGGCGGCCTCGAACGCGCCGATGTTGCCCGCGGGATCGCGCGGGCCGGCGTTCCAGGTGGTCGGCACGATGCACTGGTAGTTCTCGATCCGGCCGTCCTTGATGTGGACCCAGTGGCCGAGCGCGCCGCGCGGCGCCTCGGTGAAGCCGACGCCCTTGCAGTCCTTCGCCCAGCTCGATGGCAACCACTTTTCGCTGTTCGCGGTCGCCGTGTCGCCTGCCTTGATGCTGGCGATCAGCTTCTGCTGTTCTTCCTTGAGCTTTTGCGCCGCCCAGCTCGCCTCGAGACCGCGCGCCGCCGTGCGGCCGAGCGTCGAAAACAGCGCCGTGAGCGGCAGGCCGAGTTTGCCGAGCAGCGCGTCCGCCGGCTCCTTGAACTCGGGCAGCCCCCTGGCGTAGCCCACGACGTAGCGGGCGAGCGGACCCACTTCCATGGCGTGCCCCTTCCAGCGCGGCGACTTGATCCACGAGTATTTCGCCGACTCGTCGACGGCCTCGATCTTCGTCCTGGCGCCCTTGGCGCCGCCGAGGTCGAAGTCCGGCTGTGTCACGCCGTCCCAGGGGTGCAGGCCGATCTTCTCGTCGGCGTACCTGTACCAGGAGTGCGTGACGTACTCCTGGATCTCCTGCTGCGCACGCATGTCGACGTCATGCACTTCCTTCAGGTTGCCGTCGACGATCGCGCCGCGGGGCAGCAGCAGGTTGTCGCCGGCATAGTTGTTGGCGGTCTTCGGCATGTCGCCGTACGACAGCACGCACTTCGACGAGAGACCGCCGCCAAACGTCCAGTCCTTGTAGAAGGACGCGATCGCGACCAGGTCCGGGATGTAAACCTGGTCGATGAACGCCTGCGCCTCGCCGATGATCCGCGTGACCATGTTGAGGCGTTCCATGTTGATCGCGCCGACCGCGCCCGTGCCGTCGACGTTGATCGGCGAAGGCACGCCGCCGACCAGCCAGTTCGGATGCGGGTTCTTGCCGCCGAAGATCGTGTGGATCTTGACGATGTCCTTCTGGAAGTCGAGCGCCTCGAGATAGTGCGCGACCGCCATGAGGTTGGCCTCGGGCGGCAGACGGTACGCTGGATGGCCCCAGTAGCCGTTGCGGAACGGCCCCAGCTGCCCGGACTCGACGAATTTCTTCAGCCGCGACTGCAGGTCGCGGAAGTAGCCGGGCGAGGAGAGTGGCCAGCTCGAGATCGACTGCGCGAGTTGCGATGTGGCGACGGGATCCGCGCCGAGCGCGCTCACGACGTCGACCCAATCGAGCGCGTGCAGGTGATAGAAGTGCACGAGGTGGTCGTGCACGTACAGCGTGAGCTGCATGATGTTGCGGATGGTGTTCGCGTTCTCGGGGATCGCGATGCCGAGCGCGTCCTCGACAGCACGGACCGAGGTGAGCGCGTGCGTGCCCGTGCACACGCCGCAGATGCGCTGCGTGAACGCCCAGGCGTCGCGCGGGTCGCGGTCCTTCAGGATGATCTCCAGACCGCGCCACATCGTGCCGGTCGAAACGGCATTGCGGATGACGTTGTCCGTGTCGACGTTCACCTCGATGCGAAGGTGACCTTCGATGCGGGTCACCGGGTCGACGACGACGCGCTTGCCCGAGTTGTCGAGGTTGTAGCCGTTGGGGGTTGCGATGCTCATGGTGTCTCTGGCTCCGGTGCTCGGGCGTCAGGCCGACTCGGATTCCTTGCGCGGCGCGGTCGAATTGACGCGCGCCTGGCGCAGGGCGGTCAGGCCGGCGTGGGCGGCGATGCCGACGCCGACGATGGTCGCCGCCGTGCCGCCGATCCGGTCGGCATTCGACTCGATGCCGACCTGGTGCACGTCGGTGAGCCGGTCGTAGAACGGTCCGTTGTCCCAGAAGTCCGGCTCCGAGCAGCCGATGCAGCCGTGACCCGAGCCGATCGGGAACGAGACACCCTCGTTCCAGCGCACCGTCGAGCAGGCGTTGTAGGTCGTTGGCCCGCGGCAACCGACCTTGTAGAGACAGTAGCCCTTGCGCGAGCCCTCGTCGTCGTACACCTCGGCGAACTGACCCGCGTCGAAATGCGGCCGGCGATAGCACTTGTCGTGGATGCGCTGGCTGTAGAACATCTTCGGCCGGCCTTGCCGGTCGAGCTCGGGCAGCTCGCCGAACGTCACGAAGTACGTGAGCACGCCGGTCATCACCTCCGCGATCGGCGGGCAGCCGGGCACCTTCACGATCGGCTTGTCGGTGATGACCTTGTGGATCGGTGTGGCCCGCGTCGGGTTGGGCTTGGCCGCCTGGACGCAGCCCCACGACGCGCACGAGCCCCACGAGATCACCGCGGCGGCATCGGCGCAGACTTCCCGCAGCTGCTCGACGAACGGCCGGCCGCCGACGATGCAGTACATGCCATCCTCGTTGAGCGGCGGATTGCCCTCGACGGCGACGACGTAGTTGCCCTTGTACTGCGTGCGGATCTCCTCGAGACACGCCTCGGCCTGGTGCCCGGCCGCCGCCATGATCGTGTCGTCGTAGTCGAGCGAGATCATGGACAGGATGACGTCCTTCACGAGCGGATGCGCCGAGCGGATGAAGCTCTCCGAGCAACAGGTGCATTCGAGGCCGTGCAGCCAGAGCACCGGCACGCGCGGCTTGGTCTCCATCGCGTGCGCGATACGTGGTGCGAACGAGGGCGCAAGGCCCAGCGAGGCGGCACTCAGCGAGCAGAACTTCAGGAAGTTCCGGCGCGAGATGCCCTGGCGGCGAATGACGTCGTAGAACGTCTCGGCATGAGGCATGGCGGGCTCCCGTTGCGTCGTCGTGCGGGGAGCGCCGCCGCGGTGCGCGGCGTCCCACTGCTTGCGGGCCCGCCAGGTGCCGGGCCCGGGCGTTGTCCTCGCGATGCTTTCAACTCAGCCCATGACGCGGCAGTGGGGAAACTACTTATGAATCATGATGTTGCGGTGCAGCATCCAGACTGAAGAAACGATTTGTATTTGCTTCGGGCGGGTCGCCCACGTCCATGTCGTGGCGCAACCCGTCACACGCCACTACTCGGCTCCCGGCCACAACCTCGCGAAATCGAAGCTCAGCTGCCGGTGGTGGCGGATCGACAGCAGGTACAGGGTCCGGTCACTCTCTCGCCGGCGTACAGGATCAGGTAGTCACCACTGCCAAGCACTCGCAGGTCGTCGGCTGCACCGGGCGGCAGCTGCGCGAGTTGCGCGATCGCTTCGGCGGACTGCGGCGGCCGATTCAGGTAGCGGTGGCCCATGCTCGGGAAACGCCACCACGTCCTCCAGGCCGCGGCGCGCATCGTCGATCAAGAGCAGGTGGATGCGTTCGCGCTCCAGGCGGTGGTAGTAGTCGAGCCGGTCGGAATCGATCAGTGCGACGTAGCTCTCGCCGTTCCTGGTGATGATCTTCTCGGCGCCGGCCTTCACCTGTTCGGCGAGCTCAGACAGGTTGGCGCGTGCCTGAGTGAACGGCACGACGTCGCGGGCGTTGAAACCCATGGCCGGCTCCCACGGTGAAAGGTACAGAATCCTGTGCAGACTACGCAGGATCGGTGCGCGCCGGAAGGGGAGGCCGGACTGACGGTCTGGTGTCCCGCGATCAGGGGCCCGAGCCGTCCTCGGGGGCGACGACCATAACGCTGCCCGAACCGATGCTCGCGACGTAGGCGCGCCGGTCGGGTGCGAACCACGCGACGCCGTGCGGCCCGTGGCCGGCCGTGACGGAGGCGAGCTTCAAGCCGGAGCCGGGGTCGACGAAATCGAGCGCGTCGGCCGACTTGCGCACGACCAGCAGCGTGTCGGCAGCGGCCGGCCCGGCTGGCGCGAACAGCAGCATCGACGTCCACATGCACGACAGCCATCGTTTCATGACGCCTCCCCGGAAGCAGGTGCCCCGCCCCGGAAACAGGTGGATGCCCCGTGCTTCCGGCATTCGGACAGCGCGAGCCGCTGCCGTCCCTGCGCATCGAAGTTCGCCGGATCGAGCCAGCGCTCGAACCCGGCGCGGGCACGCGGCCATTCCGCATCGAGGATCGAATACCACGCGGTATCGCGGTTGCGGCCCTTGTACACCATGTGCTGGCGGAAGATGCCCTCGAACGTGAAGCCGAGCCGCTCGGCCGCACGGCGCGAACCGAGGTTGTTCGCATTGCACTTCCACTCGTAGCGCCGATAGCCGAACGCGAACGCCTGCCGCATCATGAGGTACATCGCCTCGGTCGCGGCCGGCGTGCGTTGCAGCCGTGGCGAAAACGCCAGGTGACCGACCTCGATGACGCCGTTCGGCGGGTCGATGCGCAGGTACGAGGCAACGCCCGTGGCGAGCCCGGTCGTGGCGTCGACGATCGCGAAGAACAGCGGGTCGCTCGAGTGCTGCTTGTCCTTCACCCATGTCCGATACGCGTCGACGGTCGCGAACGGCCCGCAGGCGAGATACGTCCACATGTCGCCCGCCGCGTCGAGCGAGTTCGCCGCATGCAGGTCGGCTGCGTGCCGGCCGGCATCGAGCGGCACGACGGAGCAGTGGCGTCCGGCCATTGGCGTGTGCGCCGGAACGGGCGGCGGCGTCCAGCCTGGCAATGGATGATCGACGTTCTCCGGCATGGTCGTGCTTCTCCTGCGCGACTCAGGCGGCCGGCATCGTCTGCCCGTCGGTGCCGCCACCGTCCGCGAACTGCAGCGCCGCGAGCCGCGCATAGAGCTCGTTGCTGCGCAGCAGCTCGGTGTGCGTACCCTGCGCGACGATGCGGCCGTGATCCATGACGACGATGCGGTCGGCTTCGAGGACCGTGGCGAGCCGGTGGGCGATCACGATCGTCGTGCGGCCCCGCATCAGCCGCTCGAGTGCGCCCTGCACGAGACGCTCGCTCTCGGCGTCGAGCGCGCTCGTCGCCTCGTCGAGCAGCAGGATCGGCGGGTCGCGCAGGATTGCGCGCGCGATCGCGATGCGCTGGCGTTGCCCGCCGGAAAGCCGCGTGCCGCGCTCGCCGAGGAACGTGTCGTAGCCCTCGGGCAGGCGGCGAAGGAACTCGTCAGCCGCGGCGGCGCGGGCCGCGGCTTCGACCTCCGCGTCGCTGGCCTCCGGCCGGCCGTAGCGGATGTTCTCGCGCGCCGTGGCGGCGAACAGCACGGTGTCCTGCGGCACGAGACCGATCCGTGCGCGCACCTGGCGCGGGTCGGCGCTCGCGACGTCGACGCCGTCGACGAGCACGCGCCCAGCGGTCGGGTCGTAGAAGCGCAGCAGCAACTGGAACGTCGTGCTCTTGCCTGCTCCCGAGGGGCCGACGAACGCGACCGTCTCGCCAGGACGGACCGCGAGGTCGAATAGGTCGAGCGCCTTCGTCTCCGGGCGTGACGGATAGTGGAACGTGACCTGCTCGAAGCGGATTTCGCCGCGGCCCGGTGCCGGCAGCGGCACCGGGTTCGCAGGTGGCTGGATCGTGGGCTCCGCATGCTCGAGCTCGATCAGCCGCTCCATCGCGCCCGCCGCACGCTGCACCTCGCCCCACATCTCGCTCAGGCTCGCGGCCGCGATGCCGACGTAGCCTGCATACAGCAGGAACTGGCCGAGTTCGCCGCCCGTCATGGTGCCGCGCACGACGTCGTGTGCGCCGAGCCACAGCACGAAGGTGATCGCACCGAACACAAGCATGGTCGCGAGTGCAGTCAGCGTCGAGCGCGAGCGCGTGCGGCGCACGGCCGCGCCGAACGAGGCCTCGACCGCGGCATCGTAGCGCCCCGCGTTGACGCCTTCGAGCGTGAATGCCTGCACGGTCTGGATCGCGTTCAGCGTCTCGTCGGCGAGCCCGCTGGTGTCGGCGATGCGGTCCTGCGAGGTGCGCGACAACCGGCGCACGCGCCGGCCGAGCACCACGAGCGGCACAATCACGACCGGGATCAGCACCAGCAGCACGCCCGTGAGCTTGAAACTTGTGACCGCGAGCATCACCAGGCTGCCGGCGAGCGAAATCGTCGAGCGCAGCATGATCGACAGGTTCACGCCCGCGATCGACTGCACCAGCGTCGTGTCCGCCGTGAGCCGCGACAGCACCTCGCCGATGCGCGTGACCTCGAAGAACGCCGGGTCCATGCGGATCACGCGCGCATACACGGCCGAGCGCATGTCCGCCACGACGCGCTCGCCGAGCCAGGTGACGAGGTAGAAACGCAGCGCCGCGAACACGCCGAACACGCCTGCCGCCGCGAGGAATGCGACGAAGTACTGGTTGATCGTCTCTGTGCTCCGGGAGGAGAGCCCGTGGTCGATCAGGTGCCGGAACGCGACCGGCAGCGCCAGCATCGCGGCGGAGGCGACCAGCAGCGCGCCGAGCGCAAGCAACAGCACGCCGCGGTAGGGCGCGAGGTAGGGCAGCAGCGCCCGCAGCGGGCCCAGCGAACGGGCGCGCGGGCGGTCGTCGGAGTGGGAGGGCATGGAAGGCGGGTGGCTGGTGGCGGTGACGTGTGAATAGCAGTAAGGGAGCGGTGCCGGGTCACTCACTTTTCAGGAACTGCCCATGACTGCCGAACGGCACCGCCCTGATCCGAGTGAGGAACAGGCGCGCCATACATGTGTCCGAACGGTCGTAATCGGCCGAGGCTGTGTGAAAGCCCCACGTTGAAGCCTACCATTTCCGCGTGTTCCCGCTCGAGACCTGACCATGAGCCGGTTCATCGCCGAAGCCGACCGATCCCAAGGCACGCTGCTTCCCGTGAGCATTGACGAGTACGTCGCGGAGGAGAACCCGGTCCGGGGCATCGACGCGTTCGTCGACGCACTCGATCTGGCTGATCTTGGCTTCGCCGGCGTCGGGCCGAAGGCGACGGGCCGCCCGACCTATCATCCGGCGACGATGATCAAGATCGACCTGTATGGATACTTGAACCGCATCCAGTCGACGCGACGGCTTGAGCAGGAAGCTCGACGCAACCTCGAACTGTTGTGGTTGGTCGGGCGCCTGGCCCCGTCAGCTCAGTAGTACGACTTGAGTACGACGCCGAGCGCGTCCAGATCCTTCGGCGGTTCAGGCGCATCTGGTGACACTCGCCGGTGGGAGCCACCTTCCCAGCAAGATTGCCGAACCACCCGACCTCGCCGGTTTCGTTGCCAGTCTTTCCAGCGCGTGGCGTGCGGGCGAAATTCGGCGCACGTTTTCCGCAGAAGCCAAGCCGCGCTACCTGCGCGGTCTGCAGTCAGTGGTTCAATCCGATGTCGCACGGATGCCGGACTCAGCTGATCTACGCCGAACCCGGCAAGCCGGTCTACCACGCGTTCACCATGATCTGGCCACTGGTGTGCCGCCGCCTCGAAGGCTGTCCGAATATCACCTCCGCGCAACTGTTCGACGAGCTCTCTGCGCGTACGCTGCGCCGACGTGTGCAGGTCTGGCGCCGGGAGGCTATTCAGCGACTGATCTGCAGGGTGCAGGACCATACACAGGATGTCAGCCCCGGAGCGCCAGCGTGATGGCCATGGTCCATGCAAGCCCGGCTTCTGCCGCCCTCGGCGTCCAGACTGGGCTTCGTCTTACCGCTGATAAAGCCCCGCAACCCAAAAGGCCGAGCCCGGCCGGTAACATCGCTGGTGAGGCAGCCGGTAACAGAGTTACGTGAGGCAACACGGGGGGATGACCGCCTTGCCGCCACGACCCGGCCGGCGATGGTCCTCGAGGACTGCTTCCGACCCGAAGCGGAAGTTCGCCGCGCCACCAATCGGACGTCGAGCGACGCCTGCGTTCAGTGCCGGCGACAGGTCCTCTTCATGCTCTCGTCACGATGACCGACGTCCGGTGGAACGCGGAGTTGTAGAGCGCTCGGAATACTTGTCGGCGTAACTGTCGAGCAAGGTCCGGATCATCCGCTGATACGGAACCTTCGACTGCGCGGCATGCGCCTTGAAGAAATCGACGCTCTTCTTGCTGAGAGAGATGGTGACCTTCACACCGTCTTCCCTCAAGACAAGCTGATCCGGCGGTGGAAGGAAGTCCTCCACCACCTCTACGCGACCGAGCGGTTCATTTGTGTGCTTTCGAGTGTGCTTCATAGAGTTTCCTGCCTTTGCGCCAGTATCCGGCACCGATGATGCGAATGACATTTGCGCGGTAGGTGAATCGAACCGTGAGAACCCCGTCGGCCACACGGCCGAAACAATAGAAGCGCGGCTCTGTGCGACTGTGCTCCAGGTCCCGGGCTATGACACGACCGGAATCGAGGAATGCAGCCTGAGCTTGTGCGAAGGACACGCCGTGCTTGCGCTGGTTCTCCGCGTCCTTGTCGGGGTCCCATTCAAAGCTCGCAACCATCGGCTTCTTTAACACAGATGTGGTTACTTAACCATATCTATATATGGCTTTCCGGCTCTGGGCGCCCCGTCTCCATGCCCTAAGCCGAATCAACCCAAAGCGCAGTCGCGCGGACCGCGCCGGCGGCCTGCCGCCGGGTCCGCGTTCCGTCCGAGGACGACCCTGAACCTGCACGCGGCAGCGGACGGTGAACGGAGAATACCGACCCCAAGCGGTCCTCAAGCCTGCCCCAAGAGCCGATGCCGCTGGCGTTCCCGAAAGCAGCGGAGGAACGCTCAACTCGATCCGACCCGGGTCACCTGGTCGGCAGATGCTGCACGAAGGGGTCGATCTGCGCTCCCGGGCTGCCGGCGGTGACGAGCGTGACGAGCGATCCTGCCAACGGCAGGCGCCCGACAAGTTCCGTGGTGAGGCCGGTGAGGATCAAGGCGCCGAGGCCCCAGAACCACGCGGGGTGGATGCGCCGGTCTCGCAGCCAGTCCGCCGCCATGCCGGAAAGCGGAAAGAGCAGAATCGCAACCGATGATCCGAAGCTCATGTGCTGCGCGAGGACCGCATCCGGCATCAGCCGATTGACGGGCGTGATCACCAGAGCCGCCATGGCGCAGAACATCAGCCGCCGATGCCATTGCGTCTGCTTGCGCCAGGCGATCGCTGCGATCGCAAGCGCGGCGAAGGCGAGCAGCGACATCAGGTTCATGACCATGAAATAGGAATAGGTCCAGAACGGCGGCACTGCGGCGTTGCGCATCATCCGAAACAGGATCAATGCGCCGACGATCAGCAGCGCCGGCATGTAGACCGCGGCAATCCATCCTAACCGTTTGTGCAGGTGCACGCGCTCAGTGGTAGCGAACCACACCTGCATCATGAAGAAGCCGACCCAGCCCATGAAAAGGACCGCATGCACGTGGACGGGCCAAGGCGCGGCGAAGGTCGAAATGCCACGCAGCAGAAGGGTCAAGAAGCCGGCGACAACCACCATCACCATGATCGCGGACGCGATCAGAAAGAAGCGTTCGTCGCCAACGGTGCGGGGCTTCCGGCCTGGCGGACCTCGAGTGACTGCGGCCACGGTTGGCTCCATACGCGACCGTATCCAAGACGAGGACGGCTACTGGCCGACTGCTCGGTCCATGAAGTCTCCGCATTTCAGCGACCCCTCGCAACGAGCAGATCACCTTCACGTTATCGGACGCTCGAGGGGCAAGGCCACCCCTGGGCGGACGGTTATCGATTTTCTGCCTCAGCCAGCTCGTGGGCTGTGGTCAAGACTCTGGTCCATTCCCCGGAGTTTTAGACGCTCGATTCACAAAAGGCTGTCAGCAGCGCAATGCCTAGCGGGAACTCTTGACTGCGGCACAGCGTGAGAGCATATCGGATGCCCGTCGCCGGGCAAGCAGCGGAGTTTGCTACTGACTGCTTCTGGCCGGGAGCCGCGGTTCCCGATGTTCGCCGATAGCGGTCGGTAGACTATATTGGACCGGTCGGCGAAGGGCACCTTTGTGGCGCCGGCCCCCGCAGGCCGGGACCGGCCAGGAGCGGTCCTTCAGTAGCGCAGCGAAGGCTTTCCGGAAGCGGCCATTGCCTGCGGTTCTGCCAGGCCACCAGCGTTGGTTCGATGCACATCACGCGCTCCATCTTGCGGCAGAGCTCGAAACGGAGATCCTGCGCCGGGTGTAGGCGATCAATCGGGGTGTCCCAAGTTAGAGCGCAAATCAAAGAGTTAGGCGCGACAAATGAGACGGCCGGGCCGGCCAGTCTCAGTTTGCCTGGCACCAGACTAGGTTCGTCTCACGTGCCGTGGCACTGGCTACCTTGTCAGGAACCTCGAGGGCTCCGAACATCCCGGCGGAGATCACCCGCCTTGCGCACGAGTAACTGCGACTTTCCTTGAGATTGATAACAGGCCCGGGCTGAGTCGCAGGCCTACGCTCATCGCCGTCAGGACAGTGCAGGGACGCACGGCATGGGTGCGCCGGAGCGCGACATCGCGCAGGCGAAGGATTTCATTGCCCCGCCGGGATACTCGCGACATCGGCCCGAGGCGACGCTGCTCTACGAGCTGGTGGCCGAGCACTATCCCCGGTTCCGGGAGCGGCGGGCGACCGAGGGGCGTGCGCTGCCACGCTATGTGAAAGCCGAGTTCGAGGCCTATCTCAGGTGCGGCCTGCTCGAGCACGGCTTTCTGCGGGTCAAGTGCGACGCCTGCCAGGCCGAGAAGCTCGTGGCATTCTCGTGCAAGCGCCGCGGATTCTGTCCGAGCTGCGGGGCCCGGCGGATGGTGGAGACGGCGGCGCTGCTCGTGGAGCACGTCTTACCAGAGCAGCCCGTTCGCCAATGGGTGCTGTCGCTGCCGTTTGCACTGCGCTACCTGCTGGCGACACGACCCGAAGTCATCACGCAGGTGCTCGGCATCGTCTACCGCGCGATTTCCGGCCACCTGATCCGCCAGGCGGGTCTGACGCGCGCGAGCGCCGTGACCGGGGCCGTGACCCTGATCCAGCGCTTCGGCAGTGCGCTCAATCTCAACGGCTCACCCTGATCGACCGCCAGCCGGAACAACCGCAGCGCCTCCTGCTTGTCCGCCGGCACAGCGTGGCCGCGCAAGTAGCAGTAGCCGAGATTCATCGTGGCCGTGCCAAGCCGCTGCGCCGACGAGAGCCTGTAGCACTTCACTGCGCGCGCGTACGCCTGCTCGCAGCCCAGGGCGTGCTCGTAGCATGCACCGAGATTGTTGCGACCGGTGGCGTCACCGGCCATCGCGCTGTGCGCGTACCAGCGGAACGTCTGCGTCGGGCTGTAGCGTAGGCCGCCGGAGCCCTCGCGGTACATGTCTCCCAACCGACAAGCCGCGTCTCCATCGCCGCGCTCGGCGGCTGCGACCAACCGGGCAAACGTTTCCGCCTGCTCCGCGTTCAACAGGAACAGCAGTTTTCGATCAGTCATCGTTACCTCCCGCTTCGTTGCCAGAACCAGCCGCATCCGCCTGATCGGCGCGCCACCTTGCCCGGGCAGGCAGGTTGGCAGGGGCTTCACCCCACTCTCGATGCACAACCCCAAGGTCGGGGCGATTCGGTCGCGTTTGCAGTCCCTCTCGTAGCCACGGTTGAAGCTTAGGACGCGGGAAGCTCGCCAGGTGAGCCTGCCGGTCGCAGCGAGCCTCCTGGGACCATCCTCGATATCATTGACAGGTTATAACAATCGTATGAACATGATGGCGTGACCAAACTCAAACTCACCGCCATCGGCAATTCCGCCGGCGTCGTCCTCCCCAAGGAAGTGCTGGCGCGCCTGAAGCTGGACAAGGGCGACTCCGTCTACCTGACCGAGTCGCCGGACGGCTATCGATTGACGCCGTACAACCCCGAGTTCGAGCAACAAATGAACGCCGCGCGCAAGATCATGAAGCGACGGCGCGCTGCCCTGCGCGAACTCGCAAAGTAGCAGGCAACGGTCCATGGCCGAGCCTGCCTGGATTGAGCTCGACGTCGTGCTGGCGATTCACGACGAGCAACTTGCGGAGCACCGCGGGCAGCCCGGCGTGCGCGATCGAGGACTCCTGGAGTCCGCACTGGGCCGGCCGCGTAACCAGTTTGCGTACGGCAATACGTCGATTACACGTCTCGCGGCCAGCTACGCTTTCGGCATTTCGCGGAATCACCCGTTCCTGGACGGCAACAAACGCACCAGCCTCGTGGTGGCGGAACTGTTTCTCGATCTGAATGGCCACACACTCGTCGCGAGCGATGCCCAGTGCGTCGCGACGTTCCTGCAACTCGCCGCCGGCGACCTCACCGAAGACGAGCTCGCCGAGTGGATCGCCACGAACTCCGCGAAGCACCGCCGATGACCACCCGCAAACGAGTCGATCCCGATCACGCCCGCCTCGACCGCGTCGTCGCCGAGGCGCGTCGTGCACGCGAGGAACGCGAGCAGGGCTACCGCGCTCAGGCGCTCAAGCTCTACCCGTGGATCTGCGGCCGCTGCGCCCATGAGTTCGACCACGCGAACGTCCAAGAACTCACGGTCCACCACAAGAACCACGACCACGACTGCAACCCGCCCGACGGCAGCAACTGGGAGCTGCTGTGCCTGTACTGTCACGACAACGAGCACCAGCGCCAGATCGATACGCGTCCGCTCAGCTGCGACGGCGCGCAGTCCCCGGGCGCGACTCACACGCCGTTCACCGATCTCGCGGCGCTGCTGAAAGACCGCGGCTGATCGCGCGAGCCCCCGCCTTCGCGCTGCTACTCATTGCACTCTCGCCTCGTGCGACGCGCATACGTAGAACCGGAACTGTTGCGCCGCCGCTCACGGGCGTACAAAGAAATTTAAAATGTCGCGCTCCGCCTGCGTCTTGGCCAGCTCGCGCTTGAGCCGCGCGACTTCAGCGTCATCGGGCCGTTGCTTGCCGCGACCCGGAAACGCCGCCACGCCGTTCGCCTTGGCGTCGCGCACCCACTTGCGCAACACGTTCTCGTGCAGCCCCAGATCGCGGGCCGCCTGCGCCACCGTCATGCCACGCTCGCGCACGAGCTTGACCGCCTCGTGCTTGAACTCCGCCGTAAAGAATCGCCGGGGGTAGATGCAGCCGTGCTCGCAGCCCTGGTAGGGGTTCAGCGATTGGCCGAACGGCACGTCCGGCGATGCGTTGCGGACGATGGCCGTTCTGGGGAATTCCGCAATCAGTAGCGTGGCCGGGGACGGGACCGGCTCGTCGAGGCTGCCCCAGCCGTCATCGGCCGGCTCGAGTCTGGTGGAGTCGAACCGGCCGGCCGGGTTCGTGACCGCGCCGCGGCCCTTATGGGCGAACCTGCGGTCTGCACGTCGCATGGGTCGAGACGACTGTATGCATATACAGTTGTCACGCCTGATCGGGAAATCGCTTCATGTTCCAGATTTCCGGAAAGAGCCGCATCCACACCAGCGCGACGAGCAACGTGGCCACGCCACCGACGACGACGGCGGGCACGGTACCGATCCACGCGGCCACGACGCCGCTTTCGAATTCGCCGAGTTCGTTCGACGCGCCGATGAACACGCCGTTGACGGCGCTCACGCGGCCGCGGATCGCATCGGGCGTCTCGAGTTGCACCAGCACGTGGCGGATGTAGACGCTCACCATGTCGCCGGCGCCGAGCACGGCCAGCGCCGCGAGCGAAAGCCAGAAGCTCGTCGACAGCCCGAACAGCAGCGTCGCGACGCCGAATACGATCACGCCGCCGAACATCCAGCGCCCGACGTTGCGCGTCACCGGCGAGGCACTGAGCACGAGACCCGTGACGGCGGCACCCACGCCCGGTGCCGCGCGCAGCCAGCCGAAGCCGCTTGGCCCGACGTGCAGCACTTCCGCCGCGAAGACGGGCAACAGCGCCGTCGCGCCGCCGAACAACACGGCGAACAGGTCGAGCGAGATCGCCCCGAGCAGCGGCCGGCGCCGGCCGACGAAGCGCAGACCTTCGAACAGCGCGTGCAGGCCGGCGGCCGATTGCGCACCGGCCGTTGCCGAAGTCGCACCGCCGCGGCGCAGCGTCGCCATCATCAGCAGCGACACGGCGAGCAGCACCGCGACCGTCGCATACACCCGCGTCGCGCCCGCGAGATAGAGCACGCCGCCGAGCGCGGGCCCGGCGATGGTCGTCACCTGCCACACCGAGGTGTTGAGCGCGACCGCCGTCCCGAGATGGTCGCGCTCGACGAGGTTCGGCAGCAGCGCCTGACTGGCCGGCATGTGGAACGCGCGCGTGATGCCGAACAGCGTCATGACCGCGAATACCGGCCACGCGCTGGCGAGCCCGCGCGAGGCGAAGCCGACCAGCAGCAGCGCACAGACGAGCAGCAGCGCGTAACAGCCGACCAGGATGCGGCGGCGATCGCGGCGGTCGGCGAAATGGCCGGCCGGCAGCACCAGCAGCACGAACGGGACGAACTGCGACAGGCCGACGAAGCCGAGGTCGAGCGGGTCGCGCGTGACGTCGTAGACCTGCCAGCCCACGGCCACCGTCTGCATCTGCACGGCAATCGAACCGAGGAACCGCGCGGCAATGTAGCGACGGAAGTCCGGGTTGCGGAGCAGCGCGCGCTGTGCATCGGGAGCGCGGTTCATGGCAGCCGCGGGTGAGGCAACGTAGGGCGGGACAACATGGGTGGCGTGCAGGATAATGGACGCCGTCACCTTCGTCCGCCTGCACGACGCGCTCGAAGACGACACGGGCCCGCAGCCTGCTGCACGCCGCCGCCGCATGGCTGGCGACCCGCGTGCAATCCGGACAGAATCCGCACACCGCACCGCAGGGCTTGCGACGACGCATCGGTGTCGACGGACCTTGCCGCAGTCCACGACGGAGTCGCCATGTCCTCGAACCGTGCCCTGACATTCCGCGCGCGCCGCCCCGCACGGCATTGCGCACCGCTCCTCGCGCTCGCGCTGGTCCTGGGTTCGTTCGCGGCCACCGACGCGGCCTGGGCTGCAGCGGACGGCCCGGCCTCGACTGTGACGGCCGACGCACAGTTCGAGGCGACGGCGCGGCGTTTCGTCGACGAGTTCGGCCGCTATTCTCCGGTCTCCGCCACCCAGCTCGGCGACCACCGCCACGACGCGGAACTCGACGACCTCGGTGCGGCGGGCCGCGCCCGCACGCTGGCCTGGGTCGAGGCGCTGCTCGCGCAGCTGCAGGCGATCGACCACTCGCGGCTGTCGCGCGCGAACCAGGTCGACGCGGCGATGCTCGAAAACCAGCTGCGTTACTCGGTCTGGTCGGAGCGCAAGTACCGCGACTGGTCGTGGGACCCGCTCGTCTACACGCAGCTCGCCGGGCAGGCGCTCTACGGCCTGCTCGCGCGCGACTTCGCGCCGCTGCCCGAGCGCCTGCGCGCGGTAACGAGTCGTCTCGAGAAGCTGCCGCTCCTGCTCGAGCAGGAGCGCGCGAATTTCGTGCCGGAGCGCGTGCCGGCGATCCACGCCGAGACGGCCGTGAAGCAGAATCCGGGCGTGCTGAGTCTCGTCGACGAGCTCGTCGTGCCCAACCTCGCGCAACTGCCGCAGGCCGACCGCGCGCGGCTCGAGCGGGCAATCGCGAACGCTCGCGCGGCCGTGCAGACGCACCAGGCCTGGCTCGAAAAGGAATTGCTGCCGGAAGCCGGCGGCGACTTCCGCATCGGCCGCGAACTCTACGACGAGAAGCTCGCGTTCGCGCTGATGTCGCCGCTCGACCGCGCCGCGATCCGCAGCCGCGCGGAGCGCGAGGTGGTCGCTACGCGCGCGAAGATGTACGAGGTCGCCCGCACCGTGCTGGCAGGCCGCCCCGGCGCGCCGTTGACACCTGCGAGCCCGACACCGGCCGAGCAGCAGACGGCCATCGGGGCCGCGCTCGAGCTCGCGAACGCCGAGCGCCCGCCGCGCGACGGCGTCGTCGAACTCGCGCGCGCCAGCCTGCGCGAGGCCACCGAGTTCGTCCGCGCCCACGACTTCGTCACGGTGCCCGACGAGCCGGTCGAGATCATCCTGATGCCCGAGTTCCAGCGCGGCGTCGCCGTCGCGTACTGCGACTCACCCGGGCCGCTCGACAAGGGCCAGCGCACGTTCTATGCCGTCTCGCCGATCCCGGACGACTGGACGCCGGCGCAGGTCGATTCGTTCCTGCGCGAATACAACACGCGCTCGATCGCCAACCTCACCATCCACGAGGCGATGCCGGGCCACTACCTGCAGATCGCGCACTCGAACACCTATCCGTCGGTGGTGCGCGCGATGCTCGGCTCCGGCCCGTTCATCGAGGGCTGGGCTGTCTACGCGGAGCGCGTCATGCAGGAGCAGGGCTTTCGCGGCGGCGACCCGCTGATGCGGCTCGTGCAGCTCAAGTGGTACCTGCGCTCCATCACCAACGCGATCATGGACTCTGCAATCCACGTCGACGGCATGACGCGCGAGGACGCGATGCAACTCATGGTCGGGACCGGATTCCAGGAGGAACGGGAGGCCGCGGGCAAATGGGTGCGTGCGCAGCTCACGTCGGCGCAGCTGTCGACCTATTTCGTCGGCTACCAGGAACACGCCGACATGCGCGCCGAGGCCGAACGCCGGGCAGGCAGGACGTTCGAGAACAGGAAGTACCACGACGCCGTGCTGTCGTTCGGGTCGCCGCCAGTGCGCTTCGTGCGCGCGTTGCTGTTCGACGAGCCGATCCGCTGAGACCCGACCGACCCGGCCGCGGGGACTTGTCGCGACCGGCCAGCCGGGGCCGTCACATCCCGGCGCGGACCGTCGGATCGAGGCCCGCGAGTTGCCGGTCGTGGGCGCGTCCGAGCAGCACCTGCGCGGCGACCGCGCCGCAGCCCGCGAGGAACATGTCCCACTGGGCGTCCCAGACGTCGCCCTGCGCGCCGAGGAAGGCCCCCGCCGCATCGCCGCCGGCGAGCGCAGCCCACCACTCGGTGAACTCGTAGATCGCACTGACGCCGAGGATGCTGAGACACACGATCGCGAACAGCCACTTGCCGGGCCGCAGCGGCGAAGTCCGGAGCAGCAACTCGCGCGCGATGATGGCCGGCCCGAAGCCCTGCATCAGGTGGCCGATGCGGTCGTAATGGTTGCGTGCGAAGCCGAACGCTTCTTCCATCCAGTCGCCGAGCGGCGTCAACGCATAGGTGTAGTGGCCGCCGTACATCAGGATCACGGCGTGGACCGCGATGAGCACATAGGTGAGCGGCGTCAACGGAAACGTCCTCGCGGTCGCCAGCAGCAGCGGCACGGCGACGAGTACCGGCAGCACTTCGAGCCACCAGGTCAATCGCTCGTGCGGGCCGATGCCGGACCAGAGCAGTACGAGCAGCACGAGGACGAGCAGTGTCAGCGGCAGGCGACGATCAGGCGTCATGGTCCGTCCGATGTGGCGTCCCGCGCGCCGCGGGCTCGACGCGATCATACCGGGCCCTGCGCGAGAAACGCCTCGACGATGCGCGCGACGCCCCCCGGCTCATCGTGGTGCAGCATGTGGCCCGCGCCGGCGACGACGTGGGGTTCGAGTTGCGGAATGTGGCACCGCATGGCCTGCGGATCGGCAGCGCCATGCAGCCGTGTCATGAACTCCGACTCCGCACCGATGACGTACGCGACCGGCGCGCGCACCTCGCGCCAGCAGGCCTCGGCCTCCGCGCGACGGTACAGCACCGGATTGACGCGCCTGTGCGCGGGGTCATGGCGCAGCCGCACCCGCCCGTCGGGCAGGGGTTCGGCCCATGCCCGCGCGACGAAAGCGGCGCGGTCGGCGGGCAAGCGCGGATTGCGCTTGCGGAGGACCTGCGCAAGCACATCGAAGTCGGGAAAGACGGTCGCGGGCTCGGGCCGGCGCAGTTGACCGAGCCAGTCGCGGTAGCGCGCGGGCGCCAGGTCCGCGGTCGCGTCCGACAGGCCGAAGCCCTCGAGCGTCACGAGGCGGCGGACCCGTGCGGGCCGCAGCCCCGCATACGTCATGGCGACGTTGCCACCCATGCTGTGACCGACGAGATCGACCGCCGCACCGGGCAACAGTTCGTCGAGCAGCGCGTCGAGATCGGCGAAATAGTCGGGAAACCAGTAGCCGCCCGCGGCCCAGGCCGTCTGGCCAAAACCCCGCCAATCGGGCGCGAGCACCGGGCGTCCGCCCGTCATCGCATCCACGAGGAACTGGAACGTGGCGCCGCAATCCATGAAGCCGTGCAGCAGGACGAGCGGGCGACCCGTGCCCGGCCACGAGTGCAGGTGATGGCGCAGCCCCCGCAGTTCGACGTACACGGAATCGGGTGCGCGGCGCGGCAGGTAAGGCTGACTCATGCCAGCATGGTGCCGCAATCAGGGGTCAGACCCCAGTTGAAGACCCCAGTTGAGCTGTAGTTGATGAACATGCGCGTGGAGGCGCGACCATCGTCAAGTTCAGCTCAACTGGGGTCTGACCCCCTCCGTCAGGCGGCGATCGCCGCACGCACCGGCAACCAGAACGTGAACCGGCTGCCGCACCCGACTTCGCTGCGCACCTGCAGGTCGCCACCGAGCGCGCGAGCGAGGTTGCGCGCGATCGCGAGCCCGAGCCCCGTGCCCTCGTACAGCCGCCCGCCGGGCCGCACGACCTGCGCGAACGGGTCGAAGATGTCGCCGAGCGAACCCGCCGGGATGCCCACGCCGGTGTCGCTGACGACGACCTCGATGCGATCGGTCACGGCGAGCAGCTCGACCGTGATGCTGCCGGCGTCCGTGAACTTGACGGCGTTCGACACGAGGTTGCCGACGACCTGCGCGACGCGTCGCGCGTCGGTGCGGATCGGCAGCGCCGTCCCGATCGCCCGCAGCTCGAGTCTGACCCCCTTGCGCGCGGCGGCGTCCGCAAAGACGCCGAGGGTGTCGCCCAGGACCGCCAGCAGGTCGACGGCCGCCACTTGCAGACCGACCTGGCCGGCCTCGATGCGCGAAATGTCGAGCACGTCCTCGACCATTGCCCGCAGGCGCGTCGCCGACGTTCGCACGATGTCGAGCTGGCGCGTCTGCTCGGTCGTGAGCGGCCCCGACAGCCCCTGCAGCACGACGTTCGTGAAGCCGAGGATGGCATTGAGCGGCGTACGCAGTTCGTGGGACACGGACGACAGGAACGCCGTCTTGACCCGATCCGCGTGCTCGGCCGCGTCCTTGGCCGTCTCCAGTTCCTGCGTGCGCTCGCGCACCCGCTGCTCGAGCAGGTCGTGGGCCTGCAGCAGATCGAAGTGCGCGCGCTTCAGTGCCGTGACGTCGGTGACCGTGCCGACGTGACCGACGAGCTGGCCCTCGCCGTCGTGCTCGGGCTGCACCTGCGTCAGCACCCAGACGCACTGCCCGTTCGGCCGCACGAAGCGGAACTCGAGGCTGCGCCTGCCGGCGCGGTTCTCCAGATAGCTCGTCCAGACGGCGATTACGGTCGACGCGTCGTCCGGATGCACGGAGTTGATCCAGGCGTGCGCGTCGGCCTGTTCCGGCCCGTCACCGATGACCGCCCGGGCCAGCGGGTTCATGAAGACGATCTTTCCGGCCGGATCGGCGCGGAACACGCCGACCGGCGAGACCTCGGTCAATGCGCGGTAGCGCTCCTCGCTGCTGCGCAACGCACGCTCCGCATGCACGAGTTCCGTGATGTCGTCGGCCATCGCGATGACGCCGTGGACGGTGCCGTTCGGCGACCGCAGCGCCGCGGCCGTCCAGCGGCAGATGATGCCCCTGCCCTGCGCCGTGACGTTCTCGTGCACGCCGCTGTAGCTCACCTCGGGGCGCGCGTGCAGCTCCGCCAGCAGGCTCTGCACCTGCTCGCGGAAGCCCGGCAGCGCCACGACATCGCACAGCCCGCGACCAGCCACGTCGCCGGCCCGGTAGCCGAACGTACGCTCGAACGCGGGATTGGCCTGCACCAGCCGGCCGTCGGCGCCAATGACCACGCAGGCCGACACCATGCGGTCGAACTGCATCTGCATGCGCTCGAGCAACCGGTCGCGCTCCGCCGACATGGCCGCGACACGAGCCTCGTGCTCGAGCCGCTCGGTGACGTCGCGCCCGATCGCCTGCACGTACGTGCGGCGGTCGATGGTCAGCGTGCGCGCGCTCACCTCGAGCGGCAGCGGCGTGCCGTCCCGGCGCCGGTGATGCACGACCAGCGATCCGCAGCCGCGACGCACGACCCCGTCGAACATTTCTGCCGCGGTGGCGGCCTCCATCGACCCGGGTGGAAACAGGTCGTGCCAACGCTGGTGCAGCAGCTCCTTGCGTGTCTGCCCGTAGGCCTCGATCGCCCGATCGTTGGCCTCGAGGATGCTGCCGTCCCTGGCGTCGAGCAGCAGCACCAGGTCGTGCACGAGCCGTCCGGCGACCGCGAGGTGTTCGCGCAGCACCTTGGCGCGCAGTTCCGCCGCGACGACGCGCGCCGTGAGCGAGAACCGTTCCTTGCGCCACCACAGCGTCGCGAGCAGGAAAATGACGGCGAGACCGGCGACGCCGAGCAGTGCCGTGGTCTGCGCGAGCCGCTGCAGCGACGCGAAGAGCTCCGTCCGGCTCGCCGTCGCGACCAGAAACCACGGCGTATCGGCGATCGGAAAGCCGGTGGCGAGCACCGGCTCGCCGCGGTAGTCGAGCGCTTCGAAAACCCCGCTGGAGCCGTGCATGACCCGGGCCGCGACCATCGAGTGGCCGACCTCGACGAAATGCAGCCGCGACCGGCCACCGGAGTCCGGGTCCTGATCGGTCATGACGATCGCTGTCTCGCCCGGCGCGCGGCGTGCGATGCCGAACACCGGCAGCGCGGAGTTGCTCGCGGTCGTGTTCAGCGCCGGGTACAGGAAGCGCTGCGGATCGACGCGGGCAACGAGCGTGGCCCAGGCCGCGCCGCCACCCTCCTCGTCCAGAGCCGCGACGAGGTCGACGACCGGCCGGTCGTCGGCACGGCCCATCGGCGCATACAGATCGGTCATGACGACTCGTCCCGTGGCCCGCGCCCGCTCGGCATGGCGCGCGAGCGCAGCGGACGGTGGAATCGGACGCCCACTCGCGGCCAGCACCTCACCGCCTGGCAGGGTGACCTCGACACCGTCGAACTCCTCGCTGCGGGCGACGAACTCGAGCGTGTCCCGCAGGTTCGCCAGCGCCGCGGCGTCGCCGGCGATGGCGCCACGGACGGCGCGGATCATCGCCGGATTTTCGGCGGCACTCGCGATCGACAGCCGGCTGTCGATCGCCCAGTGCTCGATCTGGCGCGCCGTCGAGAGCGCGGCGTTTTCAAGATTGTCCGCTGCGCGCCGGCGTACGTCATCCGCCTGCCGGCGGTACAGACCATGACAGAGCAGGCCGAGTCCGGCCACAAAGACGAGGAAGACGCCCGCGGTACGCCATGGGCCGCGCGCGAACGATTGGGTGCCGGCGATGACGTGCGCGAGCGACTGGGCGTGGCGGGACCGGCCCGCTGTCGTGTACATGGCGAGGTGTCCTGTCCGCGGCCGACGTTAGCAGCGCGCCGCGCACCCTCCGGACCGTTGCGTCCGAAACGGTTCGGTCCGATGCCTGCCGCGGAGCTTCGCGCCCTGCCAGAATAGGCCCGATGCGCAAGCTGCTCGTCTTCCAGCACGTCGCCTCCGAGCCTCTCGGACACCTCGACCCACTGCTGCGCGAGTCGGGCTGCCGTATCCGTTACGTGAACTTCGGCCGCGAGCCGCACGCGCAGCCCGACGTGCGGCGCTACGACGGGCTGGTCGTGCTCGGCGGACCGATGAACGTGGATCAGGCGCCTCTGTTCCCGCATCTGCGGATCGAAGCCGCCGCCATCCGCGAAGCCGTGCTGGCCGACAAGCCGGTGCTGGGCATCTGTCTCGGCGGGCAGTTGCTCGCGGAGGCCATGGGCGGGCACGTGCGCCCGAACCCCGTGCCCGAGATCGGCTGGTACCGTCTGCACACCCGGCCGGCGGCGCACGACGACCTGCTATTCCACCATTTCGAACGCACGCCGCGGTACGTGTTCCAGTGGCACGCGTACACCTTCCAGCCACCGCCGGGCGCCGTGCCGCTGGCCTGGACGCGCAGTTGCCGCCACCAGGCGTACCGGCTCGGCGACCGCGCCTGGGGATTGCAGTTCCACCTCGAGGCCGACGGACCGCTGATCGAGCGCTGGCTGCACGCGCCGGGCGGTCGCAGCGAGATCGAACGGCACTGGAACGGCGCGCGGATCACCCGCATCCGCAACGCGACGCATCGCCACCTGCCGCACGCGACCCCGCTCAGCGACCGCGTGTTCGGCGCATTCGTGCAGCTGTTCGCGGCGCGGCGGTTCGCGGTGCTGCCCTCGCGCTGACCCGGGCGTCGGGGGCGCGGTCACTCGCCGAGGAACATCCGGTAGGCCGGGTTGGCCGTTTCCTCGGTGTAGGCGTATTGCAGATCGCGCAGGTGCTGCTCGAACGTCGCTGCGTCCTCGGGCGGCACCTGTACGCCGGCGAGCACGCGCCCGTAGTCCGAACCGTGGTTGCGGTAGTGGAACAGGCTGATGTTCCAGTGCGCGCCGATGGCCTCGAGGAAGCGCAGCAGGGCGCCCGGACGCTCGGGGAACTCGAAACGGAACAGGCGCTCGTGCCGCAGCCCGTGCGCGTGCCCACCGACCATGTAGCGCACGTGCAGCTTGGCCATCTCGTCGTCGCTCATGTCGAGCACGCGGTAACCCGCCTCGGCCACCAGTTCGAGCAGCGTTTCCTTCTCGCGCCGACCCTCGGCGAGCGCCACGCCGGCGAAGATGCGCGCCGAGCGTGCGTCGTCGTAGCGGTAGTTGAACTCGGTGACGCTGCGCCGGCCGAGCAGGCGGCAGAACCGCAGGAAGCTGCCGGGCTGCTCCGGGATCTCGACGGCCAGCAACGCCTCACGCTGCGCACCGATATCGGCGCGCTCGGCGACGTGCCGGAGGCGGTCGAAATTGATGTTCGCGCCGCCATTCACCGCGACGAACGTGCGCCCGCGGCACTGCTCGCGTGCGACATAGCGCTTGATGCCGGCGACGGCGAGTGCGCCGGCCGGCTCGGCGATCGTGCGGTTGTCCTCGAAGATGTCCTGGATCGCCGCACAGATCTCGTCCGTCGACACGAGCAGCATCTCGTCGACGTACCTCTGCGCGAGCCGGAACGTCTCCTCGCCGACGCGACGTACGGCGACGCCGTCGGCGAAGATGCCGACGCGCTCGAGCGTGACGCGCTCGCCGGCTCGCAGCGAGTCGTGCATGCTCGCCGCGTCCTCGGGCTCGACACCGACGATGCGCACGTCGGGGTACAGCGACTTGACGTAGGTCGCGATGCCGGCAATCAGCCCGCCGCCGCCGACCGGCACGAAGATCGCGTCCGGAGCCGATGGGCACTGGCGCAGGATCTCCATGCCGATCGTGCCCTGCCCGGCGATCACGTCCGGGTCGTCGAAAGGATGGATGAACGCGAGCCCGCGCTGCTGCGCGAGACCGAGCGCGTGCTCATAGGCATGGTCGAAGTCGTCGCCCTGCAGAACGACCTCGCCGCCGAGGTCGAGCACGGCCTGTACCTTGATGTGCGGCGTGGTACGCGGCATGACGATCACCGCCGTGATGCCGCGCCGACGCGCCGCGAGCGCGACCCCCTGTGCGTGATTGCCGGCGGAAGCGCAGATCACGCCGCGCTGCGCCGTGTCGTCGTCGAGCGCGGCGATCCGGTTGTAGGCACCCCGCAGCTTGAACGAGAACACCGGCTGCAGGTCCTCGCGCTTGAACAGCACGTCGTTGCCGAGACGGCGGCTCAGGCGTCGCGCGGATTCGAGCGGCGACTCGACGGCGACGTCGTAGACACGTGCCTTTAATATGCGTTCGATGTAGCTTTCTTGCATGGATCGCCGGGGTCAGACCCCGGACTGGCCAGGTCCCGGATTGGCCGGCACTTTCCTGGAGCGGGGCCCGACCCCAAGGATCCGCCTACGTTAACATCTTCGCGCATGGACCCCTCGCTTTCCCGAAGCGCAGTCCCCGGCCCGGGCTGCCACAAGATCCGCCGCGCGTGCGCGTCGAACTCTACCTGACGGTGCTGGCCGGACTGGCCGGCGGGCTCTGCGGCACGCTGTGGTCCGGTCTCGTGTCGATGCCGCTGCTCGCGCGCCGACCGGCATGGCGACCGCCTGCATGGCAGCTCGATAGCGCCGCGCGGCGGCTGCTGCACGCCGTCATCCACGGCACGGGTGGTGCGCTGGCGGGTGTGCTGTTCTGGCTGGGCTGGGGACTGGTGGCCGTGGTCTCGGCGCCCTGGCCGGCGATCGGTGCCGCCTTCGGCGGCCTGCTCTGGGCCGGCGGCGCGCTGCCCTTGTTCGGGACCCTTGCGCTGCAGGACCGTGGTCGCCGCGCCGTCCTGTGCGTCGCGACCGTGGAAGCGCTGGTCACGTGCCTGGCCGCGGGCCTGCTCAGCGCCTACGTGTGGCACGGGTCCGCGTAGGCGGACAACGGAGCGCTCAGGCGTCGACGAACTCGCGGGTGACGCGCACGACTTCCTCGGCATCGCCGTCGAGCACGGCCCCGGTCGGGTGCTGCAGCTCGACGCGACGTGCCTCGCGCAGCAGCGACTCGGCGCGACCGGTCGATTCCCAGAGCTCGTCGCGCGCGCGGACGACCAGCAGCGGCTGGCGCACCAGCGGCAGCCGTTCGCCGACCTGATACGCGGCGTCCGACGACGGCACCCCGAGCAACACCACGCGGCGTACCTGCTCCGGTTTCGACAGTGCGAGCTCCACCGCGGCGAGCGAGCCGCCCTGGTAGCCCAGCACGTCGACCTGCTTGAGGCGCAGCGAGTCGATCAGGTCCGCGAACGCCGCCGCGCAGTCCGCCACCGTCGCGACGCGCTCCGGGCCGTCGGACTCGCCCGAACCAGGCAGGTCCGGCGCATAGAGGCTGCGATCGCGGCCGAGGTCGCGCAGCAGCGGCCGGAACGCGCGGCCCGTCAGGTGCGGAGGCGCAATGCAGATCAGCGGGGTGAGCTCGTCGAATCCGCCGCTCGACGGGAACGCCGTGTGGAGGTGCAACTGGCCATAGCGGCAGTCGACGTACATCTTGCGCATGTGGATGGTCACGGGCGGCGAGCTCCTGCTCGAGAGTGCGGCGCTGCGTGCGATGGTGCGGGCGGAGAGACGCGTCACTGGGGTGAGACCTCGACGGAGCGGGCGTGCGATGCAGCGATTCTCGCGACACGCCCGTCCGCTCACGTTGACTCAGCTCTCACTCCGGCGGCGATCGAGGTGACTTAATCCCGTCACGGCCACCACGCGCCATCGCATCGACAGAGACACGGGAATTATGTCGCGTCCCGCTCATGCCGTGTCGAGGTACCACGCGCGGTCGACGTCCGTGACGAGCGCGGCGTACCTGTCGCTCTCCTGACGCTTGATCGCGAGGAACACGTCGACGAACTCGCTGCCCAGCGCGTCGCGCACGAAGTCCGACGCCGCGGCGCGTTCGAGCGCCGCCGTCCATTGCAGCGGCAACGAGTCCGGTGATACCTGCGCGTAGCCGTTGCCTCGTACCGGCGGCCCCGGATCGAGCTCCCGCTCGATGCCGTACAGCATGCCGGCAAGCACCAGCGCCGCGACGAGATAGGGATTCGCGTCGGCCCCGGCGACGCGATGCTCGACGTGGCGGCTCGCGGGCGGCCCGACCGGCACGCGCAGGCTGACCGAGCGGTTGTTCACGCCCCAGCTCGGCGCCACCGGCGCGTAGCTCAGCGCGCGGAAGCGGCGATACGAATTCGCGTGCGGCGCGAAGAAGGCCATGCCGTCGGCGAGCGTCGCGCGCAGGCCGCCGACGGCGTGCCGCAACAGCGGGCTGCCCGCGGGATCGGCGGCGGCAAAGGCATTCGCGCCATCCGCCGCGTGCGCGAGGCTCGCGTGCAGGTGCATGCCGGAGCCCGCCAGCCCGGTGCAGGGTTTCGCCATGAAGCAGGCGACGCGCCCGTGGCGCGCCGCCACGCCGCGCACGGCGCGCTTGAACAGGATCGCCTCGTCGACGGCACGCAGGGCGTCGGCGCGATGCTCGAGCGTGATCTCGAACTGTCCCGGCGCGTATTCGGACATGAGTGTGCGTACCGGCAGGCCCTGGGCGCGCGCGGCCGCGTACAGCCCGTCGAACAGTGGCGCCATGTCGTCGAGGCGTCCGAGCCCGTAGGCGTCGATGCGCGAGTGGCGCTCACCGCTCAGCAGGCCACGCGACGGCAGGAAACCGCCGTCCGGGCCGCGCTCGAGCAGATAGAACTCGAGTTCGACGGCGACGACGGGCAGGTAACCGGCGGTGGCGCAACGTGCGACGACGCGCGCCAGTGCATGACGGGGGTCGGCGCGCGCGGGACGACCATTGAGCTCGAACATCGTGCCGAGCACCTGCGCCGTCGGCCGCTCGAGCCACGGCGCGCGGCACAGCGAGCCGGCCACCGGGCGGCAGCACTGGTCCGCGTCACCGACCTCCCAGACCAGACCGGTGGCCTCGACGTCTTCGCCGGTCACGTCGAGCCCCAGGATCGAACCGGCGACGTTGCGGCCGTCGGCGTACAGCGCCGCCAGTTCCTCGCGCGCGATGTTCTTGCCGCGGCCGATGCCATTCGCGTCCGTGACGACGAGCTGCACGGCCTCGATCGCGGGATGCGCGGCGAGGAACGCACCGGCTTCCGCTGGCGCTGCGATGCCCCGCGATGACAGGCTCGAGTCGTTCATGTCGGCGACCGCATGGTGACGGAACCCCGCGCGCAGTGGCAAGCTGCCGCGCCGCCCCGGCCCCGGAACCCCGATGACGCACGGCTACACGCTCGCCTGGAATGTCCCGCTCCATGCGCTCAACACGTTGCGCGTGGCGGCGCAGACGCGCTGTCTCGCGCGCGTGCAGGCCGCCGAAGCGCTGCCGGCGCTGCTCGCGGATCCCGCCGTGCGCCGGTTGCCGGTGCTCGTGCTCGGCGCGGGCAGCAACGTGCTGTTCGCGACGCCGGCATTCGACGGCCTCGTCGTGCACCTCGAGTGCGCCTCGGCGCAGGTGCTCGAGCAGGACGAACGCAGCGCACGCGTGCTCGTCGAAGCCGCGCACGACTGGGATCGCTGCGTCGACTGGACGCTCGGGCAAGGTCTCGCGGGGCTCGAGAACCTCGCGCTGATCCCCGGCCAGGTGGGCGCGGCGCCGATCCAGAACATCGGCGCCTACGGCGCGGAGGTCGGCGAGTCCATCGCGGCGGTGCACGTCTGGGACTGCGAGGCGACGCGCTTCACGAAGGTCGACGCCACCGCGTGCCAGTTCAGCTACCGGGACAGCGTGTTCAAGCACGCGCCGGCGCGCTGGATCGTCACGGCGGTCGAGTTCCGGCTCGGGCGTGGGGCGACACCGCGTCTCGGCTACGCCGGCGTACAGGAGGAACTCGCCGCGATGGGCGTCGCGACACCGACCTCGCGCGACGTCGCGGCCGCCGTGCGCCGCATCCGCCGCCGCAAGCTGCCTGACCCCGCGGTCATCGGCAATGCGGGCAGTTTTTTCAAGAACCCGATCGTGCCGACGGCGTTCGCCGAAGCGCTGCGCGACCGGCATCCGACACTGCCCGTCCACCCTGGGCCACGGGCGCACGAGCGCAAGCTCGCCGCGGCATGGTTGATCGAACAGGCCGGCTGGCGTGGTCGTCGCGTCGGCGACGCGGGCGTGTCCGCGCAGCACGCGCTGGTGCTGGTCAATCACGGCAGCGCGACCGGCGCGCAACTGCTCGAGCTCGCGCGTGACGTCGCGGACGACGTCGAGACGCGGTTTGGCGTGCGTCTCGAACCGGAGCCGCGGATTGTCGGTGCGAAGTTCTAGCGCCGGTCAGGGCATCGGCCTGCGCACGCTGGTCGCGTGCCGCGGTCTGCGCCTCAGCGCAGATAGCGACGGATCACGTGCAGCACGGGATCGAGATCCGCAGCTGACCCGCCCAGATGCTCCAGCACGTGGCCCTCGAGCACTTCGGCCATCAGCGAGTTGACTGCGCCCCGGACCGCGGCGAGCTGCTGCAGCACCTCGCCGCAGTCGGGCTCGCCGGCCATGGCGCGCTCGATCGCCTCGACCTGCCCCTTGAGCCGACGCACGCGTTTCGACAGCACCGCCCGATCGCGCTTCACGTGCGCCATGCAACGCTCCTCGTCGTATACTCCCAGGGAGTATATCCCGCGAGGTACGCCGATGCAGCCCGGCGCCGATCACGATCACGTCTTCGACGACCACAACCCCGTCGCGGAACGGCGGACGCGGCAGGTCATGTGGCTCACCGCGGCCATGATGGTCGTCGAGATCGTCGCCGGTACCGTCTTCGGTTCGATGGCCCTGCTCGCGGACGGCTGGCACATGAGTTCGCATGCGCTCGCGCTCGGCGTTGCGGCCGGTGCCTATGCGCTCGCACGGCGTCACGCGCAGGACCATCGCTTCACTTTCGGAACCTGGAAGATCGAGGTGCTCGGCGGCTACACGAGTGCCGTGCTGCTGATGGCAGTGGCAGGCTACATGGGTTTCGAGTCCATCCGCCGGCTGCTCACGCCCGCGCCGATCCGCTTCGACGAGGCCATTCCGGTCGCGCTGCTCGGGCTGGCCGTCAACGTCGTGTCGGCGTGGCTGCTCTCGACCGGCGAAGCCGGGCACGGACACGAGCATGGGACTGCGCATGGCCACGGCGAGGCGGCTCGTCAGCGGCACCTCGACCTCAACCTGCGCGCAGCCTATCTGCACGTCGTCGCGGATGCGGCCACGTCGGTGCTGGCCGTGGGCGCGCTGCTCGGCGGACGCTACTTCGGCGCGACCTGGCTCGATCCGGTGATGGGCCTTGCCGGAACCGTGCTGGTGGGCCGCTGGGCCTGGGGCCTGATGCGCGAGTCTGGCCGCGCGCTGCTCGACGCGGAAATGGACGCGCCGGTCGTCGACGAGGTGCGCGAAGTGATCGCCGACCTCGACGCCTGCGCGACGCTGCGCGACCTGCACCTCTGGCGCGTCGGCAAGCGCCAGTACGCCTGCATCGTCAGCCTCGAGCCGAGCGCCGCATTGCAGCCCGAGGACGTCCGCCGCGCCCTGTCGGTGCACGAAGAACTCGTGCACATCACCGTGGAGGTCCGCGACACCCGCGCCATCGAATAGCCACACCGCGTGCCTGAATGTGACTGAAGGCGCTGCAAGTTCAAGCAATGGCGCATTGCTGCCGTTACAGGGCATGGAACTCGTCGCAACCGGAATGGGTGTGATCAAGGTCGAACCGACACTGCCGCGCACGGCGCTGGCGGCCCCTGCGCCGGCCGTGGCGGCCGCGTTGCCGCCCGTGGGCACCGTCGTCGCGGTCGAAGCCGTGCGTGATGCCGCCACCGGCCATCTGCTGCTGCTGTTCGCCGGGCGTCGCTGGGCGCTCAAGCCCGGCGGCGCCGTCGCCGACGTGCAGGCCGGGGCCCGTCTCACCGCGCGTGTCGTGCGCAACGAGCCCGACCTCGAACTTGCCGTGCTCGGGCGCGCCGAGGAAGTCACCGCGGCGCTGCGGCGTCAGCTGCCGCGCCAGGCCAGTCCGCAGCGACTGCTCGCCAACCTCGAGTGGCTGGCCGCCCGGCCGGAGGCGGCGGCGACGCTGCCCGCGCCGGTACGACAGGCACTCGCCGCGATCTGGCGTGGCCTGCCGCTGGCAGGACGGCTGGCGACCGCCGAGGGGCTGGTCGAGGCCGCGCGCGCCTCGGGACTGCGGCTCGAATCGCGGCTCGCGACCGGAAGCCCCGAGGTCGTGCAGGCCACGCTCGAGGCCGACTGGAAAGCCAAGCTGCTGCGGCTCAGGGCGGCGCTCGACCGTTCGCCGGAGACGCCCCGTCCGGCACCCGCCGCTGAAGCCGACCACGCGCCGCTGCCGTCGCGCCACGGCGCATTGCATGCACTGACACCCGAGGCCGCGTCGCTGGCGACCGTCGCAAACCTGCAGCAGGCGCTCGGCGAACTGGCGCGGCAGGTGCGGGAATCGCTCGCCCGCGTGACGTGCAACCAGCTGGCGAGTCTCGACACGCGGGACGTCGCGGCCTTGCCACTGCTGATGGAGATTCCGTACCGCACGGCGCACGGCGCCGACGTGCTGCGGTTGCGCATCGACCGCGAGGCGCCGGCGGCAGGCGCGCCCGGGGCGGTGTGGTCGATCGAATTCGCACTCGACCTCGACCGGCACGGCCCGCTGCGGGGCCGCGTGACTCTGGCAGAGGGGCGCGTGAGCATCACGCTGCAGCCGGAGCGCGGCGCGCTCGCGCACGCACTCGATTCGCGCTTCGACGAACTGCGCTCGATGCTCGTGGACGCCGGCGTCGCGATCGGCAGGCTCACCTGCACGCGCTGCGACCCGGTCGACACCGACCGCACCGGCGCCTGGCTGATCGACCTGCGCGCATGAAGGACACGGCTTCCCCCACCCTGGCCGTGGCGCTCTCCTACGATGGGACTGGCGCGCCGCGCGTCGTCGCCAAGGGTGCCGGCGAGGTCGGCGAGCGGATCCGGTCGACCGCGCTCGAGCACGGCGTGCCGCTGCAGGAGGACGTCGAGCTCGCGCAACTGCTGGCCCGTCTCGAACTCGACGAGGAGATCCCACGCGCGCTCTACGTCGCCGTGGCGCAGGTGCTCGCGTTCGCCTGGAGCGTGACCGGCAAGCTGCCGCCGTCGGGGGATGACCGTCATGGCCGCGGATCGGTCGTGGACGGACGCGTCGGCCAGTGAGGCGCGACCGGGGCGCGCGGGCAGCAGCCCATCGGCGGTGACCCGGACGCGCACCAGTGCGCGCGAGGCATGCGAAATGTGGCTCAGAGAGCCGCGGCGAGTCCGACCGGCGGAGCCGCGGCCGAGCCGCGGATCACGAGCAGCACGCGACGATTCGCGTTGCGCCCGGCGGGCGTCGAATTGCTCCGGATCGGTTGCTGTTCGCCGTAACCGACCACGGTGAGCCGTGCGGGATCGATACCCCGCTGTGTCAGCAGGCGCACGACGCTGGCCGCCCGCCCCGCCGACAGCTCCCAGTTCGAAGGGAATTGCGACGTGCTGATCGGGCGATCGTCGGTGTGGCCTTCGACATTGAGCGAATTGGGGAACTGCCGCAGCGCATCGCCGATGCGTTCGATCGTGCCGATCGCCGCGGGCGTCAACTGCGACTGGCCGCTCGAGAACAGGATGTCGGCACGGATCTCGACCTCGACGGTGCGATGTTTGCGGCGCACCGTGACCAGGCCGCGGTCGATCAGCGGACGCATCGCCTCCTCGAC